>JAAUYJ010045550.1_pt1 | contig 13576 bp, 16 predicted proteins | sample 7278031 | NCBI WGS metagenome assembly JAAUYJ01 (sample SAMN14350222, study PRJNA611818) | marine sediment metagenome | isolation source: surface marine sediment (1.8m) | place: French Polynesia: Moorea | collected 2018-08 | reverse complement strand
TGATCCCATCATCATCATCGTCATGTAGAGTCGCTGTGGAGGAGGAGGAGAAATGATAGAGAAACATAGATGTGCAGTTTGTGCAACCTCTCAGAAGGAGCCGGACAGCTTGGTTTTCGTGGAACTTTTGGAAGATAAGCGTAATTCTAGAGGAAGCCATACATAAATCCGATATAGTTGGTTGGTCATTTTCTAGCTCAAATTTTAAAAGCCTCGTTCTTTTATGGAAAGAGACACTCCCCGTGTTTTATTGCAAAACTTTGCTTTGCCGATGACAACGTCTCCAAAGTAAGTTCAAAAGCAATCTTTTCTATGGGAAAGCGAAGGAGCAGTTGGAAATAAAGAGAAGGGGAAGAAGACACACGTCCGGAGTGAGTCTGGACACGTGCGAAGGGGGGAGACCTCGCCTTTCGACCTAAGGGGGGGACGAAAGTTCCACCGGAAAAATGTTGTGATAGTGCGGAGGAGGAAGAGGACGAAATGGCCCGGCAAGGGAGGGAGGTTTTTACCGCCGCCGCCTCCCCCCTCCAACTCGTATACATTGTGGCGGCGGGCAAAGGAGGGATAAGGATAAATGGGAGGGAAAGGGGAAGGGGGAGGAAGAGAAGAAAGCTTTAACTCCCAACCACCCTCGTTCGCTCGCTCGCTTTTTGGCCGCCGGGATATACCCCAGCTCCGCCGCCGCCGCCGCCGCCGCCGCCGCCGAGTGGCGGAGGGGGGACAAGATTACCTCCAGGGGGTTGAGAGGGGGAGAGGGGGGATTTCGCGGTATGAAATTGGAGACCCTCCCATGAGTAAAGATGGAGCACTAAGCAAAGATTTTGGGAAGAGGGAATTTAGGCTGAAAAATGGCGGCGGAGCACTAAGATCTCAAGGAGAGATACGTCTCGCCCGAGAGGCCAATTACTGCGGAAAAAGCGCGACAGAGCGTAGAAAAAGAGGAGAAGGGGGAGAAATCGACACTGATTCATTTCCCTCCTCCTCTTTCCTCCTCTTTTTGCCTCGTCCAATTTTCCCTGGCACCCCTTTCCCCCCTTCCTTCCGTGATGGAACACCTCCTCCGCGGACCGACCGTCGACCGTCGACCGCCAACGCCCCCCGCGGCGCGGCGGCGGCGGCGGCGGCGGAATGAGGGCGATTTTTGGCCCGGGAACTTCCTGCTCTCTCCTCCCCCGGAAACAAAAAAGTGGAGGCGCCGGAAGAAAAGAGGAGTCGCGTGGCTCTACGGTGACTCATGGCGGAGGACAGGGTGGCACCCGGTTGCTAAAAGGGAAACCGAACTATCAAGTCCCTCAAAACTGTTCTGATAAAGTTCATGATCCTTCATCAGTATAATGTTTTCCACGAAACATGCGGGGGAAGAAGGATCCCCCCGGAAATTCGCCTCTTGTTTGGTGGAACGTTTTCTGGGAGGCTGCGCGCTAGAGCCAAGTTAATGATGATAGAGCTCCCCCTCTTTTTCTCCCCCTCCCCTCCTGGCTTCCGGTCCAATCCAATCCAAAAGAGCAGCAGCAGAAAGGGCATACGAGGAAGGAACACATGCTTTCCCAGTCGGGATCCTTCTCACGCATGCAAAAAGGGGATCCAGCAAGGGGAAATGGAAACAAAAAGAAAATGTTGGGAACAACGAAGGGGAGGAACAAAGTTACCTCTCCATCCCTGCTTCTTGGATTAGCCTCTTTTCTTTGTGTTCAATCTCCCTTCACGTGATCTCCTTTGTGTCTGTGTGTCCCCTCCCCCTCCGCGTCATGTCACATCAATTCGACCCCCAAAGCACTTCTTCTTCCTTTTCCTCCATCAGATTTGGTACTTTTCTCCTCCTCCTCTTTCCAACTTTTTGGCACCCGCAAGGAAAAGGGGGAAGGAGGAGAGTCGAGCCCAGCCTACCGTGTCTAAAAGTCCAACTTGTGCTTTCAACTGCTTTCTCTCTCCTCCGCACGCCGCCAGCACTTTTTCCTCCTCCGACCTATCTACGGAAGCTCCCGCGGGCGGTTTTCCCCATGCAAGTACTACATACTCCTCCGCGGTTGTCGGCTGTCGGAAAAAGGTGTCAGGTTTACAGACAGTTTTGCTCTGCGAAACAGTGTGGCGGAGAGACACAATGCAAAAGAAACTTAGAGGTACCAAAAAGTGCAGGAACTTTTTTTTTCGAGGAAAGCGTCTGTGTTCTAGCTTTTTTCTTAAGTGCTCTCTATCTCTCCGGTTTCCTGTGACTACCAGTGTAGGTACTGCATCCATAAGCATTGCCCGCCACGCTCTGTTCTTTCTTTTCACGTCCCTCCGTATCGCATCACCTATCTTTCTCCTCTTCCTCCTCTCTACTTTTCTTCTTTTAGGAAGGGGCGGCCGCCTTTTTGGAAAGAGCAATCAGTCACTCTGGAGGAGAGGCGGGGAGATGGAATCTCTCTCCTCTCCTCTTTCCGCCTCCACTTGATGCGAGGTGTAAAACCGACTCCGCTTTTTTTTCACCCCCCTTCCATTCGAGGCGGCGGCGGCGGCGGCCGTGTTGCTGAAATCCCGCTGGGAATACATGGCAAAGAAAAACCTCGTCGTCTACTACGGCGCTTTCAGCTTTCCTCCTTTTGTGACCAAGAGCCTTTCTAACCACCCGTCGAGAAACACTTGCTTTCACACTTTTAGCAACAACATTGTTCCGGAGTATGTACTCAAAGGATTTCACTTTAAAAACATGCGAGAGAAAGGGCCTTTGAACCCCTGGCCTACTTCCTTTCAAGCAACTCACCGTGTGTGTTCACTGGCAAGTACAGGAACCTCCTCACGCTTTGAAAAAAGGTCTGTCCAATTTCTCCCTGTCCTCCTCCGTACGCACTTCCAGTTCCAAAAGGGTCGCCTGCACGAGCTGGATAACCTTCCTCCACCTCCGAAGGGATGAGCGGCCGTACGTACGTACGGAAGGGCGCCCGGCCGCCTCCCTTTCCCTCACTCCGAACATCATAAATCTGCATTACAAATTTCGGAACCGACCGACGCCACTCGAAAGTGTGGAGCCCAAGCGAGAGGAGGAGGAACCAGAAAACACTCTCTTTTCTTCCCTCTCTTTCCACAAATTCAATACGGGCTCTCCGATCGGGCGTAGGTTTTGGGAAGGTCGATTTTCCTCCACCCCTCACCCCATGAGTAAACGTTACAGCTCAGCCTAATTCAGCTCTGCAGATACAGAAAGAGTTTAAGGAGTTCGGGATCTCAAAGTGGTCCGGCTCAGAAAGGCAAGCATAAAATGTTCTGCCTGCAAAGTTCCCCTCTACTGTAAATCAGGAAACTGCAGATAGACACAAACTTTGGAAAGGATTTGCCAAAACCAACATCAAAATTAATGGTCCCAAGACTTTTTTCCTTCGTTTGTCTGAATATAATTTTTTCTTTGCTTCTCTGCGATTAGAAGCGCCTGTCTCCCAATGATTGAAGACCGTGAACGGCTATAGGGAAAATATCTTCCAGCTCCTTTCGAATTCCATCGATGACTCTTCCAGACACGCGGCTCCGACAGAGTGTCGCTTGGTGGCTGCGAGATTAAAAAGGGTGGGGAAGGATTTCTAATTTTAAAGTGCTGGATATTGATTTAGGGAATCCTCCCAAGACCCGATGTCTGCCTGAGTAAATTAGGTATGAGCAGAGGCGAGACATGTCACGTGGAAATCCGGAAAAAAAACTATTTCCAGAGTTTAATCATGTTGGTAGATTAGACACTTCACTTACAGACGAGTAATGGCTAGAGTAGAGAAATCCCTCATCCTATTTTTTACGGGCTGAATATGAGCTAGCTTCCTTCCCTCCCCCATTGCTAGACTCTTGGTATCGGCCAGCCGGCGCAATCTCGCTCCCTGTCATCCCCATGCAAGGAATTAAGCTCTCCCCTCCCCGTTCTTCCGCCTGGAGTTTTCCCCTTGCGTGCCAACGGCCAAATGTCCAATGTTTGCGTTCGATTTGTCGAGACCACATGTGACGACGACGACGACGGCGCCACAGCCAGCCATAGCTACCGCCGAAGGGAGGAAGGGGAATTGAGCTGGGAGAGTGGGGTGGGGTTGAGTTCTGATATACGAGTTTGGGGCGGAGGAGGGTTCTCTCCCTCCCGCTGCGGGGTGGCGGTGGACAATGAATCGGAGAGAGGGTTGGACGAAACCAGATTTACCCCTCCCCTTCCGTGTAGGACTGGGGTAAGGGGGCGAATTTCAGTCCTCCCCTCCCCTCCCTTTTGTTTCGTACTCTCCTCCATCTTCTCCTTCCTCTTCAGCTTCAGTTATTGCGATCCGGAGGTTTTGGGCGGAGGAGCACGATAAGCAATTTGAGCGGAATGAAGAGTTACACTGCAGACGGCTTCGGTGGTTTTTTCCTCTTGCCCAACATTGACAATACAACGCACAATGCGACCCCCATCCTTTTCCGACGTGAGGCAGAAGCAAAAGTTTACAACCCCTTAATTCCTACGCTGTGCGGGATGCGATGCTGCGACCTCGCCGCGAGGCTTTTCCGAAGCGGAATGGCTGGGAAGGGGGATTAGATGAGTTACCCGACCGATGCTTCTCTCCCCCCCCTCTCTGCCTGCAGCCAACCGCAACAGATCCCTCCTCCTCCTCCTCCTTTTGCTTGCCTGCATGGCCGACCACCACGACCGCGCCGCCGCCAGAAACTATCCTCCCACTCCATCCTCCAATCCACTCTCCATCCCTTTTCGGAAAAGCAAACAAAACAAAAGTTGCCCCCCCCCCCTTTCTTCCGCCGAATTTCCAACCTCCCTTCGGATCCGGCGGTGTGGGACTGTTTCTGTGTTGTGAGCTGCACGTTGGTTGTTGTATATACGGGCACCGGTGGAGGAAGGGGAGTTGGTAGGTAGTGGGGAAAACGGAACGAGACGGCATCGCGTGATAGTGGTGGCAGTTCCACTGACGACGGAGGAGAGACATTCTCCGTCATTGCGTACCTTCGTTTTTCGCTTTTCCTTAAGGTACCATTTGGGCCCCTTTCATACTTATTCTCCTGCAGTTTATTAATCAAAGTTTGTTGTTCTGAATCCCGTAGTTATCCTGTGCTCTCTCTCTCTACCTCCTGAGGTGGACAGATACCCTCAGCTGTCCGCCCGACGGCCCCCCCGTCCGTTGGTCCACCCGTCAGTCCGTCTCCCCCTCCCCCTCCATCCAACTCCCCTCCCCCCACCGCAGCGCAACCAACATGAAAGAGCAGAAGAGAAGAGGGATCTACAGCTAGACCACCTCCACGAACGGACAGGGCCTTTCTCTCACCGTCAAGGGTCCTTCTTCCCTCTCTCGCCCTCACTCCCTGCATGCATGCGAGAGACCTACACACACAAACGCAAGCACACACAGACTAGTACGGAGAGCGTGGGATGAAAGAAAGAGGATTTGTAGGTGGGTGTCATTCACGGCTGGAAATACTTCACAGAGGTATACACCAGTGTACAGAGCACAAAGATTATTTTACTGTGAGAAGACTCATACTTGATCTTCAATAGGAATTATACCAAGTGAAGGACCTCCTTCGTCCATTTCTTGCCCTACAAATCGCCCTCTTTCTCCCGCAATGTTTCAGCCTTGGCGGTCTCGGGGTTAGGACCATTAGGAAAGTAGGGACGATTAGAACGTGGTAGTAATAGTAAGGAGTCCGTGCCATTTGCACGTCCCTACCAACCTACTAGGTCTACTACAGTGGCACATAATAATAATGACGAATGCGTGACAGCGGTTCTTGATGGCGCAAGGACATATTTGGGCACGAGGACTTTCTCCTGGAATGCAGTCTTATTATTTCCCACTTTTTACTTTCCAGGTCTGATATCGACAACAGCGGAAACGCGCGCACCAAGAGCAGTATCACCACCATCAGCAGCAACTGGTTCTTCCAACAAGCGGTCTCCACGATAAGATCTTGGGGATAGAAGCCTCCTCCCCCGGCAACATTCTCTCTGTGTGTATGGCAAGAAAGGAAGAAAAGGAAGAAGCAGAAATTGCGTGGGGGGAGGGAGCAAAAGAAGAAGAGGACCTCTCCCTCCCTCGCACGTGAAACGAGACTAATCCATCTTACGTGACTGGGGTGCTTTTTTCTCTCCGTCCGTGGCCGTCGTCGCCACCCCCCTCTTCTCGCCTATTCCCGGCTCCTCTATACAACGCTGTAACCAAGTGGCGTCGGCTCTCGCACACACACAGTCAACTTGTCGAAAAACGAACGAACGAGAGGCAAATTCCCCCTAGAATAGGAAAAGGGGGAAAGAAGGAAGAGGAAGAAGAAGGAGCATTCTTTCCCCTCGTCTTCTTCTTTCCTCCTTCCTTCCCAAGAGAGAACTACAAGTGGAACTATCTCCAGCACGCTCCGGCGGCTCCTGGAGAGGGAGGGAGGGACCAACACCCTCCAAAGTATCTTTCCCTCTTCCCTTACAGTGTACTGTAGTCCAGCCTTTTGTCACAACTGGCACCTTTTCCGTCTGTATCCTCCCTCCAGACACACTCTGGTCCAAGTGAAGGGTCTGGTGTCCGCCACCCCACCCCCCCTCGATCTTCATCCTAGTTAGTGCGTCTCATTGACTTCAGCTCTTCTTTCTCCCTCACCCCTGCTAAAAACACTCCCTCCGCCAGCTAGAAAAGCGAGGAGGGGAGGAAAAGGAGAAAGCAGAATGTGTTGCTCCTATCCTCCTGCCTCGTGTCTTCCCCCTCCCCCCAATTTTGACCATCCTCCTCCTCCTTTCTCCTTCCTCTTTTTCTCCCTATCCCTCATTCCGTCAAGAGCTAAGGGACCCTCTGCAAAAAAAATTTTCTTCTTCCCTGCCTCTCTGAATGGAAGGAGGACTGCGCTAGTAATAAGAACCCCTCCCTTTTTTCCCTTGCCCTCTTGTATTTTGCAGTCAAGTAGCTGTGGCGGCCAGCTAGGAGGTCCTCTTTGAGCCGCGGCAACGCAGTCAACAGCGTTTCCCCCTCCTTCCCTCAGGTTTTTATAAGAGGGCACAAAAGCAGGCAAAAGCCGTGTCCTCCTCTTCTCTGTGAGAGGAGGCGTCTCTCAAAAGGGGAAGGAAGGAAGAAGGCTCTCTCCCCTCCACTAAAAAGTCTCCTACGCCGCTTTTATGCTCTTCTTCCTCCTCCTCCCCCGTTGCAAAACTTGCCGTAACGTCTTTTAAGTGGGGGGCGGGGGAGGGACGGAAGACAGGCAAGGCGAGGGCTGTTGGCTCTCCTCGCCGACAACGTTGAAGACTGAAGACGTCGCTGCGTGATCACGCCAGCAAAAAATGAAAAGAAAAGAAGCCCCTTTCCTCGCCTGCGCCTGCCGTCTCCTCCCTTCACTTTTTTGCCCGTCCTTGGCTTCTTTCTTCCCCCTTCCTCCTCCCCACTTCACAAACTTTAATATTTTCTTGTCATTCAAAGTCCTCCCCTTCTGCCTCCCCCCCTCTGCGTGCGTAGCCATGCAAACAACGAAGTTTTCTTCCTCCCCCCTTGCCCGGGAAGAGAGAGAGCAGACAGCGAGGCGAGGAAGAAGGGCTCCTCCTCTTCCCCCTCCGCCGCTAAGTCCCTGACACGGAGGAGGTGTATTCACCCGAGAAAAGAGGGGGAGGACTTCGGAAGGGGGGAGAGGGCGGAGAAGAACCCTTCTCGTTTTCCTACGTAGGCAGGGAGGGGGGACTTGGAAAACTAATTTCAAGTCGAGGGACAAAGGACGAGGTACCTTGGCAGGACGGGGAAGGTTGTCCCCCCATCTACGATTTTTTGGCCCTGGGAGTTTGGAACGACTTGTGTGTGCGAGCAGCCCCGTGTACTATAAGATCTGTGGCAACTCAGGAAAAGAAGAGGACGAAGAAAGAAGACTCGTGTATCCGCGGATTTCCTCCCGTCGCGTCTTTCTATATCTGGACCGCCATTGAAGATATCGGTAACGGGGGAGAGAGAGGGAGATCGAAAGGAAGAGGAGCTGCTGTCATCAGATCCCTCCAAAAAAAAGGGGAAAAGCAGGAGAAAAGAGGAGACCAGATGATCCCAGACAGGGCTGAGAAGAAGAAAGGAGGAGGACATAAAAAACCTCCTTCCCAACCTACAACTCCCTCCTCCCTCCCTGCAGCTCTACACTCCATTCAGTCGCCCCTTCCTTTCTTCCTTTCCCTTTTCTCGCCAGGAGGAGAGTCCCTATACAGAGTGAGAGAAGAAGGCGGACGGTGGTGGCCAAGAAGGGGGAGGATCCATGACAATGAATCCGCCGCCGCCCTGCTGCCGGACTGTGGCCGTGCTCCGGCGGCGGAGCCATAGGCTGAGGTGGAGGCGGGACTCATAAAAACCGATTCCCTGCCCCTCTCCCTTTTCCAGCCATGAGTCCCACTACAAGGCTCCCCGAAAGGGACATGAAGAGGAAGAAAAGGGCGGAAGAGAGAAGGACCTTTGCCCAGAAGATGGCGCCGAACTTCTTCCTGCTGTGCTTTGTGGCGGCGGCGGCGATGGCGGCGGACGCGGACCCGCTGCTGTCAGGGCCGCCTCCGTCGGAGGTGGACTTGGGCGACAGGCCCATGATGTTCGTCGACTACCTCAACGGACCGCTGAGAGGTAGGAAAAGAGACGACGAACGATTTGATTGATGGATTTTTTTCACCTTTGTCGGGAGGAAAGGCCCCTTTTTGAGGGTGATGATGGGAAAAGGGAAGAAAGGTAATGGTACGGATGGCTTCGTCGCGATGATGGTTTTGACATTATACAAGCTGTGCTTGCGGTACAGGGATGTGCTTTTAAGGCCCCCTTTCTTTTCTTTTTTTCTCTTTCCCAGTCCTTCCCCGCGGACGGAAAAGCAGGGATAGAAAAAAAGGCTCTCTCTGTCTCCATTCGCGAGGGGTTTTTCCGTCCGCCTTTCCCTCCCCATCGGCTTTCACCGCGGTTGGGTAATAGTTCTTGATATACGCGCGAAGCCTCAACGCCCATGCTCAACACATATTCTCCCAGTTCCTTTTTTGGTCCCCGTGACCGCATTTCTATCGCTGCGCAACATACCGCATGACTTCTATTTCTGTAACTCCCTGCTAACGAACCCTGACTAATCCGCCCCGTGAACCATAAACCACGCGAACGGCGATCGGGATCGGATCGCGGGCGCAGGTGTTAGAAAGCAACCGCGACCAAAGTCGGTCGTCGGTCGTCGGCTTCTCTTTCAGCCGCCGCCGCCGATCGAAAAACCAGAGCCGTCGCTCGGTCGGTCGGAGGAGGAGGAGGAGAGTGAGATGACAAATTGACCCGGTCATGACACTCCCCCCCACCCCGTCTCAAATGCTATTCGCTTTTTTCGTCGGTCGGAGAATGCTTTCACTTGCTTCTCCGAGTTTTTTATGACTTGCACGTGCAGTATAGTCCCCTCATAAACATCTGAATAGCTCACAAGTAGTGCTAAAAACTTTGGGAAAAACTTTTTATATGTCTGAACTGATTGTCATAATTACAGACGAAACAAAAGTGCAGCGATCACTCAGACGTCTAGGGAGGGCTCTTGGCCCCTCCCCCTACTCTTTCTCTTGTGAGCCATTAATTCGTCATAATTACGGGCCCTCCAGAAGTAGGAATGGCTAGAGAGGGAAAAAAGAAATCACTCTCCGGTGCTCTTTTTTTCGGGTCTCCGCCCACCGTTAATGGGAAGGAATAAGGACGCAGACGAAAAAAGTCGCTCCTCTCTCCCTCCCTATAGGAACCCTTCCCAAAACCACGGAATTACGAGTTACACGTACGTATACGTACGCACGGCGGCGGCGACGGTATCCAAAAGGGGCGTAGGAATGGGGGCGTATCCTCCTCTTTTACCCGTTCGTCCGTTGGAGTGGGAGGAGGGGGAGAGAAGGCCGGTGATTGATTAAGGCGAGGAGAGGCCGCGACACCCCCCTCCCTCCCCCCTTACTACCTCGTCGTAGGGGAGAAAAAAGCCCCACTTCCATGCCTCAAAACCACCGCCTACCACCGATTTCCAGGATATGTCAGCGGAAGGGGGAGAGAAAACATGAAAGCTGGAGAAGGGTCCGCCGAATTTTCTATTTCCCTCTCCACTCCGCCGGCGACGACGCATTTCGCGCATAGTTTAGGAGATGGAGGGAGGAACTTTAAGACTCGGCCAGGCCATATTTTCTTCCCCACTGTGTTTTCCCCCCGCGTACGAGAAAAGTGGGAAAGTTGTGTAAGTGATGGGACGGCGCGGAATTCGGGGAATTTCCCCTCAAGTCGTCGTCGTCGGCAAGATCGTTCGCGACACTTTTCTTCGCCCGACTTGCTTTGTCAGAGAAAACCAAAAAGGACTTCTCCTTATTCCCTCATCTCTTCTTCTCCCTCCCCCCCCCCGCTCCAAGGAAATCGCCAGACTGAAACTGCAATTAGTGAGGAGGGAATGAGAGAGACTCCAATCATCTCCCTCTTTTCCTTTTCGTAGCCTCTTTCCGTCATTCCGCGCTTGATTGGAAGTCCCGGCCGGAGGGAGGCTCATGGGGGAACTCGTTCTTCGTTCTTACGGCTGCTGTGCGAGACTGCCAAAAACAGCTCGCAACAACAGCCAATCCCTGGGGGAGTTTTCCAAGAGGAGAGGAAGCGAATGGGGAAGACTGTAGCCTATAGTGCAAACACGATGCAACCTTTTTATGCAGTACTGAACATCGGTCTACTGATACGTAAAGGGAGAATAGTAGGGGGCAAGAACTTTTATTACAAGCCCGAAAAGAAATTGCCTGGCTCTAACTTTCGTGGGTAGATTAGTTCATGTGGCAGGAGGAGGGGACAACAACAATGCCCCTCCCCCCCTCCTTTTCTTGGCTTATTGATTCTGGGTCCCTCCCTCCTCCTCCGCCCATTTGTCCGACGTCGCCTCCTCCCCTCCCCTTTGACACAAATGGGCAGTCCGCCACCAAATTGACTCATTCTTCAGGCAGACATTCACTTGATCTTTCCTCCCCCCTCCTTCGTGCTTTGTATATTCGCCTTCTTTTTTTAGACGTCCTCCCCCTCTCACGTCGGCGGCCACTTTGTCACTTCGTCCCTCCCTTCGGGGAAAAAACCTTATTTATCCGACTTATTCCCGGCGTCTCCCCCGACAGTGCTTGTTTATTTATCTGGCGCGAGATTCGTTTTGTCAATATTTCCCGGCTAAATGTAGCGGAAACGAGGAAAAGAAAGAGGAGGAGGAGGAAAGGCCGTCCTTTTTCCTCGGTCCCAGACGGGCTTCTTCCTCCATATCCCATGGTCGGTCGGTCGGCAGCTGCTGTAGCTCCCTGCCAGTCAAAGGAACCACCGGCAGCTTGCGTGAAAGGGTCCGTCGGTCGGTGGGAAGAAAAGAAGAATTTGCTCCCGATTCGGCTGATCAGAGAGGGGGGAAGAAGGGGGAGAAAAAGCTGCCTAATAAATTTTTCCTCCTTTTCCCCCCGTAGCTGCTTTTCCTTTTCCTCTCTATCCGCACTTTCGAAACCCTCCCTTTTCCCACCTCTCTCTCCTCATCCAACAGCCATAAAAAGTGGGGTGGAACTTCCTACCTTCCCCCCTTTTTTCAATGCGGAGGCGGCAAAAGAAAAAAAAGGAAGGGAAAATAGGGAGGGAGGAGGGAGGAGGGAGGAGAAGCCCTTTCAGTGCCTACCTACTGTACTCCCCCTTCCACCTCCTCCCCTTCCCCTAGCAGTAGGGCGCCTGCTACTTCAGCTATACATGGCGGAATGGCGGAGGAGAGGGGAAGAGAGAGAAAAGGGCTTTTCGACTCCTGCAGCAAAGTCTGTTTGTTTACTATCGCCCCCCTCCCCTCCCCTCCTTCTCCTTTGCTCAGAGAAACCCATTGGTGTTCTACACAGCCTTAGCAGCTAAAGGGGAAAAGGCAGGAGAGAAGAAAAGAGAACAACAATACAGCAGGAAATAGAAGGGGAGGAGGGAAGCACGGTCATAAAAATCGAGAAATGTACTCGAGGATATGAAATTTGCAATTCAATGGTCCTCCGGGAAAGAAAAGAGCGGAAGGCGTTGGAGAAAAACCGGAGGATAAGGATGAAATGGGGCGTTGCCTCCAATTGCAAAGCCTGTCCGTCATGAGCTGGGGAGGGCAATAACATCCATAGAAAAAGAAATAATTCTTCTTCAGGGGAGGGCCATTGTTTCGTCGACTTTCTGACTGCTCGCAGACACATTCTTTAATACTGCGGAGGAAAAGCAAAGAGAGAGGAAGTCTCCTCGTACTCAAAGTCCCTTGAGAGGAGAGATATGGGGAGGGGGGAGCGGTCGTTTGTTTCGGGGCGTTGTTTATGCCCTTCCCCGAAATGGGCGGTGGAGGAGGAGGGAAAGTTTCACGGCAGCAGAGCCTCTGAGTCATTCATTCAGCAGACAAACACATGAACAAACAAAAGCGAGTTGCCGCCGCCAAGGGATTTTCGGACTAAAAGGGAAAAGGTCCCGATTGCGAGAAAGTTGCAGAGGGGCGAGGGGAGCAGTCACTTGCAAAGTCAAAGAGGCTCGATCAAATTAGGAAAGTTGCTCAATAGCAGCACACTCCTCCCTCCCTTCCATTAGAAAGAGTTGGAGCAAGTTGCTTTTAACTCTTCGAACATGTAGCAGTCTCCAAAAGGAGGGGGAAGAGAAAGAAGGAGAAAACGCGCATTCGAGAGACGAGACGAGAACTTTCCATGCCAGTTTGATTTTATTCCCGATTGATTCTCTCCCTCCGCCTCCCTCCGTCCCACCCTCCCAACTTTTGCAAAGAGAACTCTCTCTCTCTCCATCCCTCGGTCGTTCCAAGGAGTTTCCCTCCCGATCACTCCCTCTTTCACTCCGCTCCAGCTCTTCCATTCTACTTTTCGGACACCTTTCGCACAACTTTCCCAACTCCACTTCTTCCTGCTCATTTGTACCAATTGGAACTCCCGCTTTTCGCTGTCTCTGGGCGCCAAGAATGTATCGCCTATTTTCTCGAGGGAACAGTGCACCCCATCCGCCGTGCTAGCTGCACCCCAAAAAGTCGAGGACCAAAAGTTGCTAATCCAGCGCCGGCGCCTTCTGTTCAAAGGGAGAGAAAGGGGCCTCTCCTTCTCTTGGAAAGGCTTAGGCGCCGTTTGTCTGTTGCATCCAGCAGAGGCTGACGGCGGCCTTGGAAAGAAGGAAGGGAAGAGGCGGCAGCAGCAGAAGTGCCGACGAAAACAGCCCCCTGTCTCCTCCTTTGTCGGCATGAGAAAGGGGTGCAGTTTGCACAGCTCGAAGTGGAGAGAGACATAGTTGATGGTGCCGGCGACGACGACCGTGGCGACGGCACCGGCCCGAAAATTTCGTTACTCTCCCTTTTCTCACAGCGCTCCCTTAGGCTCCATTTCTGCAGGTTGGTTTTGGGGGACGAAATGGCGCCACTGCCCCGCTTTCCCTGCCAGGATCTTTCCACTCCAACTCCCTCTTTCTCTCCATCCCGGAGTCGTAATTTCATTTTGTTCAACTTCTGCTTTTCGCCCCTTCTCCCCTTCCATTTCCCCCCTGCCCCCCCCCCCCCCCCCCCGCCCGGAAACCCAGCCGAGGATGGGGGCGGCGGGCTGGGCCGATGAACAAGGAAGTGGGCTGCGGGGGGGTAGGGAGGGAAAGGGGGGGGGGGG
>JAAUYJ010124591.1_pt1 | contig 13581 bp, 18 predicted proteins | sample 7278031 | NCBI WGS metagenome assembly JAAUYJ01 (sample SAMN14350222, study PRJNA611818) | marine sediment metagenome | isolation source: surface marine sediment (1.8m) | place: French Polynesia: Moorea | collected 2018-08 | reverse complement strand
CATCGCAATCTTCCTCCTCTTCCTCCTCCTCCTGCCCCCATTTCCCATATCGTCATCATCAAAAGGTCTCTCGCCTCTCGATTAAAACCGGGGACCACGCTTTCCTCGTTCGGGAAATGGCGCGTGCGGCAAAAAAAACCTTTTTGGCAGAATTTAGTAACGGGCCGCAGATCCGGAACAGCACACAAAAAAGAATAAAAGGAAAGGTGGAATAACTTTTTGGATTGCGAAATGTGTTTTCTCGTTTCAGTCGCAGAAGGAAAAGAAGGGGGTGAAAAAAGGGTTTTCTCTTCAACCGACACATTTTTAAGTCCAATATCCAATTCGCGCTGCAAAAGCCGAAGCCGACTTTTCTCTCTTTTTTCCAATTTTTCTTTCTTTCTTTCTGTTCGGGAAATCCAGATGAATTTATCGGCGCCAATATCCTCTCGGTCGGTCGAAATGGGAAAACCGGGGAGAAAATTGGAAGTCTTTTCCCACATATCTATCCACACACACGTCCGTAGCAGTAATTTCTCCATGACCCGTAAAAAGTTTTTTCTCGTATTAATCTCCCCCCACTTTTTTTCCGGGAAAAGAGATATCGGCGCAAAAAAACTCTGCTTCACGCACACACACATCGAGAGTTTGGAGAGTTGATCAAACACGAGGTGGGGTGCAGAGAGGAGAGGGGGAGCTTGATCAAAAAAGTTCTCTTCCTCTCTCTCCTCGACTCACTGCTCTCTTCTCCCCTTAGCCCGGAAATTGCAGGAAAGGAAATTAAGGCAATAAATTTCGCATCGGGTTACAACAAAAAAAGCGGGGAAAAGAGGGGAAGCACATATACTACAGAATGGCCGATGTGTTCCCTCCGCCGTAAAATTGTTGCTTCTCCATCTGCACCACAAAAACAACACTACTACAAATTGGTGGCAAAATGGTTCTGGTTTCCCAAAGAAGGGGAAGCCAAGAAGAAAAAAATCGTCAGAAGCAATATCCATTTACGAAACAAAAAATTCTACGTCCGGTATGTAAAAACGGAGAATGGAAGGATTCAATTTCCCACATGCATTTCATGTACTGTACGTACGGATCGCTCCACTATTCCGAAGTCTTGCTTTTTTCGACGCATCCGAAGTTTCGAATTCCCCTCCCTCCAGATTTATATCCGACGCATTCCGTATATATACGCGAAAGGAAAAGTGGCTCGAATATAAAATGCGTAGGAGGAGGAGGAGGCGGCGCCTCCGTCCCTCCATCGTCCAAGAGAGGCTTTGGTTGATGCCCTGAATGGAGAAGAGGGGAAGAGGGAGAAAAATCCATCTTTGCCCTTTTTAGTACGGCGGAGACGGAGGCGCCACTCTCAATCTCTTCTTTAAAAAAACTCTTTTTAGACTCCCCCCTCCCGACCAACAAAATATGGGGGAAAGCGGTGGTAGTGGCGGAGGAGGTTTTTTCCGTCTTCGGGATGGGATGGAAAGAGGCTCCTCCACTAAATATTTTATCCCCCCATTTGCTACCCTTTTCTAGCTTTGTAAGAAAATCATAGGAAAAGACAATGGAGTTTATTTTCGGAGCTAGCGTCAATAAAATATAAAATCACGTCGCCGGAGACACTTTTTTAAGTTTTTAAAATATTTGTGTGCCCCTAGTATATTTTTTGACTGAAAACTCTTTCCATTGACACCGCGAAGGTTTTCCCAAAAGAATTGAACCCCAAACCGTTGCAAAAAAGGTATTTCTACTGCTCCGATTCCCCATAAATTTTTCCTTCCCTCCACTTCCTTCCACTTCCCACCTTCCTCTCCCGATCATCCAGGTTTAATCCCGCTGAAAGGATTTTCTCTCTTTTCTGTTTGGTGGCATCACTCAATCGTTCCCTTTTTCACAGAGTACGGAAGCACACAAACGGCACTTTCCCAAATATAGCCCCACAGTAAATATATAACCGGAAGCGGAAAAAGGACCTTTTTTGCCCTCCCGTCCTCTCTCGCAAGCAAAGCAAAAGCAATATACGGAGAAAGCGACTATCAAAACATCCATCTTTGAGTGGCCAGAATAGGAGGAAGGAGAAGAAGCGATCCTTTCAGGAAGGAGAAGAAATGGCCCAAAGATGTTTGCAGAAATAGCAAAAGGAGGAGGAGGACGTGATGAATATGCGCATTGCCGGTCGGAAAAAGGACATTTCCCGCACAATCAATCATAAATATTCCTTTTTTCCCCAGACATCTACTACGCCTCCACCTCCTCTTCCTGCTACTCCCCGCTCAACAGGGCAGCAGGACAGGAGCAGGACCCTCAGCGGACGCCTGCCGCCACCTCAGTCGCACCTGCTACTTCCGCTAGGTCAACTCCCAACCTGCACTCCTCCTCCCCGTCCAGAAATGCTCAAACCAAGCAGCAGGATGAGCAGGACCGAGACGAGCAGATACCTGTGCTGCCGCAGTCCACTTCGCTGCACCACATTGAGGCCAAGAAGGGATCGCCGGCCAAAGAGAAAAGTGATGGTACGGAACTGAAGATTTCGACTTTTCTAACTTCGTCCCAGGACTTTCTCCATTGATGTATTTTGTGCTTTTTTCTTCCAGTCGTGAACTATCGCCGCCGTAGCAGCGGTGGCTCCAGCGCCGCCTCCCCTCTTCCCCCATCGAACGAAGGCGACCCTCCCCCTCCCGCGAGAGGCATCGTCCGCTCCTCCGCCTCCTACGGCATCCAGCAGATGCTGCAGGAGCAGATCGCGGCGGAGGAGAGGGAGAAGGAGCGGGCGGAGGCAAGGCAGGAGGCAGAGAGGGAGGCGAAGCTAAAGCACGAGGAGGAGCTAAAGAGGATCAGGAGGGAGCACAACCAGAGGATCAGCGAGAGTAAGGCATTTTGAAACTATATTATATTTCCGTTGTTAAGTGACGTACTACGGAAACGCCAACTCATTCTTTAAGTGCAACGATGACAAGCAAAAAATCGCGAGAATCCCGTTTTATAACGTTTTTGAACCCAAAACTATACAACCAGTTTTGTCCTCTGTCCGTTCTCCATCTAACGGCATTTCTTCCCCCCAGTGAACGAGCACCACAAGACCGCGCTGAACAACCTTCGCAACTCCCACCGCACCGAGATCGAGTCATTGAGGCGCGACACCGAGTCGACCTCCCGCACTCGGCGGCGATCGCTGGAGGAGGCTGAGGATAGGGCGCGGCGGGCGGAGGAGGGGAGGAGGAGGGCGGAGGAACAATGCAGGGAGAGGGAGCAGGAGTGGAGCAGGGAGAAGCAGGTGAGGGCGTATTTGAGAGTCGCCGTTAGGTGGCGTGAGAGACAAATTTCCGCCCTTGCCCAATTTTCCAATATATATATATATATATATAGTTGAATTTCGAACTCCCGGGCGGGAGTCCAGACCTTATTGGCCTAATGTTACAGTAGGTTGCTTACCAAACAAAGCAGCCCTTGATAACTCTTTTACCAAAAAATGTTTTTTCGCAGGACGTTGTTGCTGAGATCCAGCGGCTGAAGGAGGAGGCCAACCGCTTCATCGCCATCCTGGCTGCTCAGGACGAAGAGGAAGAAGACCTGTCCCCGGAGAAGAGACAGAACCTCACCAGGGAGGTTGAGTCGCTGCAGGTGATTATTATTTTTCTTGTTTTTTTCCCTTATTGTTTGCAAGATGAAGGGTTTTGGGATTTGAGAGTTAACTGCGTTTCTGTCCTTTCTCCTTGGAACAAATGCTTTCTCGTGCGCTGCAGTCTCGAAAGGTATCTTAACAACTCTTTCCTGCATGTGTATGTCCTGCATGCTGTAATAATAGCATAGCTTGCATCAATGTGTCTTTGCATCCTTTACTGAACATTTTCCTTTTCTGGAATTTTGATTTCGATTTCTCCTTTTTAGTTGGTGGTCGAGATGCGCGGCCAGGAGATCCGGCGCCTGAAGGACGAGCGCAGCTGCCATCTGACGCAGCTGGAGCAGCTGGAGCAGACGAGGGAGCAGCTGAGGAAGGCCAGGGCCAAGGTGGAGGACCTGCAGGCCCAGCTCGAGAACAAGACAAAGATGGAGAGGTACATAACAAAAGTACTTAGGGGGGACACTAGTGCGGTGCTGAAAAACATTTTTTCTTCCAGGCAACTCTCTTTGGAAAAGTCCAATCTTGAGAGCAGCTACGAGGAGGAGACGAAGCAGAAGTCGAGAATGTCAATGCAGGTGGAGGAGCTGCAGTGGAGAATAAAGAACAAGCTGGAGCTACCTCCCACCCAAGTCTTTGAGCAACAGCAGCAACAACAGCAGCAGCGTCTGAGTAGCAGTAGCAGCAACAGCAGCAACGGCTTCCTGGCCTCCTCCTCCCCTCTTTCGGCCACCTCTGCAGCGGCGACGCCGGAAACGGCCGTAGCCTCCACCGCCTCAACAACGAGGGAGAGGCCAGAGTCGTTATTCAACAACAACAATAACAACAATAGGAACAACCTGTGGAGTCAGGACGGGGTGTTCAGGTAGAGAAGAATATTTCAAAAAGAATTAATCCCCCCACTAAATGATGGTGACATTTATTGCAGGAAAACTTCCCTACCCAGTCAGTCTTTCGTGGAACAGTTCCGGCAACAGCAGCAACAGATCCTTCAGCAGAAGCAGCAGCCGACGACGTCGTCGTCATCGGGAGCAGCGCCAGAGCAGCCAACGCCCAACAACAACACCGGCAACACCATCACATCGTCCCTGGAGGAGGTGAAAGCAGCTCAGCAGCATCAGGACCCGACTGCGTCCTTGTCGGAGCCGGATTCTCTCGAGTACAACGGAGGAGGCCTAGAACCGACAGAAGGGGGGAAACTGCAAGGTATTCCTTTCACTATTTCTTTGCAAATTGTTTTAGGACTTTCCTTTACTTTACGATTCCGTCTCCTTTTCTCTATATTTTTCGTGCCGTCCTGAAGGAGTGCTACCGTGAGTACTTTTAATTTCGAGCTGTACGAACGTATCTCGAACTATTCCGCATATGTCCTCATTATGACCTACTAGACACTATTGTCGACAGACTACATGTCAATATTGCGTCTTATGAAGTTTAGGGGTCTTTTTTACCATACGAAGGCTTGTGAAACATAGAAAGTTCAAACAACAATCAACTTGTAACTAGCAAGCGTATTAATGCTTTTTTTAATGCCAGCGCCCCCTGACGCTCCTGTCGCCCGCGATGCCGCAGCCGGAGTCAAGGCCGACGGAGGCGCAGAGGCCGGAGAGGGCGCAACCAGTGATACCGACAAGGAGGATAAGGAAGAGGAGGAATACGCCGACGAGGGCCTGGGGGACATCCACGGAGGGGAGGGGTCAACACCCTCGCCTCAGCCGGAACAAGAGGAAGAGAAGAAGCGACACTTGGAGGAAGAGGGGCATGCCAAGGAAAAAATAGATCAGGTAAAGCAAGTTTTCAAGCCATAAATTCACAAATATAGACGCAACTTTTAATTTTTTTGAAATATTTCTGCTCAGATGAAGGAAGTTGAAGAGGTTGTCGTCGCCGTTCCCCCTCCCAAGTCCAAGAAGGCATCTTCTATTCCGACCTCCCCCGTCACACCCTTGTCTAGCCCGGCGGACGAGAGGATGCCATCCAGGATTTCGCTCTCAGTGCAGACCAAGTTGTGAAGAAGTCCCAACTAACATAAACACAGTCACACATCCATCCAGAAGAAAAAAAGATAACAATGATTAGAAAAAAGCGCGAAAAATGCATTTTGAGAAAGGAAAACAGAGTTCCAGTGCCATGACAAAGGTGTGTATGGAATGTGACAGAGAAAGAGAGAAAATGGTTGGAAACGCTGATGTAGTAATAATCGGACAGGAATAAAAAGTTGTCATATTTTAGTGGAAAGAAGGAATCGCCATACAAAAGTAACCTTTATTAAACAGACTCTTTCCTTCCCCCCCTGTACGGTACTACGTTCATTGCCCGGTGAAAACATAATCAGAAATTTATAAGGCAAATTTAGTGGAAAAAAATATGCGGACAAGGATTTTGCTAAACGATAAGAGGTAAAAAAGCAAATGTGATTATCCTATCCCTATGTGTAGGAAAGTTGTGTAACGAAAACCCCCAGAAAAGTAAATAGTACGAAGAAAAACAACGAACAATAACCAATGTCTACTACTCTACGTACCGCATACTTGCATCTACGATTGACTAATAAATGAGGAAAAGTAATGCTGGATGTTATATTCTCGGAACCATTTTATTTTTCTCTTTTTTTCTCCTTCCTCATCTTTTCGGTATTCTTTCACGTTCTCAGTCTACTACACTATTTCTTAATTCTTGTTCTTCTCTCTTGGTGTTTTCTGTAATGCCTTCTCGTTCCATCTTCTTGCGTGCAAGAATAATAAAAAATAATGCCGATAAATAGGAATAAATAGTTTCGGAAGATCGACAGGCAGTGTCGTTGACATTCCCATAATAAAACAGCCAATCCTAACTTTTTCTTTTTAAGATTCCCCATCTCTCGAGTCCCGGGAGAGTTTGGGAGGTGGCATTCTCACACTTCTTTCAATACGGCAGATTTGGATTCCTTTTTCGCTTCCTCTTCTTTCCCAAAAAGTACTGGAAAAAACATTTTGCTTTTTAAAACATGGCACTTGCTATTGATTCTTTGCTTTTGCTCGCGCTCATTTTTCTTTAACCTTTTTTAAAAGAAAGTGTTGTAGTCGACATTTTTTGATAGTTCAAACCAAGCATTTGTATCTTCCATTTGTGTGTGTAAGACTTGTGTGTGTTTCTGTGTGAAAAAAGGAAGACTCTCTCTCCAAACAAAGAATAAATAGTGAATACTGATGAATTCGACTCTCTCTAGTCACACTCTTCTAGTTCTTCTTCCAAAGATTCACCAACGGCGTCAGCAGCAGGAGGGGGAGAGAAGTAGTCACACACCTGAAAGTCCTGCTCAGTCAGAAATCAAGCTGGTTTTTCACTGGGGAAAAACGGCACCGTCTTTAATGTCAGTATGATGATCACTAGCGGCAGTTGTTCACTTTTGGACCCTGCACGTTTGGGATCCCTTGGGTCCGTCGAAGGGCCAGTTGCAGGCGGTGATGCCAGAGTCGTAGCCCTGCAAGAGAAAAGAAAACGATGAAGACAACAGTAGGACAATGCAAACAAGAAGTAGTAGCCAAGAAGAAACAACAGCAAGACATTTTCAATCAACAATATCAGCAGCAACAACAGGAGCAACAACAACAGCAGCAACAACAACAACAGTGGCAGCAGAAGAGGCTGTAGTAATAGCAGCATACATAGCAGCAGCAGCAGCAATGGACATTAGTGAAGGGAAAAAACTTTTTAAATTCTTTTTAAATGTCACAAGAACGTATCGTCTTCCTTGTTGTATACTCACCAGCACGACCGGACAGGGGAAAACGTGCAGCGTGAACTTCTCAACCCACTTGTCCCAATAGCACTCGTAGAACTTGTCGCAGTCCGTCGGGTGGCGGAAGAGTCCGGGGCGGTCGCACACCTCAGGGCCGATCGTCTCGTTGAACTGCCGGTATCCGCCCGGGCCGAACTTGTTCCAGTCGGTACCGGAGAAGCCGCCAGCGCCGGAGGCGCCGCTGTTGCCGCGGCCGCCGCCGCCCACAGAGGGGGAAGGTCGCGATCCGCCGCGGTGTGCGGAGGAGCCAGGGACGAACCTGTTGAGGACGGCCGGTTGCCGCACGGGCGGGCGGGCGACGGCGGTGAAGGATGCCGGCCGCACGCCGGGCGGGGGGCCGCGGGGGCGAGAGGCTGGGCCGCGCCCGCGCTGGCCGTTGGCCGCGCTGCCGGCGAACTTGTTTCCGCGCTGAGGGACGGATCCCTTGAAGCGGCTGTCCTGGCGACCGCCGCGTCCTGCATTGTTGTTGCTGCCGCCGTGCGGCCCAAACCTCCCGCCGCTTCCTCCGCGGCCTCCGTGGCCACCACGGCCTCCGGTACCGCCGGGACCTCGACTGCCAGGAGCACCTGGCCTGCCGCCGGGACCTCCATGACCAGGGCGGCCGTTGAATCCGCCGCTGCCTGGAGCACCAGGTCTTCCTCCGTTGCCTCCTGCTCCAAGTGCTCCAGGTCGCCCAGGCCTGCCAGGAGATCCGGAATGTCCTGGCCTTCCTCCAGGGAAGGCTCCGTTTCCGCTTCCCGGCCTCCCCGGCCTTCCTCCTCCGCTGTAGCTGCCGCCGTTTCCGTTTCCTGATCCGAATGCGGTAAATGGCGGCCTTCCTCCGTTTCCGCTTCCGGCTCCGGCGCCGTTGTTTCCTCTTCCTCCAGCTCCTCCAGCTCCAAAGCCTCCGTTGGGCCTGTTGCTATTGCTTCCATGAGGCCTTTTGTTGTTGTGGGGCCTTCCAGAGCCGAAGCCAACGTTTCCTCCGTGGGGAGGAGGGGGAGGGGGCCCGCCGTGGGGGCGACGACCGCCGCCGGCTCCGAACCTGACTCCGCTGTCTGCCTCGGGGATAGAGTGGGGGCCGTTGGAGAGCGTTGCGGAGGTGAACCCGCTGGGGATGACGGAGGCCACCTCGGGCAGCCTTTTGCCCTGTCTGGGAGCCTGAGGGCCAGGCCTGTAGGGGGCCTGGGGAGCAGGCCTGGCAGGTGTGTAAGGCGGCCTTGTGCTCTGGTAGGCAGGCCTCCTGGTGGTGGTGGGGTAGGGCCTTGCAGTGGTAGATTGGTAAGCTGGTCTCCTAGTTGTAGTGGGATAAGGTCTGCGAGTGGTTGACTGGTAGGCAGGTCTCCTGGTAGTTGCAGGATAAGGCCTGGGAGTAGTGGACTGATACGCAGGCCTGGGAGGGGGCGGAGGTCTGTGAGGCTTGGGAGTAGGAGCGGGAGAGTTGTATCCAGGGACGTAGGGGGCAACAGTGCTGGTGACAAAGTCGTAGACGGCAGTGGTAACAGAGTGGAGAATGCCACGGCTTCCTTCATCATTAGCCTGGTCTGAGTAATCAGGTCTGTAGGGCCTCTGTGGTTCATCATACTGACCACCATTGTTTCCTCCAAACTGCTTGGGGTTCCTGGGAGCCTGAGGAGCAGGAACCCAAGCACCAGGTCCGCCATAATTGCCGTTGTTTCCTGAAGCAGGGGAAGGATGGGGCCTCTGAGCAGGCTGGTTGTTGTAAGTGGGCTTGAAGCCATACATGATGCTATCTGGAACCACGTCAGTCTTGTAGGCCGGCTCCTGGTAGTTGGGCCTAGGTGCAGGAGTATCAGGCACATGGGGAGGCTTGAAGCCATACTCTATCTTGGGTGCCTTGAAGTTGTTTTTCTGACCAGGAGGAGGGCCATTGTAGCCAGAGCTTCCTTCATCAAATCCTGGCCTGGCCTTGGGTCTCCTCTCAGGAAGTTCAAGAGGATTGCTGGGAACAGGGTAGTTATATCCCTGAGAGGGAGCAGGGGTGGTTGGCTGGTAAGTGGGTCTTCTGGTAGTGGGATAAGATGCAGGCCTGGGGGTAGTGTTGGGATATGTGGGCCTCCTGGTGGTGGTGGGGTAAGGCCTCTGAGTGGTGGACTGATAGACTGGTCTCCTGGTAGTGGAGGGGTAGGGCCTGGCAGTAGTGGGCTGATAAGTGGGGTATGGCCTGGGGGTGGTAGACTGATAAGCAGGAGCTCTGTTGCCACCCCTGGTGGGGAGCTCAAGAGGGTTCTCAGGCACGGGATAGTTGTAACCTCCAGAGCTCTCTTCTTGCTGGTAAGAGGGCTCCTCGTACTGCTTTGGCTGCCTGTAGTTGGTGGTAGTGGTAGGATAGGGCCTCCTAGTGGTCGTGGGAGGGCGGTAAGCAGTGGTAGTGGTGGTGGGATAAGGCCTTCTTGTGGTCGTGGGATAAGGTCTGGTCGTAGTGGTGGGATAAGGCCTAGCAGTAGTTGACTGATAAGCAGGAGTGGGAGCTGGAGAGGTGGGAGCATAGCTAGTGGGGGCGTAGGGAGTAGTGTTGGGGGTGGAGGGAGCATAGGTGGTGCTGATGCCAGAGACCTGGCCTGGCCTGAGGCCGTTCTCTCCGGTGAGGGAGACGGCAATGCCGGGGCCAGCATGGGCAGAGGGGCGAGAGGGAATGTTAAAGAAGCCACCGCTGTTGAAGCCGCCATTACCAGCTCCAGCTCCGAAACCGCCATTGGCTCCAAAGCCTCCATTGCCTCCAGTTCCAGCTCCGCCGAATCCAGCTGCTCCATTGCCGCCGCTGCCGAATCCTCCCTGGTTTTTGGGCTGCCTGGGCTGCTGGAAGTCTCCGTAGGCGTAGTCGACGCTGCCGTCGTCGTAACTGCCGTCGTCAAAGGCATAATCGTAGTCGACGGACGCGGGCGGGTAGTCTGGGCGGCGAGGGGTGGTGGAGGGGAAAGCGGGCCTGGCGGTGGTGGAAGGGTAGGGCCTCCTGGTGGTGGAAGGATAGGTGGGTCTGACGGTGGTAGAGGGATACGGCCTGCGGGTGGTGGAGGGGTACGTGGGGCTGGGAGTGGTGGTGGGGTAAGGGCGCCTGGTGGTGCTGGGGTAGGTGTTGGGCCTGATGGTGGAGGACGGGTATGCCGGCCTGGCGGTGGTGCTGGGGTAGGTGGGGCCAGGGGTGGTGGAGTGGAAGGCCACACCTGCTCCCACACCTGCTCCTGCTCCTGTTCCGAAGCCAGCGATGACCTTTGGTCGGCGGGGGAGCTGCGGTCCACGTCCGCTGCCCACTCCCACCTGTATCCCCCCTGCGACGTTCCTCCCGTTGCCCTGGACGAAGAGAGTGCCGGACTCGCAGTTCTCGCACGAGTCAGACACGATCTCCCCAACGACGCCTCCGAAGACGCGCCCTCCCCTGCCCCTGTTTCCTCCTGCGGGGACGAATGGAGCGCCGGTGTGCAGCGGGGTCGTTCGCGGGTGAGGGGTGGTGGCCGGGACGCGGTGGCGGGGAGGGGACGGGCGCCGGACGGGCTTGCGGCCGGGGTTCTGCAAGAAATAAATAATGTACGACAATGAATATTCAGCAATGGATTGGAAAACAACTAACGGCACAGACACGGGAATTTTATGAAAAAGGTATGAGAATTATTTCTCACCTTTGACTTGAAAGATCCAGCGAGCGGCCTGTTGAATCCTCCTGCTGATCCTCCAGCTCCTCCTCTTCCTCCCTGTGGCCTTCCACCAGCGAGTCCTCTTCCGCCGAGCAGAGCGCCAAGTCCGACTCCGGCTCCTCCGGCTCCAACTCCTCCTCGTCCGCGGTTGAAGCCGCCAAAGGCCTTCTGCTGCCTCTGGCGCTGGGTCAATACTCTGCAAGAGGACGGAAGATTTAGTCGTTTGTGTCAGCTATAGTTGTTGTTGTTGTTGCTACTGCTGCTGTTGTTGATGATGATAATGTTGCTCTTACTCTTTCCGCTATCAGAGCAATCGGTGTTGTATTTTTTCAATACGATATTGCTCCTATGTCATAAGTAAGTATTCCCTGTGGCTGTACAGTAAGTAATGTTCAAGAGGACAACAATGTTAAAATATGTAGTACAATGTGTACACCAACTGAACGCACCTCGCTCCCCTAGTTCCCCCGCACGCTGGCACCAGCCACGGCCAGTTGCAGATGAGCAACTCTTCGTCGAAGGCGAGGCCGAACGGGCAGCGGAACTCGTAGTGGGTGAAGTCGCCGTTGCCAACGTGGTCGAGGCAAGCGAAGAACCACCTTAGGGGAGAAATTCATACATTTTATGGGGAAACTCAAATGTGTCTTTTATTAGTATCGTTTTGTCGCACCTGCAGTTCTCAGGGTCAACAAAGTATCCCTCTGCGGGGCATGAGTAGTCCTGCTTGGGCACTGGCATGATCTCGGAGGAGCCGTCGCAAGGAGTCGCCTGAAAAAAACAGAAAATACCTAATTGCATTTCTGTCAATAATAAAATACCAAGAATTTTTTTCACCTGCGCCGGCCACACGCACACCTCCCACCTGTCGTCGAACACGAGCCCGTTGGGGCAGGCGTACTCGAAGATGGTGAAGTCGTTCTCGTACTGGTTGAACTTGACGCAGCGGTAGAACCTTGAGAAAAGGAAATTTAGCGACACATTCACATTCCCGCAAATTGACTTTTCTCATACTGTGTGCAGTCCTGCGGGTGCCTGTAGTACCCCTGCCTTGAGCACTCTAGCACCGTCTCAGAGTTCTCTCTGACGGACGTGATCCTGCCCTCCTGGTCCACGATGCGAACGATCCTGAATGGGGAGAATGCTAGTCCCCTTGGGGCGCCGCCGGAGGGGGAGAAGGAGACGGGGGAGAAGGTCTGGGCGTCGGCGAACAGGTCCTCCTCGAGGCTGTGCACCACCTAAGAAAAAAAACCAATAACAATTTGTGTCCTCACATTTTCTTTTGCTGCTGCTGATGATATTGTTCGAGCTACTCCTGCTAGAACTATTGCATTTGATGATGCTACACGACATTCTTCTCACCAGCTGCCTTGGCTTCCTCTCCAGCTGCGTGACCGTAGCGTACATCGCCCTCAGGAGCGAGTGCTTCCCCTTTCCGCACGCGTCGTCTGCGTCGTCCGAATCCACCCCGAAGAGGCCAACGCCGCCCAAGTTGCGGAGGAGGGCGTACTTGCACTTGATCTTGAGGGAGGCGTCGTCGTCGAAGGCCACCCAGGTCTTGCGCTTGAACGCGTAGGGCCCCGTCATGTCCTCCTCCCTCTCCAGCGTCCAGTTGCCCTCCTCCTTCTCGCTCATGAGCATCTTGCAGACGGACTCGTAGGAGATGGCCTCGGGGGCGCCCAGGGCGGGCGAGCCGGGGACGGTCTTCTCGGGGTCCGCCAGGGAAAACCTTGGGTTTGACTCAGTTATAGACAGGGGAAATTGTTTGGATTATTATTTGATTTTTCACTTGTTTCCGTGCGCGCTTCCGGTGAGGATGAGTCTCTCGTCGTCCACGCCCAGGCTCACAACAACGTCCAAAAGGGAATCCTAACAAGAAATCGAGTTTCCCACATATGCAGTACACGAATTAATTTGAATTTCACTCACGGCGTTCTCAATGTCTGAGACACCCATGAGCCTGCTGTGGTGGTAGGTGGCGTTCTTGAGCGGGAGGCTCAAATTATGGGTGGGCAGGACGTAGAAGTCCACAAACCTTTTTTTCGAAAAATAAACATGTTTTTGCAGGAAAGCAATGCGACCATGCATGATTTGTTACTTGTTAAGCATCTTGAAGTCGTATCCCTTGACCAGGTACTCGGGGACGGGGGACAGCCTGAAAAGAAGGGGGGAAATTTAACTAAATGTGACCCAATAAACAGCTCTGCGTTATTACCTGAGGAAAACGAGGAACTTTTCAAAGTCCTCGACGTCTTCCTCCTCCTCCTGCTCGTCCAGGAAGAGGTCGACAAGGGACTGGAGCTCGGACAGGGAAGACTCGTCCACCGGGAGGTCTGGATGAAATTTATATAAGAATATTAAAATGTGGGAAATGGACGTAGTCAAGAAAACAAAAATTATTGCTACTCACGGCACGTAGGACAAGAGACTGGGTACGAAAAAAAGAGAAGGTACACAGGACGTAAAATTATCATGCACAAGAGTCCCTTGCCTTCATGCCACCGAAATGCGTATGTTACGGGATGACCCAGGAAGTTGTTGTTATTGTTATGAGACATGCACGACCATGTTTGTTTTTT
>JAAUYJ010106770.1_pt1 | contig 13595 bp, 13 predicted proteins | sample 7278031 | NCBI WGS metagenome assembly JAAUYJ01 (sample SAMN14350222, study PRJNA611818) | marine sediment metagenome | isolation source: surface marine sediment (1.8m) | place: French Polynesia: Moorea | collected 2018-08 | reverse complement strand
TTTTATTATTAATTTTTGATTTTTAATAATTAAATTATAATTTTTTTAAAAAAAAAAATAAAAAAATTAAATTTTACTATTTTGGCAGATATAAGTGTATTAAATTTAGAATTTAATGATAAAATTAAAAATTAATTTTAAATAGTATTGATTTTTAATTTAGAAATTTATATAACTATTTTTATTTTATTAATTTTGATTATTTGTATTTTATTGAGGGTAGCTTTTTTTATTTTATTAGAACGAAAAGTTTTAGGTTTAATTCAAATTCGTAAAGGTCCAAATAAAGTCGGGTTTTTAGGAATTTTTCAACCTTTTTCTGATGCTATTAAATTATTTTCTAAAGAAAATTTTTTTTTATTTTTTTCTAATTTTTTAATTTATTATTTTTCTCCAATTTTTTCTTTATTTTTATCATTATTAATTTGATTATGTTTACCTTATTTAATAAAATTTATTTCTTTTAAAATAGGAATTTTATTTTTTTTTTGTTGTCTTAGTTTAGGAGTTTATATATTAATGATGGCTGGTTGATCTTCAAATTCATTATATTCTTTATTAGGTGCATTACGTTCTATTGCTCAAACAATTTCTTATGAGGTTGCTTTAGTTTTGATAATATTAAATTTATTATTTTTTTTATTAAGATTTAATTTTTTTTATTTTGAATTATTACAGTTTAATTTATGATTTTTATTTATATATTTTCCTTTAGCTTTAATTTGATTTGTTTCTATATTAGCTGAAACAAATCGTACACCTTTTGATTTTGCTGAAGGTGAATCTGAATTAGTTTCTGGGTTTAATATTGAATATGGGGCTGGGGGATTTGCTTTAATTTTTTTAGCTGAATATGCAAGAATTATATTTATAAGATTGATTTTTTGTTTAATATTTTTAGGTTCTTTTTTGAGATCTTTATTTTTTTTTTTAAAATTAAATTTTTTAATTTTTTTATTTATTTGAATTCGAGGTTCTTTTCCTCGTTTTCGTTATGATAAATTAATATATTTAGCTTGAAAAAGATATTTACCTGTAGTTTTAAATTTTTTATTTTTTTTTATTAGAATTTCATTAAATATATTTTTTTTTGTTTAAAATTTTAATTTGTATAATAATTTAATTATTTAATTAATTTTAGTATATAAATTAATAGAAAATAATTCTTTTTTTTGTTTTCAAAACAAAATCTTTATTTATATAAGATAATTAATTAATAAAAAATTTTATAAATTAAAATATTTTTTTTTCTCATCATAATATTAAAAAAGGATTAAAAAAGAAGTAATTAAAATATAAAAGTGTTAAAATTTGTCCAGTTATAATAAAAGGAAATTCTACAGGTCGAGCTCCAATTCATGTAAGTAAAATAAATAAAATTGTTAAAATTCAAAAATTAATTTGGTTTAATGGATAAAATTGATTATTTATAAATTTTGATTTATTATTTGTAAATGGTACAATAAAAAGAATTGCAATTGATATTAATAAAGCTAGAACTCCCCCTAATTTATTAGGAATTGATCGAAGAATTGCATAAGCAAATAAAAAATATCATTCAGGTTGAATATGAGGAGGTGTAACTAAAGGATTGGCAGGAATAAAGTTATCTGGATCTCCTAATAAAAATGGATTATTTAAAATTAAAATAATTAATAAAAAAAAAAAAATTATAAATCCTAGTAAATCTTTAAATGTAAAATATGGATGAAATGAGATTTTATCAATATTATTTTTGATTCCTAAAGGATTGTTTGATCCTGTTTTATGAAGAAATAATAAATGGATTATTGTAAATGCAATAATTATAAAAGGTAAAAAAAAATGAAATGAATAAAATCGATTTAAAGTTGCATTATCAACTGCAAAACCTCCTCATAATCATTGAACAATATTTATTCCTATGTATGGAATTGCTCTTAATAAATTTGTAATTACAGTTGCTCCTCAAAATGATATTTGTCCTCAAGGTAAGACATATCCTATAAAGGCAGTTCCTATAGTTAAAAAAAGAAGGATAATTCCAATATTTCAGGTATAAAATAGTTTATATGATCCATAATATAGTCCTCGTCCAATGTGGGAATAAATACATATAAAAAAAAATGATGCTCCATTTGCATGTAAAGTTCGGATTATTCATCCATTATTAATATCTCGAGAAATGTGGTTAATTGAATCAAATGCTAATAAAGTATTAGGAGAATAATGTATTGTTAAAAAAATTCCTGTAATAATTTGTACTATTAAACATATTCCTAATAGAGATCCAAAATTTCATCATATTGAAATATTTGAAGGTGTTGGTAAGTCAATTAGTGAATTATTAATAATTTTTATTAATTGATGGGTTTTTCGTAAAGGTTTAAACATATAAAAATTTAAATATTATTATATTTTTTTAAAAATTTAATTTATTTTGAACGTAAAGGTCCTTTGTAAATATTTGAAATTTTTACTACAGCAATTAGACAAATAAATAGATAACAAATTAATATTATATTAATTAGATTAATTGGGAAATTTATTATTTTATTAATTAAAATATTTTCATTTTCAATTAAATTTATAAAAATTTTAAAATTTAAAATGTCATTATTAGAAATTTTTTGTTTAAAATAAAATATAATTAAATTTTTATTTACAAATAAAAAAAATAATATTAATAATAATAAAATTAAAAAATAAAAAGTTTTTTTAAAATTAATTTTATAAATTTCATTTGCTGCTAATGAAGTTATATAAAGAAATAAAATTAGTATTCCTCCAATAAAAATTAAAAATAGAATATATGAAAATCAGAATGATGTTGTTAATAAATTAATTGTTAGAGTTGTAAGTAAAGTTTTTATAAATAATCTTAATCCTAATGATAATGGATGATTTAAAAATATAAATAAGTTTGAATTTAAAAAAATTAAAAAAAAAATAAAATGTATAATTTTCAGAAAATAGTTTTATATAAAATTTTAATTTTGGAAATTAAAGAAAAATAGTTTATTTTTTTCTGATATTAAATTTTATAAAATAAAATAATATTTAAAATAAAATTTTTTATAATTTTGGTTTACAAAACCAATGTTTTTTTAAACTATTTAAATAATTAATGTTAATATTTTTTTTTTTTTTATTTTTTAGAGGAATTTTTTCTTTTGTTTTTTCATCTAAACATTTATTAAATATGTTATTAAGATTAGAATATTTAGTTCTAGTATTATTTTTATTAATTTTTTTTTATTTATCTTATTTTGGTTTAGATATATATTTTTCATTATATTTTTTAACTTTCTCTGTTTGTGAAGGAGTTTTAGGATTATCAATTTTAGTTTCTATAATTCGGAGACATGGTAATGATTATTTTTTAAGATTTTCTTTATTTCAATGTTAAAATTTTTTTTTTTTTTTTTATTTACAATATTTTTTTGTATTTTAAAAAAAAATTATTTGATAATTCAAAATGTTTTATTTTTAATTTTTTTTTTTTTTTTATTAGGAAGATTTAAGAATTTAGAATTTTTTTTTGGAATAAGAATAATAGTAGATTTTATTTCTTTTAGATTAATTAGTTTAAGAATTTGAATTTGTTCATTAATAATTATAGCAAGATTTATAATTTTTTTTAAAAATTTAAATAAAAATAAATTTATTTTTATAATTTTAATTTTAATGATTTTTTTATTTTTTACTTTTAGAATAATAAATTTATTTTTATTTTATTTTTTTTTTGAAAGAAGTTTAATTCCAACATTTTTTTTAATTTTAGGATGAGGGTATCAACCAGAACGATTACAAGCTGGTTTATATTTATTATTTTATACTTTGTTTGCATCTTTACCATTATTAATTATTTTATTTTTAATTTTTTTTGAATTTAATAGATTAATATTTAGAATTTTAAATTTAAGATTAAAAAATTTTTTTTTTTTTTTTTTTTAATTTTTGCTTTTTTAGTTAAAATACCAATATTTTTTGTTCATTTATGATTACCTAAGGCTCATGTTGAAGCACCTGTTTCAGGATCTATAATTTTAGCTGCAATTTTATTAAAATTAGGAGGTTATGGTTTAATACGAGTATTTTATATATTGGAAAATTTTAATAATTTTATAATTTTTTTTTTAATTATTTTTAGTTTATTTGGAGGTATAATTGTAAGATTAATTTGTATTCGTCAAATTGATTTAAAATCTTTAGTTGCTTATTCTTCTGTAGCACATATAAGAATAGTAATTGGAGGTTTATTTTCATTTACTTCTTGAGGATGAGGATTTTCTTATTCATTAATAATTGCACATGGTTTATGTTCATCAGGATTATTTTATTTAGTTAATTCTTTATATGAGCGGGTTAGAAGTCGAAGATTAATAATTGGAAAAGGAATAATTTTATTTTTACCAATAATAACTTTATGATGATTTTTATTATGTTCAAGTAATATAGCAGCTCCACCATCTTTAAATTTGGTTGGTGAAATTGGATTAATTAATAGAATTTTATTTTGGTCAAAAATTTTGATATTTATTTTAATATTTATTTCTTTTTTTAGAGCTGTTTATTCTTTATATTTATTTTCTTTTAGACAACATGGAAATTATAGAATAAAAATTTTTAGTTTTTTTATAGGTTTAAATCGAGAATATTTAGTTTTAATATTACATTGATTACCTTTAAATTGTTTATTTTTTTTTTTAGATTTAATAATTTTGAATTTTTAATTTTTTTTTAAAAAAATATTTATTTTTATTTTGATAAATTTAAATAGTTTAATAAAAATAATGATTTGTGAAGTCATAGATATAATTTTTTGTATTATTTTAAATTATTAAATTTATTTCAATTTGTTTAATTTTTTTTTTATTTTTATTTTTAATAAGAATTTTAATATTTTTGTTAAGTTTAAATTTTTTAATTTTAGAAAAAAATTTTTTTTTTGAATGAGAATTATTGAGAATTATAAGAACAAAGATTTTTATAATTTTTTTATTAGATTGAATAAGATTAATATTTTTATCTTTAGTTTTATTTATTTCTAGAATAGTAATTTATTATAGAAATTTTTATATGGAATTTGAATTAAATATAAATCGTTTTATTATTTTAGTTTTAATATTTGTTTTTTCAATAATTTTTATAATTTTAAGTCCTAATATAATTAGAATTTTATTAGGTTGAGATGGTTTAGGACTTGTTTCTTATTGTTTAGTAATTTATTATCAAAATTTAAAATCTTACAATGCGGGAATATTAACAGCATTAACAAATCGTTTAGGAGATGTTGCAATTTTAATTTCTATTGGATGGATAATAAATTATGGTAGATGAAATTTTTTATTATTTTTTGATTTTATAATATTTGATTTTGAAATAAAAATAATTTTTATATTAGTTATTTTAGCTGCAATAACTAAAAGGGCACAAATTCCTTTTTCTTCTTGATTACCAGCTGCTATAGCTGCTCCAACACCAGTTTCTGCTTTAGTTCATTCTTCTACATTAGTTACAGCTGGAATTTATTTAATGATTCGATTTAGAAGAGTTTTATTGGAAATTAAATTTTTAAAAATTTTATTTTTTTTTTCTAGATTAACAATATTTATAGCTGGAATTGCAGCTAATTTTGAATTTGATTTAAAAAAAATTATTGCTTTATCAACTTTAAGACAATTAGGATTAATAATAAGAATTTTGTGTTTAGGATTTGAAAAATTAGCTTTTTTTCATCTTTTAACACATGCTTTGTTTAAAGCTTTATTGTTTTTATGTGCAGGAAGAATTATTCATAGAATAAAAAATTCTCAAGATATTCGAGATATAGGTTGTTTATATATTCAATTACCATTTTCTATTTCTTGTTTGAATATTTCAAATTTATCATTATCAGGTCTTCCCTTTTTATCTGGTTTTTATTCAAAAGATTTAATTTTGGAGATAACTTTAATTTCAGAAATTAATAATTTTATATTTTTTTTATTTTTTTTTTCTACTTTTTTAACAGTAATATATTCTTTTCGTTTAATTTATTATTCATTAATAAAAGAAAGTTCAATGAATGTTTATATAAATTTTTTAGATAATAATTTATTTATAATATTTAGAATATTTATGTTATTATTATTTGCTATTTTTGGTGGTTCTATATTAAATTGAATATTATTTCCTTTTTTTTTTTTTATTTCTTTAAAATTTATATTTAAATTTTTAACTTTAGTTGTTTGTTTTTTAGGTATAATTATTGGAATTATAGAATTTTTAAATTTTTTATTTTCATTTAATAAATCTTTAAAAAATTATTTTTTTTTTTTTTTTCTAGAATAATATGATTTTTACCTATAATTTCAGTTTTAAGAATAAATAAAATATTTTTAAATTTTGGATCTTATTTTTTTAAAAGTTTAGATCAAGGATGATTTGAATTTTTTGGTATTCAAAATTATTTTTTAAAATTTATTATAATAGTAAAATTTTTTCAAAATTTACAATTTAATAATTTAAAAATTTATTTTATTTTTTTTATTTTATGATTATTAATTTTATTATTTTTTATTTTATTTTAAGTTATAAAGATTTATTTATATTTTTAAAATTTTTATTTTTATTTTTAATTTATTTATGTAGCTTATATTTTAGAGTATAACTTTGAAGCAGTTAAGGAAATTTATTTAAATTCTTAAATAAAATTTTTATTAATTTAAAATTTTAATTTAATTTATTTTATTTAAAAATTAATATTTTGTAATTTATATTTAATTTATGAAAGGTAAATCTTTAAATTTATAATGAAAATATAATATTTTTATTAAATTACATAAAAAGAAGTAAAAATAATTTTATTTATTTTTATTTAAAGTTAGAAGCTTTAATAATTTTACTTCTTTAATTGGAATATAATATATTCAATTTTTTCATTAACAGTGAAAAACCTTTATTTTTGGTTTCAATTAATTAAATTTTTTATTTTTTAAAAAAATAAAGGATAAAATTTTTTATCTATTTTTAAGTCGAAATTAAAATGCTTTTGCCTCTTTATTAATATTTTTATTATAAGAATAATTAATTTTTTATTAATACTTTTTAATTGCAAATTAAATGTTATAGTTAACTATATTCTTTTATTTAAAAGTTTAGAATGTTCAATTTAAAGCTCCTTGATTTCATTCATGATATAAACCTCAAAGTAAAATAAAAATAAATAAAAAAGAAGTTATTAATCAAATTTTTAATTTAGAATTAGAAAGTGTAATGATTATAGGAAGAATTAAAGTAATTTCTACATCAAAAATTAAAAAAATAATTGTAATTAAAAAAAATCGAATAGAAAATGGTAAGCGGGAAGAATTAATTGGATTGAAGCCACATTCAAAAGGGGAAGATTTTTCTTGTTCTAAAAAATTTTTTTTACTTAAAATTGAAGAAATAAATATTACTATTATACTTAAAATTATAATTATTATTGTTGTTAATATCAATAAAAAAATTATTTATATTAAATAAAATTTAAACCTTATGATTGGAAGTCAAATATACAAAATTTATACTTTATAAATAAAATTTTATTTTAAAAAATAAAAATTTAATTTTATCTTCCTCATCAATAAATTGAAATATATAAAAATAACCATACTACATCAACAAAATGTCAATATCAAGCTGCAGCTTCAAATCCAAAATGGTGATTATTAGAAAAATAATTATTTGTATGACGAATAAAACAAATTAATAAAAAGGTTGTTCCAATTAAAACATGAAATCCATGGAATCCAGTTGCTAAAAAAAATGTTGATCCATAAATTGAATCTGAAATAGAAAAATTAGCTTCTATATATTCAAATATTTGTAATAACGAAAAATAAATGCCTAAAATAATAGTAAAAAATAATCCTTGAGAAGCTTGTGAATGATTATTTTCTATTAAACTATGATGAGCCCATGTGACTGTAACACCGGAAGATAAAAGAATTGCTGTGTTTAGTAGTGGAATTTGAAAAGGATTAAAAATTTGGATATTTAAGGGAGGTCAAATTTTTCCAATATCAATTGTAGGAGACAATCTTCTATGAAAAAAAGCTCAAAAGAATCTTAAAAAAAACAAGACTTCTGAAATAATAAATAAAATTATTCCTCATCGTAAGCCTAAAATTACTTGTTTTGTATGAATACCTTGAAATGTTCTTTCTCGAGAAATATCTCGTCATCATTGATATATTGTTAAAATAGTAATTATTAATCCTAAAATTATTAAATTTAAATTATTTAAATGAAATCATTTTGTTAATCCTGATGTTAAGGTAAAAGCCCCAATTGCTCCTGTTAATGGTCATGGTCTAAAGTCTACTAAATGAAAAGGATGATTAGCTTTTAATAAATTTATTGACATTAAAAAAAATATTTTATTAAATAATTTCTCTTGAATATAATGTTCTAAGAATTGAAAAGACATAAGCTTGAATAATTGAAACTGCTGATTCAAGTATTAGTAATAGTAATTGAATAATAATTAATAGAATTAAAAAAATATTTATTAAATTATTTCCAGTTCTTCCTAAAAGGGTTAAAAGTAAATGTCCAGCAATTATATTTGCTGAAAGACGAATTGCTAGAGTTATAGGACGAATAATATTTCTAATTCTTTCAATTAATACTATAAAAGGTATAAGAATTACTGGTGTACCTTGAGGAACTAAATGGGCAAATATATGTTTTGAATTATTAATTCAACCTAATAATATAAATGTTAATCATAAAGGTAATGATAAGGAAAGTGTTATTCTTAAATGACTAGTTCTTGTGAAAATATATGGTATTAATCCTAAGAAATTATTTATTAAAAGAAAAGAAAATAATGAAATAAATATTAATGTTGTACCTTTTCAACTAAAATTTCCTAATAAAATTTTAAATTCTTTATTTAAATAATATAAAATAAAATTTCAAAAATTTAAGATTCGAGAGGGAAGTAATCAATAAATAAATGGAAAAAATATTATTCCTATAATTGTTCTCAATCAATTAAAAGAAAAATTTATATAATTAGTTGTAGGATCAAAAATTGAAAAAAGGTTCATTATCATTTTCAATTTATAGAATTTATTATTAAATTTATATTATCATTTTTAAATTTAATTTTTTTTAAAAAATTAAAATAATTTAAAATAATAAAAATTAAAAAGCAAAGTAAGAAAAATAAAAAAAGATTTAATCATATTATTGGAGCTATTTGTGGAATTTTTTAAAAAAATATTTTTAAAAAAATAATTTTAGTTTGACAAACTAATGTTATGAGGTTAACTAATTTTTTTCATTAGAAGTAATTTTTTTACTATTTAAGGTTTAAAAGACCTTTACTTTAAATTCAGTCATCAAATGTTTATTAAAGTTTTAAATAAATAATAAAAATTTAAATTTTTATTTATAATTTTTTATATAATAATTATTCTATTATTTTTTTAATTCATTTAATAAAATAATTAATATTTACTCTTTCAATTACAATAGGTATAAATCTATGATTTGCTCCACAAATTTCAGAACATTGACCGTAATATAAACCAGGTCGATTAATAAAAAAATTAGTTTGGTTTAATCGTCCGGGATTAGCATCAATTTTAATTCCTAATGATGGAATAGTTCATGAATGAATTACATCTAAAGCTGTAACAAGAATTCGAATTTGATTTTTTATAGGTAAAATAATTCGATTATCTACATCTAGAAGACGAAAATTGTTAGTTTTTAAATTTTCATTATTTAATATATAAGAATCAAATTCAATATTTTTAAAATCTGAATATTCATATCTTCAATATCATTGATGTCCAATTGTTTTAATTGTAATTAATGGATTATTAATTTCGTCTAATAGATATAAAATTCGTAAAGAAGGAAAAGCAATAAAAAGAAGAATAATTGCTGGCAAAATTGTTCAAATTATTTCAATTGTTTGTCCGTGAAGAAGAAAACGATTATTATATTTATTAAAAATTAATATAAATATAATATATCTTACTATTAATGTTACTAAAATTAATACTAAAAGAGAATGATCATGAAAAAAATTTAATTGTTCTATAATTGGTGAATTTCTATCTTGAAAATTTAAGTTTAATCATGTTGTCATTAAAATTTTTTTAAAGAAAAATTCTAAAAAAAATTCTAAAAAATTTTATTTATGAAGTTTAAATTCATTACATTATTCTGTCATTTTAGAAATATTAAATATTTTTAAAAAAAAATTAATTAATTAATATAGGTAATTCATTAAAAGAATGTACTGAAGGAGGTGTATTTTGATATCATTCAATTGAAGAATTAAAGTTTAAATTATAAATTTGTGTTTTATGATTAATTATTCTTTCTCAAATAATATATAAAAATATAAAAATTCTAATTATGGAAATTGTTGATCCTAAAGAAGAGATAATATTTCAAAATGTATATGCATCTGGATAATCTGAATAACGTCGAGGTATTCCTGCTAATCCTAAAAAATGTTGAGGAAAAAATGTTAAATTTACACCAAAAAATATAATAAAGAATTGAGTTTTTAGTAATTTTTCATTTAATGTTAAACCAACAAATAATGGATATCAATGAATAAATCCTCCTATAATTGCAAATACTGCACCTATTGATAATACATAATGAAAATGGGCCACTACATAGTAAGTATCATGAAGAACAACATCAATAGAAGAATTAGCAAGAATTACTCCTGTGATTCCTCCAACTGTAAATAAAAATACAAATCCTAAAGATCACAAAATAGAAGGAGAATAATTGATTTGTGTTCCATGTAATGTTGCTAGTCAACTAAAAATTTTAATTCCAGTAGGCACAGCAATAATTATTGTTGCAGAAGTAAAATAAGCTCGTGTGTCTACATCTATTCCAACTGTAAATATATGATGTGCTCATACAATAAATCCTAATAACCCAATTGCTAATATTGCATAAATTATTCCTAAATTTCCAAATGTTTCTTTTTTTCCTCTTTCTTGACTAATAATATGAGAAATTATTCCAAATCCTGGTAAAATAAGAATATAAACTTCTGGGTGACCAAAAAATCAAAATAAATGTTGATAAAGAATTGGGTCTCCTCCTCCTGAAGGATCAAAAAATGAAGTATTAATATTTCGATCTGTTAATAGTATAGTAATAGCACCAGCTAAAACAGGTAAAGATAAAAGAAGAAGAATTGTTGTAATAACAACTGATCATACAAATAAAGGTATTCGATCTAATGAAATTCCATTTGTTCGTATATTAATAGCTGTAGTAATGAAATTTACAGAACCTAAAATTGATGAAATTCCTGCAAGATGAAGAGAAAAAATTGCTAAATCTACAGAACCCCCGCTATGAGCAATATTAGAAGATAAAGGAGGGTAGACTGTTCATCCAGTTCCTGCACCATTTTCTACAATTGAACTAGAAAGTAATAATGAAATAGAAGGAGGAAGAAGTCAAAATCTTATATTATTTATTCGAGGAAATGCTATATCTGGTGCCCCAAGTATTAAAGGAAGTAATCAATTTCCAAATCCTCCAATTAAAATTGGTATTACTATAAAAAAAATTATAATAAAAGCATGAGCGGTAACAATAACATTATAAATTTGATCATCTTCAATTAAGGAACCTGTATGACTTAATTCAGTTCGAATTAATATTCTTAGAGATGTTCCAACAATTCCTGATCAAGCTCCAAAAATAAAATATAATGTTCCAATATCTTTATGATTTGTAGAAAAAAGTCATTGTTGCATTATTTAATAATAATTTTTGATTAAATGTCTGAAAAATAAAGAGGTAGATTGTAAATCTATAAATAAGATTTAAATCTTTTTAATTAAAAATTTAAAATTTAAATTTTAAAATAAAAAAAATCTTATATTCATTTAAAAAAAATGATATTAATTTGCAAAATTAAAGGAATAAAAATTATTATTAAGATTTGTTTTAATAAAATAAATATTAATTATCTTTTATTTTAAAATTTAAAATATTTTAAAAAAATTATTTTTAACTTTGAAGGTTAATAGTTTATTTAACTTAAAATTTTTTAATTTATAGGTTTATTTTATTTAAAAAAATTATATTTAATTATTAAAATAAATAGAAAATTATATTTGTAAATATTAAAAATATTATTGAAAAAAAAATAAAAAAATTATTTATGAATAAGTAATTTTTATTAAATTTAATTTTTCAATTTATATTTCAATTTAAAAAAAAATTATTTATTAAAAAAGATGAATATGAGATTCGTAAGTAGAAAAAAAGTGTTAAAAGAGTAAAATTGATTAAACAAATAATAATTAATAATTTATTTATTATTAAAAGATTTATAATAGTTATTCATTTAGGAAAAAATCCAAATATTGGAGGTAAGCCTCCTAAAGATAATAATGGTAAACAAAAGATTATTTTTTTAAAATTATTATTAGAAATTTTAAATGATAATATTTGATTGATATTATAAATATTAAAAGTTATAAAATTTAGAGAAATTGAAATTAATAAAATTGAATAACAAAAAAAATATAAAATTCATAAATTTTCATTATTAATTATATTTGCAATTATTCATCTTAAATGATTAATAGAAGAGAAAGTTATAATTTTTAATAATGAAGTTTGATTTAATCCTCTTAATGAGCCAAATAATAGAGAAAAAATAATTATTAAATTTAAAAAATTTAAATTTAGACAGTATATGATTAATATTAAAGGGGCAATTTTTTGTCAAATTATTAAAATTAATGAATTTTTTCAATTTAGTCCTTCAATTATATTTGGAAATCAAAAATGAAATGGAGCTATCCCTAATTTTAATATTAATGATGAAATAAAAATTAAATTGATTAAATTATAGTAATTAATTATTTTATTTCATTCAAAAATTAAATAATAATTTATAATTGTAAATAAAAGAATTCTTGAAGCAAAAACTTGAATTATAAAATATTTTAAAGATGATTCAGAATTATTTAAATTATTTTCTTGTTTAATAAGTGGGATAAATGCTAATAAATTTATTTCTAATCCTATTCAAATTCTAAATCATGAATTTGAATTAATTGATATTATTGTTCCTAAAATTAATAAAGAAAAAAAGATAATTTTATTTGAATTTTTTATAATTTAAAAAAAAAGGATTTCCTTTATAGATAGGGTATGAACCTATAAGCTTAAAATTAGCTTATTTTTTAAATTACAATTTAATTTTGATTATTACAATTAATAAAATAATGAATTATTTATTGATGTAAGATGCATAAAAGATTTTGATTCTTTGTGAAAAAGTTTAATTCTTTTATAAATAAAAATATAATTTATAAGTATATTTTATAATTTTTAAAAATTAAATTAATTTATTTTTAATAATTTATTTTTTAATGAATATAATAAAATTTATTATTTATTTTACTCTATCAAAGTAATCCTTAAAATCAGGCAATTCATTTTTTTTAAAAAAAAAATTATGGTTTTATAGTTTTTTTTTATATTAAAATTTATTATTAATATAAAAAGTTAAATTTAAATAAATAAAAAGAAAAAAAAATTTAAAATTATTAAATTTTTTAAAATTTTAT
>JAAUYJ010058045.1_pt1 | contig 13604 bp, 14 predicted proteins | sample 7278031 | NCBI WGS metagenome assembly JAAUYJ01 (sample SAMN14350222, study PRJNA611818) | marine sediment metagenome | isolation source: surface marine sediment (1.8m) | place: French Polynesia: Moorea | collected 2018-08 | reverse complement strand
GCAAGCGCGGCGGCCGCCGCCGCTCGCGCCGGCGCAAGGAACTGTCCGACGAGCAGCTCGATGAGGCGGGCGACAACGGCGACGATGCCGAGGAAGCCGACGACGGCGACGCGGCGGAGGCCGAAGCGGCCGGCGCGGAGAGCGACTCCGCCGAGGCCTCGGATCAGCCCGCTGCAAGCGAGGCCAAGCCCAAGCGGCGGCCGCGGCGGCGCTCGACGGCCAAATCGAAGAAGGCTGACGAGGAAAACGAGGCCGACGGGTCCGCCGAGCCGGGCGAAGCCGACGACGAGGCAGCCGAAGGGGCGCCGAAGTCGAGGCGGCGTGGCCGCACCTCCAGACGCCGCCAGACTCGCAGCGAGACGTCCTCGGGCGGCGCGGACAAGGCCGGCGACGAGAGCGAGCCGGAGACGGCGATCGAGGCTCCCGCCGAGGAGCAGGCCTTTGCCGCAAATCCGGCGATCGACCAGGGAGAGCTGGCCGGCGGCGCCGTGGCGGCATCTTCCGACGGGCCGGCCTTCGAGACACCCGCGAGCGGCGGATCGGAGATCGATCGCAGCGAGCCGGAGATCGAGGATTCCGACAAGCCGAAGCGGAAGGGCTGGTGGAGCCGCTTTATCTGAGCTTCAGGCGGCGAGCCAGCGGCGCAGGCGGGCCGCCGCCTCTGCGACATCGGCTTCGGCACCGGCGAAGGAAAAGCGCACGTAGCGGTGACCGCGCTCCGGGTCGAAGTCGACCCCGGGCGTGATCGCCACGCCCGTCTCCGCGAGCATGCGGCGGCAAAACGCTTCGCTGTCGTCGGTCAGGCGGCTCACCTCTGCATAGACGTAAAAGGCGCCGTCGGCCGGCGCCAGCCGGTCGAAGCCCGCCTCGGGAAGCTCTTGCAACAGCAGGTCACGATTGCGGGCGTAGAACGCGACGTGTCCGTCGAGCTCCTCGCGACAGTCGAAGGCGGCCAGCGCCGCGAACTGGGACAGCGTCGGCGCCGAGATGAAGAGGTTCTGGGCCAGGCGCTCGATTGCGCGCGACAGGTCGTCGGGCAAGACCATCCATCCCAGCCGCCAGCCGGTCATCGAAAAGTACTTGGAGAAGCTGTTGATGACGACGGGCGCGTCGCTCACCTCGAGGGCGGAGACCGCCCGCTGGCCGTAGCTGATCCCGTGATAGATCTCGTCGGAGATGAAACGGATACCGCGCTCGGCGCAATAGTCGATCAGCCGCTGGAGCGCCGGGCGGTCCAGCATCGTGCCCGTGGGATTGGAGGGCGAGGCGACGATCAGGCCGTGCAGCGGCCCCGCCACCGCCTCCAGGCTCTCCGGCGTCGGCTGAAAGCGCTCCTCCGGCCCCACCGGCAGCAAGACCGGCTCGTTGCCCAGGACCGATAGGATATTGCGATAACAAGGGTAGCCCGGGGCGGCCAACGCCACCCGGTCGCCGGGATCGAAGGCGGCCAGGAAGCTCAGCAGGAAGCCCCCCGACGAACCGGGCGTGATCATGATCCGATCGGGATCGACCTGGACCCCGTAAGCCTCCCGGTAGTGCTGCGCGATGCGTGCGCGCAGGGGCGGAATGCCGACGGCAACGGTGTAGCCGAGCCGTTCTCCGTCGAGCGCCCGCTTGGCGGCATCGAGCACCGCCCGCGGCGCCGAGGTGCCGGGCTGCCCCACCTCGAGGTGGAGCACGTCTTCGCCAGCCGCCGCACGCTCGTGCGCCGCGCGCATGACGTCCATGACGATGAAGGGCGAGATCTCGCCCCGCCGCGCGAGCTTCAGGGCCATGGGCGCTTACCGCAACGCCCTGCTGAGGCCCGACCCGCGCGGGTCGGCCTGGACCTGACAGCTGCCCGGGCCGTCGAGGATGCCGTCGGGGCAAATCAAGGCGTTGACCTGGCCGAGAACCTGAACCTCCTTCAGCGTGTGACCTCTCGCGCGCAGACCGCCGAGGATCTCCTTGCGCATGCCCTTCTCGTAGAGGACCTCGTCCGGCCGTCCGCCGCGGTGCAGGCGCGCCGACCGGACCGCGAAGTCGAGCCCGATCTCGTCCTCGACCGCGTCCAGCATGACCGTTGCGATGGAGGTCGCCGCCGCCCCGCCGCCAGAAGCGGCGGCCGAGAAGATGACGTCGCCGTTGACGGCATTGCCGATGACCACGGCCACCGGCGCCGCAAAGCCGTCCTGGTCGGGGCTCGGCGGATTGGCCAGGACGATCCCGGTGCCCTTTGCGACCTTGCCGCTGCCGAACAGGCCATTCATCGTGAAGCTGCAGGCGACGGCGTTGCTGAAACGGTCGGCGACGACGAAGCTGGCGCCGGCGGGACTTTCCGGACTCGGCGCCGCCGAGGTCGAGGCCCCTGATGCGGGCGTAAGGCGCTCGGGGTTGAAGTTGCTCATCAGCTGCTCGAGCCGATCCTCTTCGACGATCTGCCCGGCGGCGCCCGAGGCCCCGCCTTCCGCGCTGGACCAATTGCCGCTGTCGTCGAAGGCGCGCATGGAGGCCTCGACGAAGAGGTGCGCTCGATCCGGCAATGACTCGCCTTCGTAGTCCTCGACCTCGGTCAAAATCTGCCAGAGCTGCGCGGCGACTGCGCCGTTGACCGCCGGGGGCGGCGGAAAGTAGGCCGTGTCGGAACCCACGTCGACCTCGATCGCCTGGGTGAGGATCGGGGTCGCGTCGCGGAGCTCGTCGACGGAGACCGGCAATCCCGCCTCAGCGGTCAGATCGGCGAAGCGCGAGGCGAAGGCGCCGACGTGGAAGTAGAGCGCGCGCTGGGCCCGGATGCCGCTCAGCACCTGGGCCAGATCGGGCTGGACGATCTGTTCGCCTTCTCTCGGCAGAACGCCCGAGCCGTTGTCGAAAAGCGCCAGCAGGCCGGGCCGGGCCGAGATATCCGCCTCGGCTTCCTGCAGGTCGCGTGCGAAGGCGCGGCTCGCGCGATGGCCGAAGCGTGCCAAGCTCTCGGCCGGCCGAATCAGCTCGCCCCAGCGCAGGATCCCGTGGCGCGCCTGCATGGCCCCCATGGCGCGTACGCCGAGCGGCACGAGACCGCCGGCATCGTTGGCTTGCGGACGGAAGATCAGCGCCTCGCCGTTCTTGTCGCCATTGTCGAAGACCATGCAGACGCCGCCGCCGCCGAGGCCGGCTCTGGAAGGCAAGGTCACGGCCATGACGAAGTACATCGCCACGGCGGCATCGACCGCGTTGCCGCCGCCGGCCAGGACGTCGCGCCCGACGACCGCGGCCCTCGGCTCGTCGGCCGCCACGAGGCCGGCGAACTCCTCCACCACGGGCACCGGCGGCTCCTCGTTCGACGTGCCACAAGCCGCTAGCAGACCGGTCCCGGCCACCGCCGACACCAGCGCCGAGCGCAGAATCAACCTGCTCAACCTTCGTTGAACTCCGGGCATCCGATGGTTACCTTGATCCGAGATGACTAGGATTGGACGTTCGCGGCACTATCCGGCCCTCTTGGCGATACTGCTGCTCTCTTGGACGCTGGTCCTGCCGGAACCGGCGGACGCGCGCAGCCTTAAGTTCATCCGCGATGCGGAAATCGAAAATATCATCCGCGACTACGCGACGCCACTATTCCAAGTCGCCGGCCTCAATCCTCAAGATGTCGATGTCTACCTGATCGACGACCCGTCACTCAACGCTTTCGTCTCGGGCGGGCAGAACCTCTTCATGCATACCGGCCTCCTGATGGCCAGCGAAGACCCGATGGAGGTCATCGGGGTCATCGCCCATGAGACGGGCCACATCGCCGGCGGCCATATCGCCAGCCGCATCGGCGAGCTCAAGGACGCGGAGAAGCAAGTCTGGGCGACTTACATCCTGGGTCTCGGCGCGGCACTTCTGACCGGCCAGCCGGGGCTCGGCGCGGCCGTCATAACCGGCGGCCAGGATGTCATCCTCAAGGGTCTGCTGTCCTACAGCCGCAGCCAGGAGTCCTCGGCCGACCAGGCGGCGGTACGCTACCTCAACGGAACCCAGCAGTCGCCGCGCGGTTTGCTCACCTTTATGGAGAAGCTGGCCGGCCAGGAGATGTTTCTGGCGACCAGCCAGGATCCTTACCTGCGCACCCATCCGCTGACGCGTGAAAGGATCATCTTCCTCGAGGACCAAGTGCGCCAATCGCGCTATGCCGATGCGCCGCCGCGCGCGGATTTCGTCACCAAGCACAAGCGCATGCAGGCCAAGCTGGTCGGGTTCCTGGAGCCGATCGGCCGGGTGTTCCGCAAGTACCCGGAATCGGATCAGAGCCTGGAAGGGCGCTATGCCCGCTCGATCGCCTATTTCCGGCGGCCGGACCTGGACCGGGCCTTACCGATCATCGAGGGTCTGGTCAACCAGTACCCCACCGACCCCTATTTCCGCGAGCTCAAGGGCCAAATTCTGTTCGAAAACGGCCGCCTGGCAGACGCCCTGCCCGAATACGATGCGGCGGTCCGGCTGCTGCCCAATGCGCCGCAGCTCACCCTGGCCCTGGCGCAGGTGCAGCTCGGGTTGAACGAGGCCCAGCTCGACGAGAGCGCGCTCAAGCACCTGCGCACGACGCTGCGCTTCGAGCCGAACAACCCGACCGCCTGGCGGCTCTCGGCGGTCGCCTATGGCCGCATGGGCGATCAGGGCATGACCTCTCTGTCGCTGGCCGAGGAGTCGCTGGCGCGGCGCAAGCTGCGGCAGGCCCAGCAACAGGCGCGGCGGGCGCAGAACTTGCTGCCCCAGGGTTCGCCCGGATGGCTCCGGGCCCAGGATCTGGAGACCCTGGCCGTCCAGCTCCGGGAAAAGCAGGAGCGGTAAAGCCCCTGTGACTTGCCGACCCGCCCCGCGGGCTCTACTACTGAGGCTCAACATCATTGGAAGCGGCCCAAAGAGACCGCGCCGGGGCCCGAAGCGCAGCCGGCGCAGAAGGGATCGGACATGGGATATCGGTTGAACCGCCTGCTGCCGGCCGTCGTTGTCGGCCTTTGCGCCGCCTTCCTGAGCGCCTCCTGGGCCCAGGAAGCGAGGTCCCAGCAAACCTTCAGCGACGAACAAGACGCCGCGATCCGCGAGATCGTGCGCGACTACCTGCTGGAGCATCCCGAGGTGCTGGTCGACGCCCTGCGGGTCTACGAGCGGCGCCAGAACGATGCGGCCGCGGCGCGCCAGCGCCAGGCCGTCGAGGCCAACCTGGCGGCCCTGTCGGAAGACGACAGCTCCCCGGTCTTGGGCAATCCCGAGGGCGACGTCCTGGTGGTGGAGTTCTTCGACTATCGCTGCCCCTACTGCCGGCGGGTGGCGGACAAGCTGCGCGACGCCGTCGTCGCCGACGGCAACATCCGCCTGGTTATGAAGGAGTTTCCGATCCTCGGACCGGAGTCCATCTTCGCCTCGCGCGCGGCCCTGGCCGCGGCTAAGCAGGGCAAGTACGAGGAGTTTCACTTCGCCCTTATGGCGTCTCAGGGTCAAATCGACGACGCCGCGGTCATAGCGCTGGCCGAACAGCTGGGCCTCGACATGGACCGCCTGCGCAAGGACATGCTTTCCGAGGATATCGACGAGGCCTTCCGCCGCACCTACGAGGTAACCGAAGCCCTTGAGATCCGTGGCACACCGGCCTTCGTCATCGGCAACCGGATCTACCCGGGTGCCATCGAGATGGACGAGTTCAAGAAGCTGGTTGCTGAGGTCCGCGCGGAATCCAAGTCATAGCCGCATTGCGCGCCCGCCCGGGGCTGTGCTAACCAGCGATCGGTGACATCATTCGGAGGCGGGGGTGGCCAAGTCACCGCGCGTGCTGATTCTGAACGGCCCCAATCTTAACCTTCTCGGCACCCGGGAACCGGAGATCTACGGCGCCACGACGCTCGCGGACATCGAGTCGGGCTGCCACGCCTGCGCACAGGAATTGGGTCTCGAGGTGGACTGCCGGCAGAGCAACAGCGAAGGCGAACTGGTCGATTGGATCCAGGAGTCGCGCGACCGGCACGACGCGATCGTCATCAATCCAGGCGCCTACAGCCACACCTCGATCGCCATTCTGGACGCGCTCCAGGCCGTGGCGCTGCCGGTCATCGAGGTGCATTTGTCCAACATCCACCAGCGCGAGAGCTTTCGTCACCGGTCCTACGTCTCCAAGGCCGCCAAGGGCGTGATCTGCGGCTTTGGCGCCGACGGCTATCGCCTGGCGCTCGACGCGGCGGCCCGGCTCTTGGCGGCCGGTCGGAGCGGATGATGGCCGAGTTCGGACCCGACGAGGATCTGGTGCGCCGCCTCTCGGCGCTGCTCGACGAGACCGGTCTCAGCGAGATCGAGTTCGAGGCGAATGGCGTGCGCATCCGCGTGGCCCGGAGCTCGGGCCCGCCCATCGTGCAGGCGGCGCCGGCCGTGCCAATCGACAGCGCGGCATTGCACGCGGGCACGCGGCCCGGCGACGGCGCCACCGAGAGCGAGGCGATCCCGGCCGGCGCCGTCGTGGCGCCGATGGTCGGCACCGCCTATCTCGCCCCGGAGCCGGGCGCCGACAGCTTCGTCGCGGTCGGCGACGAGGTCGACGAGGGCCAGACGCTCATGATCATCGAGGCGATGAAGGTTATGAACCAGATCCCCGCCCCGCGCAGCGGACGCGTCACCCGGGTTCTGGTGGAAGACGGCCAGCCGGTCGAGTACGGCGAGCCGCTCCTGGTGATCGACTGACCCGTCGATCGCCGTCCCATGTTCGAAAAGGTCCTGATTGCCAACCGCGGGGAGATCGCCCTTCGGATTCACCGGGCCTGCCGGGAGATGGGCATACAGACCGTCGCGGTGCATTCCACGGCCGACGCCGACGCCATGCACGTCCGGCTCGCCGACGAGAGCGTGTGCATCGGGCCGCCGCCCAGCAAGGACAGCTATCTGAACGTCGCCGCGATACTCTCGGCGGCGACCATCACCGGCGTCGACGCGGTGCATCCGGGCGTCGGCTTTCTCGCCGAGAACGCCGACTTCGCACAGATGGTCGAGGAGCACGGCTTCGAGTTCATCGGCCCGAAGCCGGAACACATCGCGCTGATGGGCGACAAGGTCGCCGCCAAGCAGGCGGCGGTGACCCTGGGGCTCGCGCCCGTGCCCGGCTCGGAAGGCGCGATCGAAACCGAGACCGAGGCGGCCAGCGTCGCTCAAGCGATCGGATTTCCGGTGTTGATCAAGGCGGCCGCCGGCGGCGGCGGGCGCGGCATGAAGATCGCCAAGGACGCCGCGAGCCTGCCCCAGGCGATGAAGCTCGCGCGCGCCGAGGCCAAGGCCGCGTTCGGCAACGATGCCGTTTACATGGAGCGCTTCCTGGCACGGCCGCGGCACATCGAGATCCAGGTGCTGGCCGACTCCCAGGGTCATGCCATCCACCTGGGCGAGCGGGACTGCTCGATGCAGCGCCGCCATCAGAAGCTGATCGAGGAGGCGCCCTCGCCCGCCCTCAACGATCACCAGAGGGCCGAGATCGGCGCCAAAGCCGCAGCGGCGGTGCGTCAGCTCGGCTACCGTAGCGCCGGCACCCTGGAGTTCCTGTACCAGGAGGGTGAGTTCTTCTTCATCGAGATGAACACCCGTCTGCAGGTCGAACATCCCATCACCGAAGCGATCACCGGACTCGACATCGTGCGCGAGCAGATCCGCATCGCCGCCGGCCACGCCCTGAGCCTGACCCAAGACCAGGTGACTTTCGAAGGCCACGCCATCGAATGCCGGATCAACGCCGAGGACCCCGCGACCTTCCGCCCCTCGCCGGGACGGATCAGCGGATACCACGTGCCCGGCGGCCTGGGCGTGCGGGTCGATTCGGCGCTCTACGCCGGCTACGGCGTGCCGCCCCACTACGACAGCCTGATCGCCAAGCTGATCGTCAACGGCCAATCACGCAACGAGTGCCTGATGCGCCTAAGGCGCGCCCTCGAGGAGTTCGTGGTCGACGGCATCGAGACCACGATCCCGCTGCACCGCGAGCTCATTTCCGCGAACGATTTCATCAATGGCGATTACGACATAAACTGGCTCGAACGTTACGTCGAGCGAGGTAGCGATTGACCGCACGGGAGCGAGCGCCCGAGCGCCCATGAAACTGAAGCCGGAACTCTTGCTGCGCGCCTACGCCGTCGGCATCTTCCCGATGGCCGAAAGCCGCTACGATTCGGAGATCCATTGGATCGACCCCGAGTTGCGGGGCATCCTGCCGCTCGATGAGTTCCATATTCCACGCCGGCTGCGCCGCAAGCTGCGCCGGGGCGATCTCGAGGTCCGGATCAATTCAGCCTTCGGCCAGGTCATCCGCGAGTGCGCTTCGCCGGCACCCGACCGCCGCGACACCTGGATCAATCCGACGATCGAGCAGCTCTACACCCATTTGCATCGCATGGGCTTCGCGCACAGCGTCGAGTGCTGGCGCGACGAACGCTTGGTCGGCGGGCTCTACGGGGTTTCGCTTGGCGCCGCCTTCTTCGGCGAGAGCATGTTCAGCCGGGCGAGCGATGCCAGCAAGGTGGCCCTGGTTCATCTGGTGTATCGGCTGCGCAAGGGCGGCTTCGAGCTGCTCGACACGCAGTTCCAGACGCCGCATCTGCGACAGTTCGGCGTCGTCGAGATCCCGCGCGAGGACTACCGCACGCGTCTCGCCCGGGCCGTGCGCCGGCCGGCTCAGTTCCCCGAGGATGTCTCCGCGGTCGAGTTCGAGAGCTTTTTGCAGTCGATCACCCAGACGTCGTAGACCGGGTGCTCAAGCCCCGAGATCGCCGGCGAAGAGGCGAACATCCAGCCGGTGAAGAGGCCCACCGCCGGCGAGTCGGGACGTATGTCGGTGACTTCCAGGAAGGCGGCTCGTTCCGGCGGCTCCTCCGGCGGCGTCTTGTGGCAACGACGCGCGACGATCTGCAGTGAGCCGAACCTGACCGCCTCGCCGACCGGTGCCTCGAAGGTAGAGATGCGCGCCGTGATCTTGTCCAGGCCCTGGAGCACCACCACCGGGTACTGCGGGCCGGCCGGCGCGGTTCCCTGAGCCAGGGCCGCCTGCCCGGCGGCCCATAGCAGGGCGCCGCCGAATGCCGCCGTCCGAACGACCGGAAGGACTTGCCTGGCCACGGGCTTCAGCTCTTGGACCTATGCGCGTAGGGGTTTTCCAGCCGGTCGACCAGCCCGTGCAGGACGTCGCGCAGCTGGGCCTCGTCGCAGCCCATGAGGATGCCGTCCTCCAGCGCGTCCTGCGCCATCTCGAGGATCTCCTCGAGGTTCTCGTTCAATACCTTGATTTTCTCGTGGCAGGACAGTGGCTCGCCATCCGGCTGGCGCCAGACCGGGAACTCGACCTTGCCGTTGGGCGGTTTCGCCAAATCGCTCTCCAGGCCGGCACGAGAGCCGGCGTTCATCGAGAATCTAGGCGGCAGGACGAGCTATCTCAAGCTTGCGCCTCGGCGGGCAGGTCGGCGGCGAAACGCAGGCGCACGTAGTCGGCCGACCAACGCCCTTCGGCATCGCAAAGGCTGGGGCGCAGCGCCGCCGACACCTCCTCCAGAAAAGCCCGCCGCTCCGCTGCCGGCAGGAGCTTGATGAAGTTCTCCGCGAAGGTCTCGAGCCAGTCCGCCATGGAGCCCGGCAAGGGTGTCGGGCGGGGAATCAGCTCGATCGCGCGGACCCGAAAGCCGCGCGACTCCAGCAAGAGTCGGTATTCCTGGACGCTCGGAAAGATCCAGGGAAAGGCCCCGCGGCCATCGAGCCCCCGCGCCTCGAGCGCGGCGACTAGGGCGCTGGTGATGAGCTCGACGTTGCCGGCACCGCCCATCTCGCCGACGAAGCGCCCGCCGGGCCTGAGCGCGCGCCGGACGCCGGCGATCACCGCTCCGGCGTGGCGCATCCAGTGTAGGGCCGCATTGGAGAAGACGGCGTCGAACTCGCTCTCGAAGTCGAGCGCCTGGCCGTCGCCGACCCGCGCGTCCAGGCCGCGCGCCACGGCCGCCGCGACCTGCTCGGGGCTGCCGTCGATACCGACCACATCGGCGCCAGCGGCGGCAATTCTCTCCGTCAGCGGCCCGTCGCCGCAGCCGAGATCGAGGATCCGTTCGCCGGCCTTGGGCGCCAGCAACTCCAGAACCGGAAGCCCGAGCTCGGCTACGAAGCGCGCATTGCGCGCGTAGCGGTCGGGATCCCAATGCTGCGTCATTTCCGCCGGGGGCTCACCCATGGCAGGCGGCCGCTCCGATCGGATCGGCCGGGCGCGCTATTGCAAGCCGCCCCCGCCCTCGTCCTTCGAGCCCGCCGCCTCGGCAGCGCTGAAGATGAATCGGCCGAGCAGATCGACCACGTTGATCGAGCCTTGCGTGAAGTTGATCACGCCGCCGTCCTTGATCAGTTCGTCGTCTCCGCCAGGCTCCAAGGCGACGAAGTTGCCGCCCAAGAGTCCGTCGGGAATGATCCGTGCCGAGGTGTCGGTCGGAAGCTCGATGTTGTCGTCGATGTTCATGGTGACCCTGGCGAGAAAGGTCTGTGGATCCAGGGCATTGCTCGCCACGGTGCCGATCTTGACGCCGGCCATGCGTACGTCGGTGCCGGCGGCGAGTCCGGAGGCGTCATCGAAACTGGCGACCACCTGATAGCCGCGGACGGTCTTCACGTCGCTGCTCTGGAAGGCGAAGATCACGAAGGTGATCGCCACGAGCAGGACCACCGCCCCCATGACGGTCTCGATGATGTTCTTGCGCATTGCGGTTCTTCCTCGCTTGGATTGGGCCGGGGTCTGCCCGGCTGCATAGCTGGGCGGAGTTTCAGTCCGGACTCCAGGGCTCGTAGTCCCCGGTCCCCTTGGCGCGCGCGCCGCCGCGCAGCGTATGTCCGGGCGGCCGATAGGCGCTTTCGGTGCCGGTCAAGTTGGGCAGGTGCTCCTTCTGCCAAGGCTTCTTCGCTGGGCCGCCCGGCGGCGGCGGATCCTGCAGCGTGTGATGGAGCCAGGCGTGCCATTCCGCCGGCACCTTGCTGGCCTCGACCTCGCCCCGATAGATGACCCAGCGGCGCTCCTTGCGAATGCTGTCCGCATGGACGCGGCCGCCGCCCTTCTCCCGGTAATAGCAGTTCCCGAAGGCGTCGCGCCCGACCTCCTCGCCGCGTAGCCAGGTATAAAGCCGGGTCCCAATTGTCGCTCCCACGATCGCAGCCCTCCCCTGGCGGCTCACCTCGCCAGCGGCGGGAATATTGCACCTGGCACCGGCCCCGTCCAGGGGCGCCGTTGCGCCGCCGGCGCCCGCAGGCGTCGGGCTGGCCGGGTGTGGACAGGCGGCCGGCCCGCCCCTATAGACTGCGCCATGCCGGACTTCTGGCGCGATTCAGGCTTTCACCTGCTCGACAGGGACGACCGGGGCCACCTGGTGGTCACCGACGACTTCCTGCGCGCCTACTTCCTGCGCCCCGAGGTGCGGCCGGTCGAGGAGTCCTGCGCCGCCGAGCGGGCCCTGCACGAGGCACTGATGCGCAATCCGCGCGAGGCGGTCGGCGCCGCGCGTCTGGCGGGGCTCGCCGACCCAGATGCCCGCGAGAACTACGAGGTCGTGCTCGCCTTCCGCGACCGGCTGGCGGCGGCCGGCAGCGTCGAGCGCTGCTACATGGGGCTGTTCCTGGCCGAGGGCGCTCTGCCGGTGCCGCCGCTGTTCGTCGACCAGATGGCCCACGTCATCGCCCGCGCCATGCTCGACGGTATCGAGGACGGCCTCAGGGCGCGCGCCGCCGAATGCCTGTTCCGCGAGCAGAAGGTGACGATCAACGACGGGCATATCATGGCGGCCGACGCCGAGACCGTGGAGATGTACGCAAGCTCCGGCGGCTTCGGTTCGCTCGGGCGGCTGATCGCCGAGGCGCAGACGCCGCTCAGGACCGTGCAGCTCGACGTGCTCGACGAGGACAACGCCGCGCTCTACTGGACCCGCGATCAGAACTACGACACCGTGCTCAACTTGAACTTCGCCGGTGCCGGGCTCGACGCGCTCTGCCGGGTCCTTGAGGCCTGGGTCCGGCACTTCCTCGACATCGAGGTGTCGATCCAGCCGGTGCAGAAGATCAGCGACGAGAGGTGGGTCTGGCACATCGGTCTCGACGTCGAGGGCACGAAGTTGCTGAACGACCTCTACAACGGCATCGACGTGGGCGAGGCGCGGCTCGCCCGCCTGCTGTCGCTGTTCCGCCTGGAGTTCCGCGACCCGGCGGTCATGCTGCCCTCGATCGCAGGCCGGCCGGTCTATCTCGCCATGGCCATGACGCCCGACGGCGGACTCCGGCTCAAGCCGCAGAACCTGCTGGTCAGCCTGCCGCTGGCCGAGGCCTCCTAGGTCCAGTCCATCTCAGCGCGCGGCGTCGGCCTGTTCGGCCAGGCGCCGCTCGTGGAGCCGGTAGGCCACGTAGTATTCGTGGATGTTGCCGACGTAGCGCACCGGCTCGCGTCCGACCTTGGCCAGGGCGACCATCTCGACGTTGCCGAACCATCGGTTCGGATCGAAGCCCATGGCCTCGGCTTGCCGTCTCAAGCGGGTGACACGTGCCGGCCCCAGGTTGTAGGCGGCGAAGGCGAAGGCGAGACGTTGCTCCTGATCGATTTCGGGATCGGAGAAATAGCGGTCGCGCAGGAAAGCCGTGTATTTGATGCCGGCGTGGATGTTGTTCTCCGGCTTGTCGATGCCCTTGATGTCGACGTTGGGATCCGCCGCCGTGCTCGGCAGCAGCTGCATGATACCGACGGCGCCGGCCTTGCTGCGCCTCTTCTGGTCGAGGCCCGATTCCTGATAGCCCTGCGCCATGCTGGCCAACCAATCGACCCCGTACCGATCGCCGTACTTGCGAAACAGCGATTTCAGCTTCTCGAACTTTTCGATCTCTTTGTCGGTCAGCGGGTTCTGCACAAAGGTCGTGTTCTCGAAGTAGCGCCTGAAGAGGATGTTGCCGAGCTTCGAGCCCTTCTTGTGCGACTTCATGAAGGCATCGAGGCTATCGCGCAGCTCTTGATTTTCCCGGCGCACCGCCCAGCCCACCAGGCCGCCACTGTGAACCTTGAGGTCGGCGCGCAGCGCTGCCTCGGTGAGCGCCTCGCCCCAGACTTCGGCGATGTGGGCATCGGACACCGTGATCTCGAAGATGCCGGCGTTGACCATCTCCAGGATGTCACCGGTGCTCAGAAAGCCGTCGGCCTCGACGACGTCGATCGGCGCCAAGTCGCGCTCTTCGAAGCGATCACTCAGCTCGCGCAGGTGCTGGGCATAGGTGCTGCCGCTCATGACATGCACCGTCCGGCCCGCCAGGTCCTCGAGCCCGTTCAGGCCTTCGACGGTCTTGTGCGCGACGACGATCTCGTCCACCTGCGGCAGGTAGGGCGCCGCGAAGGCCACCAGTTTCTCGCGCTCCGGCGTCACCGTCAGGCCGGCGGCGATGATGTCGCCCTCGCCTTCGCGCAGCGCCGGGATCAGCCGCTCGAGCGGCAGGGGCACGTAGATGACCTGCGTCCGCTCTTTCCTCGAGACGCCCTTGTTCAGGAACTTCTCGTACTGCGACATCAGCTCGTACTGAAAGCCGTGCGGCTTTCCGTTCAGCAAGAGAAATTCGGTCGGGCTGAAGATCACCAGCGCGCG
>JAAUYJ010203997.1_pt1 | contig 13615 bp, 12 predicted proteins | sample 7278031 | NCBI WGS metagenome assembly JAAUYJ01 (sample SAMN14350222, study PRJNA611818) | marine sediment metagenome | isolation source: surface marine sediment (1.8m) | place: French Polynesia: Moorea | collected 2018-08 | reverse complement strand
TGGAGGGAGTGTAAGACGGCTAGGAGGTAAGATTTCTTGCCTCTTAGACGCAACTCCCAATGAGATTGGAAGCCCTAACTATATTGCTTGCAATTAGTTAGGGTAGTTCACGTCTCCTGAAAATACCAAACATACTTGACGTAAAGCATCAATATTTCCGTTTCCCTCAATCTTCAAACTGAGGGGAGCGGACTTTTGATAATGGCATTTAAAGCTAATTCACCAAATTGATATGGTATCGTGTCATTTAATCTAAATTAATAGTGATTCCTCATTATACTGATCAATAAAATACAAAATTGCTCCTTTTAGAATTCCCGTCAATTTATCGAACCGAGAAGTCAACCCCTCAACTGTATAACTTGAGATGAAAGTAACGATACATAGATGTGAGCCTAACCTCAATTGTTTGAAGTATGAGTAAACCCCTTCTTTTTGCTTTGTGTGGTGCAGAAGTATGCTTGATCGCATCCCTTATAGGAGAATTTTTTTGGCGATCGCCCATCCCCAATGACTATCACCTCCCTCCATACCTACCATTGATATTATGTTTGTTGTGTGTATTACCAGTAGCACGGATAAAGAAATTAAAGGGGTTAAAGACGGAATACAATCAGATTCTCAAGTGGGTTTACTGGCTTTTGGCGATCGCTTTAGTGGAGAAGAAAGCAAAATTTTGCAATTTTGGGAGTATATTTTTACCCCAGATACCATTTACTTTAGTCAACAAGTGGCAACCCTGACTATTGAAAAAAAGTAACATTATGATAAGATACCTTCTCACTTTGCATACCCAAGATTCACCGCCACAAGGTTATCAATATCCTTTAGAATTAGAACAATATCATGAAGATAACCCTGAAAAAATTTTTACCCCAGAAGCTTGTAAAACATTAAAAAATTATTTGGAACATAAAAGTTCATGTACCATTCGAGAGCATCACCTCAATCAAATGATTAATACTTGGATCGAGGATATTGCAGAAGGCTATCGAGAGACAAGTATTCATTTAGATTTACCGTTTTTATTTGAAGAAAATGTTGAAAAAATACAAGATTTAGGCAATCAAGAATTACCTAATTTATTTCCCCCAGACTTAACAGGAATAGAACCCAGTTTCGGAGTTTTGCCCAGTTTAGAAGATATCTATAGTCCTTAGTTTATTACTTGTTTTTGGAGAAAATTGATGCTTAATGTCTCTTTAACCACCCATCGCAATTTTTTACCAGCAGACACACCAGATCAAAGATTGTTTCTGATGATGAAGATTCGACCCCAAGCAGATGCGGCAAAAAGTCGTCCTTCTACCACTTTTGCTTTTCTCATTGACACCAGTGGTTCCATGTACGATAAAGCAGGAAACGGAGAAGAAACCAGTAAATTAGAAGTGGTGATTAAATCCCTAAAAAAGTTACTCCATTCAGGAAGATTGAATCAAGAAGATCGCCTAGCTTTAATTCGCTTTGACTCTGAAGCCTCAACAATAATTGGTTTAACCCCTGCCACAGAAATTAGTAAAATTGAATCCGCCATTGACCAATTAACAAAATTTAGTGGCGGAACTTGTTTAGGTAGAGGACTCGAAGAAGTTTTATCCCTCTTAGAATACCAAGTAATGACCTCCAAAAGAGTCTTAATTTTTACCGATGGTCAAACGATTGGAGAAGAAGATTGTCGTCAACTAGCCGCTCGATTTGCGGGGAATAATATTCCTGTTACTGCCTTAGGAATTGGAGATTACAACGAGGAATTATTGGTTAATTTAAGTGACACAACCGGAGGACAATTAGGCCACATTGTAGCGGGAACACCCTCGGCTCATCAAATTGCCATTAGTGACTTTCCTAATTATATTATTCAAGCCTATCAACAAGCTCAAAATGAAGTCATTAATAATATAAAATTAGACATTAGAAGTGTTAAAGGGGTTAATCTAAACAAGATTACTCGTGTCTATCCAGATCAGGCTGAGTATTCCCTTTCAACTCCCCCGTATCCCATGGGGAATGCGATCGCAGCAGACGACACAATCTATATCCTAGAATTCAATATTGATAGTCGTACCAGTTCTCGCGCCCGCATTGCTCAAATTGGACTAACCTACGATATTCCAGGGTTAAACCGACGAGGAGAGCAACCTCCTCTAGATGTAGTAGTTCAGTTTTTAGCCGGTCAAGGAGGGGCAGCCCAAGTTAATCAAGAAGTGATGGGATATGTGCAACAGCGCAATATTGGTCAGTTAGTGGGAGATGCCACCAAAGTAGCTGATCAAGACCCAGAAAAAGCCGAAAAATTACTAGAAACTGCTCGACGCATGACTGTAAAAATTGGCAATAATGAGATGTTAGCATCTTTGAACCAAGCCAGTGATGAATTACGAAAAACCAGAAAAATCTCAGCTAATACCCGTAAAACTGTAAAAATGGGGTCAAGAGGCAAAACGGTGAAAATGAACAGCGATATCAATGATGAACTAGCTTCCGATGCTGCAATTCGTAACTTAACAGGAACTTAATTTAAGGAGAATTGATCATGGTAAATGAATGTCCGGTATGTGGTTATGAAGGAAATCCCAAAGATGCTGAATTTTGTGAAACCTGTGGCGCAGAATTAGATCATAGTTCTTCTTCCGTTTCAGAGTCTACCACTCCCTCAGCTTCAAGATCAACAGCATCCCCATCCATACAACCTTCATCAGAGGTACAAACGCCACCCCCTCCATCCATACAACCCCCACCTCCCCCATCAATACAACCTCCACCTCCCCCATCCATACAACCTCCTGCCCCGACACTAAATACCACACCCTCTCCGACTATCACCACACCCTCAGCAACGCCTTCTATCCCCTTAGAATCACCTTCTGTAACTCCAATAACAGCGACAGCAAGACTAATTTCCAAAGTTCCCAATGCGCCTGCTCCAGAATTTCTGATTACTAATCATGCCTTAATTGGCATTTTTACACCAGAATCTGGGCCCGTTGATATTGATTTGGAAAATTTTTTAGGGAATGAAACAATTTCTAAACAACACGCAGAAATTATTTATGAAAATGGGACTTGGATGGTTAAAGATAGTTCCACCAATGGAACTTATATTAAACCATTTGGACAAACTCGATTTGGAGCAAGAATTATGGGGCCAACTACATTGAAAAATGGTGATGAGGTGGCCTTTGCTAAGGTAGTATTTACCTTCCAAAGTGCTTAAATTAAACTTTTTGGGGGGAGTAAATAATTCAGTGATTAACTTTTACTCTCCCATCCTCTTTTCAAGAATTATTTATGACTATGAATTCTCACTCTACCACAGAAAAAGCTATATTAACCATAGCCGAAAAAGTTAGTTTTGACTTAGAAGATTATCACATCAAAATACTTTCCTATCTTGGCTGTTTTACCCCTCAAGTGTTTACCTTTAAGGTTGAATGTAATCGTCTTAATTTTGAATCAAACCAAGGAGAAATACCTCAGTTAGGTTTGTTAAGAGTGGGTGACTTAAGCAGTGGTTTAGTTCGTGAATTAGAAATCAGGAAAGCTCTGAAGAATTATGGTTTGATTGTTCCCTTACTAGCTCAAATACAAAAAGATTCAGTGGTAGTTGATGTTCGAGAAAATAGTCATTTTGAACAACTAATAGAAAAAGATCAAAGTGAGATAGAGATAGTAGAAAATCAGACAAATATGATTTTTTTGATAACTGAAGAAGATATAAAAAACCATGACAATATTGAAAAGGATACTGATGATTATCCTAGAGAAAATATAGAACAAGAAGAGATTAATGAGGTAATAGAATTGGAAGCGTATAAACTGTTAGAAAAAGATGATATGAATCCTCAAGAAAGTGACTTAGAAGAAGAGTATTTACCCGAATATATCTTAGAAGAAGAGTTAGAAAATCCATCCACACATATTTTACTACTAAGTGAGTTTCCTTCATTTGAAAATTCTTTAGAATCCTTGATAGAACAGTATTCTTATCAGGAATCCGTATTAGATTTATTAGCACTCAATTTAATTATTCAATTGTGCCAATGTTGTTCATATTTATCAGAGAGAAAATGGCATTTAATCAATTTAGTTCCTACCTTAACTGAGTTTAAAGAACGTTTAATGATTTATGATTTAACCCAAATATTTCCTGAAAAAGATATACTTTCTACTGGATTAAATGGAGCATATTGCGCTCCAGAATTAGCCACCAGTTCTCCTATTGATGAATTAATGAGCAGTTATACAGTGGGGGCGTTACTTTATAAAATTATTCATCATCAATTACCAAATCATGAGGATGGTTTTGACATTAAAGTGAGTCCCATTCCTCAAGTTTATCAATTACTCAAAAAAGTGCTTTCTCCAATTCCTGAAGAACGCTTAACTTTAGTTGGATTACGTCAACTTTTACTCAAAATTCGTCAAGAAATTACTCTTAAAAAAGTGAGTTGGAATATGGCAAGCAGTTCGACAGTGGGGTTATCTTTAGAGCGCTTACAGAATGAAGATTATTTTGGGTTTAAACAACAACAGATCAATGCACAAGAAACCTTAATGATAGCAGTCGTTGCTGATGGAATGGGAGGTATGGCAAAAGGAGAAGTAGCCAGTAGAATAGCAGTAGAAACTGTTTTAAACGAGAGCATTTTAACAGAGTTTAAAGATCCACAAGAAAGAAATAATTGGTTAGTGAATGTTTTTCAAAAAGCGAATCAAGCGATCGCCTCAGAAGTTGATAATGGAGGGACAACATTGAGTGTGGTTTTAGCCCTTAATGAACAGTTAATGATTGGCCATGTGGGAGACAGCCGAATTTATTTATTACGTCAGGGAAATTTAGAACAAATTAGTCAAGATCATTCCTATGTTGCCCTATTAGTTAATAATGGGGAAATTACAGAAGAAGAAAGTAAAAATCATCCGGATCGTAGTCTTCTTTTGCGCTCATTAGGCTCAAAAAATACTTTAAGTCATGATTATGTTCAAAATTTGACTGCAACCACTAACCACTTAGTATTAACTTTAGAAAATAATGATTTATTATTACTATGTTCCGATGGAATTTGGGATCTAATTTCTCAGGAAAAAATACAAGATATTTTTAGTGATCCACATCTTGCTCTTCAAGATGCAGTTAACCTGATTATTGATAATGTATTAGAGGCAGGTGCATCTGATAATGCTACAATCTTAGCATTAGAGTATAATATTGTTAATTAAATTATTAAATAAAGGGGAAAATATTATGTCACAAGAAAAGCACAAAAAACTATTTTTCTACTCTGAACTACTCAATATATATGACGCATAAAATATAGACTATCCAGAAGCAAATGAGTTTAAGTAATTGAATATATCATCTTTATCTTAGTAAGTAAATACCCTGAATTTCTCACTCTATTTATTGTATTCTTTTTCCTATCATTATTAACCTATGCTTTGTCTAAATTGTCTTAATGAAAACCCAGATAACGCAACTCAATGTAGAACCTGTGGTGCCCCTTTAAATACTTTTCAAGAGACAAAAAATATTAACTCGTCTGATGTTTCAATGCCATCTTCTATGCTTCATTTACAGCAAGGTTTTCTCTTAAAAAATGGTAATTATCAGGTTCAATCTCTATTAGGTCAGGGAGGTTTTGGAATTACTTATAAAGGAATTTATACTCCCAACGGAGCAGAAGTTGCTATTAAAGAATTATGGCCAGAACAAGCAGCAAGACAAGGAAAAAATGTGGTTTGGTCGCCAACTATAACTCCGAAAGAAAAACAAGAACAAATTAGTAAATTTTTTGTAGAAGCTAACAATCAAAATAAATGTCAGCATCCTAATATTGCCCAAGTATATGATTGGTTTTCTGAAAATGATACAGCCTATATTGTCTTACAATTTATAGCTGGTAAATCTTTATTCGGTATCTTTAGAGAAGAAGGTGTTTTAGCAGAAAGTAGAGTTAGAAGATATTTTATTCAAGTTGCTGAAGCTTTAAAAGCTGTTCATAATAATAATTTTCAACACCGAGATATTAAGCCAGAAAATATTTTAATTGATGCCAATGACAATGCAATTTTAATCGATTTTGGTGCCACTAGAGAATTTATTGCTGGGCAAACCAAACAAATGACCAGAATGTTGACCCCTGGTTATGCACCTTTTGAACAATATAGTCTCAAAAGTAAACGGTATCCTGCAACTGATTTTTATTCTTGTTGTGCATCTATCTATGAGCTATTAACAGGGCAAATACCTGTTGAGTCAATAGAAAGAACTGTTCCTCCTGATCCCTTGATTGCTCCTCGTAAAATTAATAGTAATATTTCGCTATCTATGGAAAAAATTATCCTCATTGGCATGAAAATGAACGTTAAAGAACGTTTTAAAACGGCTGATGACTTTATTGATGCACTCAAAGGAAATCTAATTTCTCCCTCTCATAAACAAGCAAAAATATTGCTTAAAGCTGGCAAATTGCTAGAGGCATCTCAAACTTATAATAAGTGCCTAAAAGATGAATCTGATAATCCAACAATTGCTATTGAGTATGCTATCCTTTCTATTCATATTAATGATGATCAAGCTAAAATTGCAGCCGAACAAGCTATTCGTCTTAATCCCAATGAAGGTAGAGCATATGGTATTTTAGGATTAGTTTATTGTCGTCAAGCAAAGTGGATGGAGGCAGTTAAAAATTTGAAAAAAGCAGCGACTCTAACTCCAAATCAAGTTTGGATTCAAGCAAATTATGCTTGGGCTCTAGGAAAAATAGGTGAATTAAATCAAGCAGAAAATACTGTCAAAATCGCATTAAAATTGAAGACAAATTGTGATTTTTCTTGGGGGATTTATGGATGGATTTTATTTCAGAAGAGACAATATAAACCAGAGAAAATAAATGAATTTGGAGCTATTAGTTGTGCAATAAAAGCAATTAATTTATCTAGTTCATCCTCAATTAAAAAATGGGTATATCCCTATCTAATTATTGCTTTATCAAACATAACTCATCCCATTAGTGGAGGCAGTTTAAAGAGCAAAATTGATTCTTGTTTACAACAATTACCAGATCATTCTTTTGTCTTAGGATTTAAGGCTTGGCAACACTTTTACTTACAAGAATTTTCTCAGGCTTTATCTATTTTCAAACAAGCCAGTCAAGATTCCAAGGCACAAGCTTGGATTTTAACTAATACTGCTATTATCCAAGAGTATTTAGGGAACCTATCAGAAGCGATACAAACTTATGAAAATTGCTCGCAAAAAATTGCTCAATTTCCCTTTCTTCACTATCGCTTGGGAACTTTATTGGGCCGTATTCAAGAATGGGAAAAGGCTCAACAACACTTGGAAAAAGCTATTAAAATAAATAATCAATATGCCGAAGCCTATCATAATTTGGCTTGGGTTTTATTAAACAAGAAAAATTCTCAAGGAGAAATTCAAGATATAAGGTTTATTTTGACAGTCTATAAAAGTGCTATAAATTATTATTCTCAGCAAAATAGAACAGACTTAGTCCAAAATATTCAACAGTCACTTCAAGCTGCCAATATTACTTTATAATTAAGCAAAAAATTTTCTCTATTGTTAAGGTATTTAATGATTAATTGACTTAATTATTTTTTTATGCAATATTACCAGGCTAATGACACTGTAAAACCGTAATAGAATTAAAGATTTTCCCTTTTTTATCACATAGTGATAAATATAAATTTATAAACTTGTTTAATTAGGGGGAAAACTAGGACTTACGGCTTTATTTACATTTCTTAATATACTGGAGTGTATTGATATCCGAAATTATTTAACCAAAATCCCTCCAGCAATTGTTACAGTTCTTTACTAATCTAGGTAAGAAAGTAGAACTCAGTGATAGGATTCCCTAAAACACCTTTTTTTGAGGGACATAAAAACATCATGGCAGAAGAGCTTAAAGGACAACTTCCCAAGTTCGGTGGTAGTACAGGCGGTTTACTCTCGAAAGCTGATCGAGAAGAAAAATACGCCATCACCTGGACCAGCAAAACAGAGCAAGTCTTTGAAATGCCTACAGGTGGTGCTGCTATTATGAATGCAGGAGAAAACCTTCTCTATTTAGCCCGTAAAGAACAATGTCTTGCTCTGGGAACTCAGTTACGGACTAAATTTAAGCCCAAAATTCAAGATTACAAAATCTATCGCATCTATCCTACTGGTGAGATTCAATATCTTCACCCTGCAGATGGAGTCTTTCCTGAAAAAGTCAACCAAGGGCGTGATTACAATGGCAAGATCGATAGAAAAATTGGGGATAACCCCGAACCTGTGACCCTTAAATTCTCTGGTAACAACCCTTACGACGTTTAAAAGTAAATTATTTGGGTGTTAGGACAACCAAGGCATTATCCTAAAATCCCTAACCCCCAATACAACTCCAACGTGGCCAGAAACCAATTGTTCTGCATCAATGAACAAATATCGGTAGAATAGACTGATAATCATTCATAGTCTGATGGTTGGTCACTGGCCACGGCTCATTTTTACCTAGATTATGATTTTTCCCGACTTTGAGCAGTTTTCCGTATTAGCACAACAGGGCAATTTTGTGCCAGTCTATCAGGAATGGATGGCTGATCTCGAAACCCCTGTTTCCTCTTGGTACAAAGTTTGTGGCGATCGCCCTTATAGTTTCTTATTAGAATCAGTGGAAGGAGGGGAAAATTTGGGTCGTTACAGCTTTTTAGGCTGTGATCCTGTTTGGGTGCTATCCGCTAGGGGTAATATCACCACACAAACCTATCGGGAGGGTGAGGTAAAAACCTTTGAAGGTAACCCCTTTGACATTTTGACTAACTGTTTAGCCACCATTAAACCTGTAACCCTCCCCCAACTTCCCTCCGGTATCGGGGGTTTATTCGGGTTTTGGGGCTATGAACTCATTAATTGGATCGAGTCAAGGGTTCCTATTTATCCCATAGGAGAAGATGATCTCCCCGATGGAGTCTGGATGCAAGTAGATCAGTTGATTATTTTTGATCAAGTGAAACGGAAAATCTGGGCGATCGCCTATGCGGATCTGCGAGATGAGAGCATTAGGTTAGAAGACGTTTATCAACAAGCTTGTGATCGTGTCACCAAATTGGTAATCAAACTACAATTACCCTTACCGGTTCGGGCAAAAACGTTGGAATTAAATACCAACTCAGAAGAGACACAACCCTTAAGCTACACCAGTAACATAGAACGCTCCCAGTTCTGCGAAAATGTGCGTCAGGCCAAAGAATACATACGTGCAGGGGATATTTTTCAAGTAGTTCTTTCTCAACGCTTACAAACCCATTATCACGATGATCCTTTTAACCTTTATCGTTCCCTACGTTTGATCAATCCTTCTCCGTACATGGCTTATTACAATTTTGGAGATTGGCAGATTATTGGCTCGAGTCCAGAAGTAATGGTTAAAGCTGAACGCAACCAAGGAGAATCCTTAACAGCTATTTTGCGACCCATTGCTGGTACCAGAAAAAGGGGAAAAACTATGGCTGAGGATCAAGCATTAGCCGAAGAGTTATTACAAGATCCCAAAGAAATTGCGGAACACGTGATGTTAGTAGACTTAGGGCGCAATGATTTAGGCAGGGCTTGTAGTCAAGGTAGTGTCACCGTTAATGAGTTGATGGTCATTGAACGCTATTCTCATGTCATGCACATTGTCAGTAATGTCATTGGCGAGTTAGCGTCTGATAAGACTCCCTGGGACCTCTTTAAAGCCTGTTTTCCGGCAGGAACCGTCAGTGGTGCACCCAAAATTCGTGCGATGGAAATTATCCATGAATTGGAACCAGAACGACGCGGTCCCTATTCTGGTGTTTATGGTTATTATGATTTTGAAGGACAGTTGAATACAGCGATCGCCATTCGTACCATGATCGTTTGTCCTTTGACCAATGGACAGCATCTGGTATCTGTACAAGCTGGGGCGGGTTTAGTCGCTGACTCTAATCCTGAAATGGAGTATGAGGAAACCATCAATAAAGCCAGAGGATTATTAGAAGCGATTCGTTGTCTAAGTTAGATGCAATTACCCCAGTTCAAGTATCATCCTTATCCTTTAAAAACAGGTGCCATATCGAACTCAGATAATCAATGTGTTTGCTGTGGGCGAAAAAGAGGGTATGTTTATTGTGCCTCGGTTTATGGTAAACAAGATTTAGAAAACTGTTTATGTCCTTGGTGTATTGCTAATGGAAAAGCAGCAGAAAAGTTTCATTGTTCTTTTATCGATGATTACCCCCTTTATCAAGCACAACTGGAAGAAAGTATTATTTGCGAGGTATCTACAAGAACCCCAGGCTATCATAGTTGGCAACAAGAATGTTGGTTAACTCATTGTCAAGATGCTTGTGAATTTCATGGCGATGCTACTAGGGAAGAGGTTATATCTTTCTTCCTAAAAGGTTATGCTTTATCAGGTGCAGAAGAAATTAATAAAACCGATCTTTCTCAAATACTGAATTTTTATCAACCTGGAGGAGATCCAGCTATTTATAAATTTGTTTGTCGTCATTGTGGTTGGATTCAATATTCAATGGATTTTTCTTAATAAACTATTAGAGTTAATTTAACTTAGGAATATCAATTAAAGCAATGTTTTATCAATTATCAGTCTTTTTTACTGATGAAAGGGAATAGAAATTAAGGGAAGTAAAGTAATGATCATATAATACCAATTAAATTTATCAAACTTTGAATAGTCTGGCTCATCAAATAAAGCATTAATCCTTTCCTCAAGTCGATTATCTTGACTAATTTCATGAAAAGCTGCTTCGACTATCCCTAAAGGTTTAACAGCAACAATTTTATTAATTTCTTGTGCAACCATTAATAAGGATTCCGCTAATATTAAAGGATCAACCGTTTGGGCGGCGTTTTGATCTGCCCTAATTTCTCGCAGCAATAATAAATCTTGCCACAGAGAATTTGTTTGGGGTAACCAAAAACTGCTCCGTTTTAGCCAACCTAACCAGAAAAACCAAAAAGTGTCATGATAATTAGCATGGGCTTTTTCATGGGCAATAACCGCATTCAAATGCTCTTGATCTAAAGCTTCTAATAACCCTTTTGTTATCACTAACTCTGGATGCCAAAAGCCAATTTGTGCACTATAAGGTAAGTCTATATCAATGATCCGTGCTTTCGTATCATTATTGATAAGTTGTTGGGGATTATGCTTGATATTTTCCGTAGAATGCCAACCTTGATAGATAACTTCTAGCAACTTGAAAAAAGTAAAGCTGAGAAAAAATATAGCTAATAAATAACTAAAACGACCGGCAGGCAAACCCATCATCTCCCCATGATAGCCCATAGAAATCACAGCAATTGCTGTCATTAATAACAGCAAAGGTGGTACAACAAAAGCGATTAGTGATCTCTGCCAACGGGTGAATCCAGAAAACCATAAATCAGAAAAACCCCGAATGGCAATCGCTAAACTCAAAGCTAGAAAAATCATAAGTAAGTGCATAATTCTAAGAAGTCCCCCGTTGACGACGAATTGCCTGTAAACGATTAGCTATAGCTTCTAATTGTTCAAAACTGGTAGCATCTAAACTATCAGCAAATGCTGCCACCATATCAGGATTACTAATAGCAAGAAACTGTTGTAATTGTTCATAGGCTTGCAGAGCTTTCGCTTGTTCACGGGACACTAAAGGTTGCCAAGAAAAAGCTTTATTTTCCTTGCAACATTTAAGCCAACCTTTTTTATTCAAGCGGTTGAGAACCGTGGTAACAGAGGCATAGGCTAACTCCCGTTCTGGATCAGCGAGAATGTGATCGTGAATTTCTTTAACTGTTGCTTGGCCAAAGTCCCAAATAATTTCTAACACTTCGGTTTCCAAAGAGCCTAAAGATAATTTTTGGGGACGATACTCAGGTAAAGGAGACATAGGTTATGCTGACTGAAATTGATAAGAATCTAATCTCTAGAAAAGATTGTGTACTGACATCTTATCGAGTTTGGATAGGAGATTACAGTTGATATTATCAAAATTTAAGAATAGATAGCAAGGAGATATTTATACCAGACGAGTAGTCTGTAATCGTCCATTTGGGTATAGTGCGGCTAATTCAAAGGCTGGGGAGATGACAAAGAGTCTTGAATAATCTAAAGACTTTGTTAAACTTGTCATCATAAGCCATCTGACGGAGAACCACTTTATTATGAGTCAATCCATTAAACCTACTGTTATATCCCCTTCCATCCTCTCGGCTGATTTTAGTCGTTTAGGCCCAGAAATCAAAGCTGTAGATGAAGCTGGAGCCGATTGGATTCATGTTGATGTTATGGACGGTCGTTTTGTCCCTAATATTACCATTGGTCCATTAATCGTTGATGCAATTCGTCCCTATACCCAAAAACCTTTAGACGTTCATTTAATGATCGTTGAACCAGAAAAATATGTCGCAGACTTTGCTAAAGCCGGGGCGGATATCATCTCCGTTCATGCAGAACATAACGCTTCCCCCCACTTACATCGTACTCTAGGGCAAATTCGAGAGTTAGGAAAACAAGCAGGAGTTGTTCTCAATCCTTCTACGCCGTTAGATTTGATTGAGTATGTTTTAGAACTGTGTGATTTAGTCTTAATTATGAGTGTTAACCCTGGTTTTGGGGGACAAAGCTTCATTCCTGAAATGGTGGCTAAAATTCGTAAATTACGTCAAATGTGTGATGAAAAGGGACTAGATCCCTGGATTGAAGTTGATGGAGGTCTTAAGCCGAATAATACTTGGCAAGTGTTAGAAGCCGGAGCGAATGCCATTGTTGCAGGCTCGGCTGTCTTTAAAGCCCCTGATTATGCAGAGGCTATCGAGGGAATTCGTAACAGCAAACGCCCTCAACCGGAGTTGGCAACTGTCTAACTTAATCGAAAAGTGAAGATTTCCCTTCCGAAGTCAGGCGGGCCAAGTGCTCGCCTTTTTTTACATTCTTAGTTCGACTGAGGTAAAAAACGACTTTTTTTACTTCCAAATGAAGTCAAAGCATAAGAGTAAGGAGCGATCACTCAGAATACGTGATCGCTCCTTATTAGTAAATAGTTACTATATGACACTTATTTTAATCAAAGAGGGAAAAATTTTTTGAGAGGGGGAAGGGTGATGATGAGAGAGTTGTAGAGAAAGTTCAAATTTTTTTTGAAAAAAGGGTTGACATTCCCTGGCGGTTTGGTTATATTTGTAAATGCGCGGTTGAAAGCGACACGCCAACGACCCGCCCCGAACCAGGACAATTCTATAGTTTGAAAGCTGATATTAAACACAGCCCTTGTTAATTGAAACAATTATATTCTATTTGTTCCTAGTTGTCTAGGTAACAGTAGAAAAAAACAAGACAGCTTCTGTTTTTGATTCGTTGAAAACAGGAGCAAAGAGTCAAATCAAACACCATGGAGAGTTTGATCCTGGCTCAGGATGAACGCTGGCGGTATGCCTAACACATGCAAGTCGAACGAGGTCTTCGGACTTAGTGGCGGACGGGTGAGTAACGCGTGAGAATCTGCCTTCAGGATGGGGACAACAGTTGGAAACGACTGCTAATACCCAATGTGCCGAGAGGTGAAAATTTTTTGCCTG
>JAAUYJ010013959.1_pt1 | contig 13624 bp, 13 predicted proteins | sample 7278031 | NCBI WGS metagenome assembly JAAUYJ01 (sample SAMN14350222, study PRJNA611818) | marine sediment metagenome | isolation source: surface marine sediment (1.8m) | place: French Polynesia: Moorea | collected 2018-08 | reverse complement strand
GGGAAATAATTTTGCATGCGATAAGTATTTCGAGTGGACAAGTCAAGACTCAAGTTTCATTCTTCTCTCCCTCCCCCGACCACGACAACCTTGAGCATTTAACTATATTTCCTTTTTTCCAACGACTTGAACTTTTGTCTTTGACCGACCATCCTACCATGACCATTTGTGCCGAAAACGAACAGTCTGACGACGATGAGAAGATGGATGAGGAGCCCGCTCCGTCTGCCGCGAAGGAGGAGGAAGCGCCGGCGGACGACGAGGGGCCGCAGCCAAAGGTGCTACTTGACGTGGTGAGTCAATGCACATATTTTAAACTTTTGTCACACTTTTCATCCTTGAACACACTCCTCGTCGTCCGTCAATTAATATCGGTTAGAATTTAAGAAATAGTCAATTTCACTTACGAGCTGCTGAGATCGAGAGGAATTTCTATCGAGTTACAAAAAGCGATGGTATCGTCGAAGGAAAGTTTTTTTTTGCAATGTCTGACCTTTCCGTATTCGTCGCCGTGTCGTACCCTAGGAACCAGAGAGAGAAGAACCAAAGGTGGAAATGCCGAAAAAAGCAAAACCCAAGAAAAAGCGGCAGAAACCAGAAGAGAAACAACCGGAGCCAATGGTTTTTGACGACAAACCAGAGACAGAAGAATTGCCAAACAAACGGGAGCCTTTGTCACAAAAGAAAAGGCCAAAGGAAAAGACCACTAAGAAATCACCAGAGGACAAACCCGAAGAAGCAGAGGTGCCTAAAGAACCAGATGCACCAGAGAAAATTGAAAAGAAGCCAGAGAAGCCTACCCCCAAAGTTAAGGTTCGAAAAGAGGCCCCTGCAGTGGAACCTCGAAAACCGAACGAAGAACTCCATGAGGGCGAAACAACGTCGGAATCGACAGAACCGGTCGAAACCGAGGATAGTATTATTGATATTCACCCTGAATCAGAGGCTAGTCTTGAATCTGAGTTGAAAGAGCTCCGAAAACCAGCTAAAAAGAGGCGGACGGTGAAGAAAGAGGTAAAGGTCATAGTCAAGAAGGGAGAGCGAATGCCTGAACCTCAAAAACTAAGAGAAACTCGAAAAGAGGACGAACCAACAGAGGAATCGACTGAAGGGCTTGCAACCGAAGATGACTTTTCAGACACTGTAGACGTGGATGCGATTCTTGAGCCTGACTTAGAGGAGCCTAAGAAACTAGCGCAAAAGCGCCAAGTGGTCTCTGTGGTGAGAAAAGAGAAAAAGACCAAGATACTAAAGAGAAAGCCGGCACCGATGCCAAAGAATGCAGAAGAGGAGGAAGAAACTCCGGTAGAATCTACCATGGCGGACACTACCGAGACAGAAGAAGAGCCCACGAAAACCTTAGTTTCAAGAAAGCAGGTGGAAAGGAAGCGCCAAGAAGTAGCGAGGGAAGAAAGCCCAAACCTCAAATCTTCTTCTTCAGAACCATTTGCGCCCAGCGAAGAGCCGGAAGATTCGGCGGTGGAGATTACAACGACTGCAACTCCGTCTGAAGATGATTCTGCAGAGCAGCCAGTCGCTGAGAAGCAAGCAGAAGCTCCTTTTAAGAAACAGGTGTCGAAGACGGTGACCAAAACCAGAGTGCAGAGGAGAAGGCGGTTGGCCGACAAAGAAGAAGAATATCTATCAGAATCGACTCCAGTCGGAACGGAGGCAGAAGACGAAGAGGCGCCCACAGGAATTCACAAGGGAGGTCGGAGACGGCAACAGAAATTCGAGAGAAGCGAGTCGACTACGTCAATGGAGTCAAGCATCGGTACCTTGAATGACCAGGAGGAGGAGGAGGAAGTGCCTAAGAAAGCCGATGTTGTTGAGCCGACGCAGAAAGTGCAAAGAGAGGAGACAATGCAAAAGAAGGTTACCAAGAAGAAACAGTCCACTTCGAACGAGAAAAATCGTGAGGAGCCCAGGAAAATCACGCCGGAAGAAGAAATATCGGACGAGGTGCTCGATACGCAGAGGCCCGAAATTAATGAACAGGCTGGACCTAGACGAAGGGACTCTCCTCCAAAAATTGCACAGGAAGCTGGAGAAAGAAAGTTGAAAAAGAAAATTGTTTCGCACAAGAAATCTCCAAATAAAGAAAAAAGTCCTGAACCAGAAAAAGACATGGCGGTTGCTGGTGAACCGCCAGTTCAAAAGGGCGATTTACCGGCAGGTACCGAAGGTGCGGAGGCCAAGAAAAAGAAGGAAATTAGACAGGTTGTCCAAAAGAAGGAGATGGGAAAGAGGAGAGATGAAGAATCCTCGCCAGAATTTGCCACTTCTGAGAGAGAAACAGACGTGCCCCGCGCATCTACGCATGTAGAGACAGACCATAAATTTTCTCAACCGGAAAATAGATTGCCAAATAGTCCCAAGGGAACACCCGAGACAGCAGCCGAATCTTTGCCTTCAGAAATAGATGCACAGCCTTCCGAATCGGAGCCTACTGAGCATCTACCTGTGGTCAAGAAACAAGTTCGGAAACAGTCGACCAAGAAGTCGAAGTTCAAAGAATCATCTCTTGAGGCAGCTCCCGCCAAGAAGACTACACTACCGGAAAAAGACAAGGCCAAAGCCCCAAGGAAAGAGAAAGAAAAGAAACCTACAGAGCCGGCGACAAAGAAACAATCGTCTCCGATAGTTGAAGAACCGACAGTGGTCTCAGGGCCGTCGCCGCCGCCGCCTCCCGTTGACGAAAACCCCGCAGTTCCAGTGTGGGAAGAGTCTGTCACAGTGGAAGAGCTACCAGATGAGGGCGAGGAGGACCAATCGCCACACATGGAGGAGAGAAAGTCAAAGACGAAACAAAAGAGGAAGAAACAGGCGAAAAAGATTGAGAAAGAGGAAACCAAGGTGGAAAGCGACGAGGACGAAGAGGTGGGCGAGGAGGAGCAGGAGGTGGAAGACGAATTCGACGAGGGGGAATCCTCGTCTACCGATTTGGAGGTCAGGGGGAGGTGGGCTTCTTCGTCGGAATCTCCTGCAGACGAGGACAGGACTGCCGAGTCGGTAGAGTCCCTCCCCAGGGAGGATCAGGAAGAAGAAGAGGCCATTTCACTTCCAGTCCCGGAGAGGAAAGAAAGACGACAACGCAGGGGTTCGGCGCTGATTCCGGACGAGGAGAAAGAGCTGAAGCCGATGTCTTTGATGATGATCGAGGTAAAAGGACCAAGCAAGTCCCCGCCCGGAGTGCTGGTGCAAGATACTGACAAGGAGATCTCTTCCCTCGGCACATTTTTCGCCGAGAAAGGAAGAGGGTCGGATTGCGTTTCGTTTCAGTGCCGCGAGAATATCATCGATCTGCTGCACGTTTTGCATGGGACCATCATCTCCCCCCGCTCAGCATGAAAGTCCAAGAATGGGGCGGTGTATTATAATTGAGGAGTGGGATCTTTATGGGAATGCATAATATTCGAATATCTTACTCCCATCCTGACAAGTACATTTTTGAAAGGAGGTAGTCAGTCAGCCACCTGCGAGAATGTTTGTGAATAAGTCATAGTACATAAGAATTCTAGTAAATAAGGATGCCGATATCTGGTTTCTTTTCCAATCATTTGGAAGCTACTGGGCCAGAACTCCGTCAAGTGGGAGGTCTGGCTTGCTTGCTTGCTAATTAATCCGAAATCTCATAAACTTTTCAGCCTCTGAAGAAGACATGGGTACAGTAGACTAGAAATATGGCCGTGCTATGATACAGCCAGCTATCACATTGGCGGCGATAAGATCCGAATAAGGTTTTTTTACCGAAGAGTTGTCAAAATGAAATAATATGCCTGTTCGTTTTACCCCCACATGCTAGGAGGATTTTGGGGTTCAAATAGAGGTGTCATTTTCTGCCTCAAGTACCTCATCCTTGCCCGTTCTCTCTTCCCCCAAATTTCTTACACTTATTTTTCGGCACAAAAAATTCCAGCTCGGCCATTTGCCCATGGCCTGCGGCAGGCCTGCGGCTCCTTTTCCACATCCCCCCCCCTCCGCCGGCGCCGAATTGCACACCCCAACAACCCCGGCAGCCCATTCCTCGGCTTTTTCGAGCAGTCCCAATGCCGTAAATCAAAACAGGCGATCAAGCCCGGCAAAAAAAGAGGGATGGGACGGGCAGGGAGGGAGAAAACGGGGAAAACTGTGAAGGGGAATGGGAGGAAGGATTGAAGGACACAAACGCTCTCTTGGCTTCGGCGGAGGGGACGGGCGGCGGCGGCGGGTATCGCCTGCGGGGGCGGCTCGCCGTTTAAAGTCGAAATTCCTAGAGTGTCAGAAGAAATTCGTCGCTTCATTTGAGAAGAAAAGGTGCCGGGGAGTAGAAGGTGGGCGGGGTTTAGTCAGCGCCACCGTAATGGGTAGGAAAAGAGAGAAGAGGGGTGATTTCTTTCTCTATCCAGCAAAAGTCTCTTTAGGGCGCGTGAAACAGTCAATCCTCCGGACGCACCTTGCCCTCTACCGTACAGCATTCGATCAGTGAACGCGAACGGGAAGAAAATAAGGCAATAACGACAGCTTTTTAGGAGGATATGCGCGGCTCTCTTCCTTCCGTCCCTTCATGATATTTCTCCCTTGAGAGAGGGGGGAAAGAGAAATTGTCGTTTTCCTCTTCTCTCTGCCGTGTACGTTACAGATGTAGAATCCCATGCAACCTTGGAGACGGACGGCGGCCTTGCCGTTCATATTTCTCTTCTTGGCGGCTTCGGCTTCGGCGTCTGTGTCCCTCAGTGGAAATCCTGCTGACGAGGTGTTCACTTCGCCGCCTGGAAGCAAAATAACGAGCAGGCGGAATCCACCTCCTCCAGAAAAATCTTTCCTTTCCACCTCTCAACTCTTGTGCACGTAGGTGCAGGAGAGATATGAGAAATGAAATTTGGTAATATCAGTTAGACGAGCGGTGGGTGCAAAGCCGAGACTGCCGCCAGACTCTTTTCTTTTTGCTGGGAGGCGCCGTATACCTACGGAGGCTTAGCAGACGCCTGCAGATTCAAAGCGAAATGACGATGGATCTGGATTTTGTCCCCTGCATGGCGACTCTCGCCCCCAAGAAATGGAACACCCCAGCTATTAGACAAAACTCTCTCTCTCTGTTAATTGATGCTGGAGGAGGATTAGGAGGAGCAACAAACGCTCGTCCTGCCTTTGGCCTCTTTCTTTTCTTTTTCTCCCGATAGCGGGTCTCAAATGACTCCATGCCCCAATTTTTCTCCCGACACTCTCCCTTTCGTCCCGTTCGTCCTTGATAATTCCTCCCTTTCTTTTAATGTCTTGTTTTGAGGGGAGCGTGCAGGGGAGCGTGTTGTACAGTGCAGTTTCCCTCTCTTTTGCCGCGGCGGCGGCGACGCCCACTTCACTACAGTACATTTCCTCTTTCTTCGCCGCCCCCATCCCGGTTTCCACCTTCCAGGGAGAGAGGCGTATCAAGTTGAAGAAATACGGCCAGAGCGCAGATTTGTACGTCCGGGGGCCGGCGCCGCCTACCCCACCTTCTCGCAGAACAGAACGTAAACGTCAAGGCCCGTCGCTGTCGTCGGCCGATCCGTCGGTCGGTGGGCCGGCGGCGGGGCCATCCATGCAGTCAGAGGGAGACCCGACGACGAGGATCGGAACGAATCACTTTCTCTACCGTCCCCTCGCTAGGTATATTCGCACAGGCCCACCGACCGACCGCGTCGAGAGATAGGACGCAGCTTTGATTCTTTCTACTGTATATCTCCCTTCCTTTTATGCTCGGCCCCCTTCTGTGTGTGCTGTGTGCCGTATTTCGGCCAGCGAAAAAAAGAGAGGGGCGCGATGAGGAAGAGGATACGGACAAGAAGGGAGGGAATGAGGAAGAGGGCAAAAAAGATGTGGGGGAGGAAAGGAAGAAGGTTGATGATCATCTTGATGATCATGGGGTGCGAAAGAGTTGACCCCCAAACGTTCTTTTTGCAGCGAGATTTTTGTGTGTGCCAAGTTCAAGATCTCGCTGCATGTGAAGAGAGAGAAATGATATGTTTCTTTCCTCTCCCCACGTCCCCCTCTTCTTCGATGCGCCTTTCTCCTCATCATTCGCCGTTGCTCTTCCCCCCCCCTCGTAGCGAGGGTTTGTTTCATTCCTGGGCCGCCGCACTTTCTTCGTCCTTTTTGGCGGCGGCCGTCTTCTTCTTTGCTTGGAGTGGAGGATAGAGGATTCCCCTCCTTTCGAAACTTGCAGGCACCCTCCCACACCTGGGAATTTTATAGCCAGAGGAGCCACGCCGAATGTGTCGAGATCAGGATAGTGGGGCGAGGTGTGACGAACAGCGTGAATTCTTGCAGTGCTGTCTGTCGGGGTGCTATCAATGAGTCATCCGACATCGACGATCCCGTATACAATGGAGATTTTCACTCACTTTCTCTCGAAGTTCGTGAAGTGTACATGGCCTGTTCCTGCTGCAGTCTGATCGCCGTCGGCAGAGGCGGCGTCGGCGGCAGCGGGAGGAAGAGAGCTGTGACAGCGACAGCTTTGACGACGAGGACGTAGTCGACAACGGGGAGGAAGGTGCATCCACCCCGGAGGACGACGACCACGACCACGACGACGGCGACTCCTCCGACAGCGAAGGCAGGCCAAGGGTCAATCTCCAGCAGCGGCTGAGCAGCCTCCAGTTCTATGACATCATCGAGAACTGCCCGGACCCGTCCAAAATGTTCCACCCGGTAGAAGGAAACCCGGAGGTCTTCGGGGAGAGGAAAAAGTTCGGGGTGAGGCTTGGAATCTGACATAAATTCGGATGGACTTTTCACTATTGTCATACTGATAGGCGAACCCTTGGAAACAGGTTCCTCTTTCGGCCAACATAGTGTATTACAGCGCATTGTTGTGTAGCCAGAAGGGAACAGCCCGTGTACATATCTACTGACGTTATCCCAATCATAGAACGATACACCAAAAAAACAAGGACAAAAAGTAGCTTAGATAAATATTTCTTGGCAGAAAACAGAGAGAGCGCAGATGCAATGACGTTTTTGCAGTCTTCCTCCTTTCAGTCTTTTCCTCTGTTCAGTCTTTTCCTGGAAGTAATCCCGTGGACGCCGCAGAGTATATGTAACTTGGAGGTAAAGGCCAGGTAGGAATGCAGTGCTCGCTAGTAAGGTAATGGAGAAGAAGGGGAGGAGAGGGGAAAGTGAATGGGATAGGGGAGAGGGAGGGCGAGAAAGCTCTTCATTTTGCCACTGCATTCCGAGATATCTCAGGGTGGGATCAAGAAAGGAGAAAGAGATCTGTCAGCTCCGTCCAGCATGCCCCACCCACACACAAAGCTTCGTTGAATTTCGCTAGTCCTTTCTTATGCCACCAGATATGTACAGCATATACGGATATCTCTGTTCATTTCCCACTGACCAATTATTTTCGTTGCCTTTCTTTATGGCGGGCCTCTCTGGAACAAAACCCGCGTTTATATAAACAAGAATGCGAGGAGAAGGTGCTAATGACATGCCCTCTCCCCGAATCTTTCCCCTCTTTTCTTTCAAACTTATCTTCTTTGAACGACGATTGATAATTGCTTTGACACCCCGGCTATCCCCAAACGGAGAGTAGGCAGGGAGAAGCGTTTGTTACCTTTCCCTCCTCCTTCATTTCTGAACTTTTTTCACCCTCTTTCCCTTCTTCCTTTCACTCTGTTCTGTTTCCTCCACTTTGAGGTGGCCAAAGTCTCTCTTTCCTGTTCTCTGCTACGCTCTTTTCGCCTTGCCAATTCGAGCACCCTCCCCTCGCCTTGTTACTTACGCGGAGGAGGAAGGAAGCTCGATCCCCCTCCCCCTTCTCTCTCCACCTTGACCTTTTCATCTCACGCGGTGTGAGGAAGGGGGGGGGAGAAGATGGGATGTGAAGCCACGCTCCCTGCGCTACACTCGTGGGGGGAGGGGGGGGGGTGAGAAAGGGAGGCTTAGGCGCAAAAAAAGTGGGAGAATGAAGCAGAGAAACGAATATACTTTCCCCCCTCTTACTGACCGTCAATTCCCCGATCTTTTGTCTTGCCTTTCAATTTTGCTTAGATCAGTTTCAGACCACGTTGACGAGACAACGAACTGTCTTGACTAACCTCTATTGGAGCCGCCGAATATATGCCGAACGTACCTATTACGGTGTACAGTACATGTATGTCACGTCAGCCTGTTTCCATCCATGTTTGACTTCCATAGGTAGTTTTCGGGAAGCAATTGATTTCGACAAGTGTAGCTCAAGACAATGAAGGAAAAGCTGGAAAACCACACCGGATAGCTGCAAGTCAAAAGCGAAACCTTGATTCTGGAAAAGTTACGAAAGAGTGCAGAGATAAAGAAAAACACCTCGTTACGCTAGAACACTCCTCCTCCCCCTTTCCCCTCCACCGCCACAAAGGCCACGGCCACCGCCGCCGCCGCCGCCGTTACGGATGGATGGACCCCGAGTCCTCCTCCTCCTCCTTTGTTGTTGTATCAGTTGTAGCCTCCCCTTTTTCTTCTCATCCCTTCGCCCTTTCCTCCTTTCGCAGGTGCTAAATATTTTTTCGCCCATCCTTCCGCCTCGCCCCCCTTCCTTCCTTCCTTTTTCTCCTCCACGCATTCTTTATATCGGTGACTTTTTTGTTACACACGCACACACCCTCCTACCATGCCTGTCTGCGACTTCCTTGCTTCGTCCCCCCCCCTTCCCCTTTCTCCTACACATTTTGCTTAGTTTCAGGGCCATTGAGCAAAGGCCAGGCAGGGTGGTACACACCATTCGCAACAATTTTCACACATTCCTCTGGCTTATTGAGATTTTCCCCCTGCAGTCGGGCGCTATACGTGACAAGCGTGCCGTACATCTAACACGACAATTTTTTTGGGGAGGCCAAGAATTTGCAGCGCCATGCCCATTCATTGCCCAGCTGTAGCAGTAGCAGTTAATCTGCAGTAGTAAGGCCGGTGACGAGCGTCGCCGGCGCCGTCGTCTGTCGAATTTTGACTGCTCGGACGATTATTTTTTGTCCGTCTGCCTTTCACTTTGCCCTACCTTTCCCCCCTGGAAAAAAACCTCTGTAGCCGCAACCTCAGCGCAAGCAGCAGCAGCAACGACGCCAAGATGGTCCCAAAATCTCGGTGCAGGACTCCGAGCTCCAGGCTGCAGAGACCAGGAGGACCCTCCTGCAGCAGCAGCAGCAGGGAGCCAAGGTGGGACAAGAACAGCTTTGAAAATAACGCTTCATAGCAGCAGCCTTATTAACATGTGCCGGAACAATGTGGTCCCTTTGACAGCCATTGTTTTTACTAATAATGCTTCTTACAGAGCAAGCCTCTCCTGGACGAAGAGGTGCGGGGGGAAGGGGAGGGGGAACTCCTTCCGAAAGCTATAATACCACAACCGCTAAGCACAATCGAAGAGAAAGGAAGAAAGACCGTTGTCACTAGACGGAAAAAGTCGACCAGGATCCCTCCCTTGGGACCGCTGGGGGAACAAATCTCCTCCGATTCCCTGCCAGGATCTCCAGTGCGCAAGGATGCCCTCATTAGCAGGGCGAGGAAGAGCTCTACATCATCTTCCGTGGGTGGATCCGCCCCTGGGTCGCGAAAGTCCAGCGTGGCTGAGATGCAGCAGAAGCCGAAGTCCTCCGCCGCGGCCTCCCTTCGCAAAAAGAAGACCTCCCTGCAGATGGACACGGTGACGCCCTGGGGAGTGGTGCTCAAGCCGATTCCTACCCCGAAGAAGGCGCCGAGAAAGAGCAGGGTGGAGGACGTGGGCATAGGCGGACCGGGGGAGGTCGGGCCGCTGGAATTGGAATTCGCAGACGTGGAGCTCAAGGACTTCGAGAGGAAGGAGAGGGAAAGGGCAGAGGAGGAACAAGGGGATGCTTCCGCTGTTGCTGCAAAGGCCGTGAAGAAGAAGAAAAGCGTCATTGAGATCAAGAGGAAAAAGTCTTCGAACAAGAGCGCCCATTATCTGCCGCCGGAGGAAAATGGAGGCGAAGACGAAGACTCAAAAGGGAAATCCTCCTTCTCCGCTCTCTCCCTCGTAGCAACACAGGACTCGAAAGCTAAAGTCATTAACTCTGCTCCTCCCACTACCGACACTATCGCTGAGGAGGCCGATGAGGATGACGCGACTTCCCCATCATCCCCTCCTCCTCCTCCCGCTTCCCCTTCTCCGCCCCGCCCTCCCCACTCCCCCGCCCCCCGCTCTCCGCCTCTTCCTAGGAAGGGGAGCGAAGGGAGGCGGCGAGACAGCAGGGAGTTTTTGGCTGAGGCCAAGGTGAGCATGGGAAGCAGGGGATGTTGCGGTAATAATATCGCGATTCCTTAAAAGAAAAACTCCTTTTCGAAAGCTATGGAAAAATTGCACCTAGTGAAGGTTAACTTTCTTGACGTTTGTTGTGGCCTCAATTAACGATGCATGTGATCTGTCTAATTCTAGTTTTACTGTTTTTTCGCCCTTATTTCCTGCCCCAGCGAGAAGGAAAGCCTGAAATGCCAAAGCCCTCCGCCGATCACAACACTTCCTTAGACACAACATCATGCCCTCCACCTCCACCTCCCCCGACAAACAACACAGTCTCCGACACCAACACCTCCACACAGCAAGAAGGAAATGAGTCGTCTGCAAACGCCAGACCAGAACGGTAAAGGGGAAACAAATGCACATTTATGAATGACAGCTGGACTCTTGGGTATTTTTCTCATCGATTCCCTTCCCTTTCTCTTCGGGCAAGTTCTGCCGCGTATCTCAGTCAGCAATGGCCTTAGACCCTTGGGATGATGATGCCCTAGAGCGTTTTTTGCGAGTTGGGCGCCGATGCCCGTCGCCGTGAATATACAGTAGTTTTCTTTTGGCCAAGGTATTCTATTCTTCCTCTATCTTTCCGCGATTGATACGAATTTACAGCCGGGCGGGTGAGGAAGGTCGTGGGAAGGGAGAGGCAGAGGCAGTCAACGAGAACAGTAGCGTTTCGGGCTCGGAATCGCCCGGAGGAGGAGGTCGACACGGAATAGCTACAACAGAGGAGGAGGACGGAGGACCCTGTGTAAAATCGCTCTTGGCACAGAGGAGAAAATTTCGCCAGCGCCTCCGCCAAAAAGACGACGACGATCTGCAACAGTCTTCATCCCCGCCGCCTCCCTCCGTCTCCATTTGCACTGAGCACGCCCCTGACAACGACGAGGAGGAGGAGGAGGACGATCACGGCGCTGTCGTCGACGGCCATCCCGCCCTCCTCCTCTCCCCCCTCCCTCGCCGCGGTGGCAGACCCCCCCACCTCTCCCACCGCCGCAGCCACAGCTACGGCGCCCAAGTGGCCTTCCCCCCGCCTCCTTCCCCCTCCATCCCCGACAGCCTCCTCGGCGACAGCCAAGAGTCCATCTCCAGCCTCTTCTTCCCTCTGACCCCCGGGCAGCCAGAGCTCGGCAGGCCCATCAAGAACCCCTCCTCCTCCTCTGCTTCCCTGCTGTCTCCCCAGCGGCCTAGGCCCCCGGGGCCCTTCTTCTCGCCGCTAGGACTCAGGAGGCTTTGGAGAAGCGAGTCAGGCCAGGAGGAGGCACGTCCAAATGTAGAAGTTGAATCACTGTACGTAGGTAGGCTGAGCAGATAAATTGTTCATTTATAGAATAGGGAATATTCTGCTGTTGGTAGTAGAACGCACAGGGGTACGCACAATTTAATATAAGGAGGTAAAAGCGGCTGTAGCTTTTAAAGCACATTCATCATACTGTACTGTACAGCAATGTTCAAAGTAAAACCTTGCTCATTTCTGTCTAATACTGCCCATTAGTGTTCTCAGTGTGACTTTTTGTGTGCTGACATCCGATAACATAGAAAAAATACCTACAATTTCAGGTACAAAATTAGAGTTAACAGAATACACTTTTTTGCAATATTTTCGATATTTTCGATAGACTACTTAATTTGTTAAACTCGTCTCACGCTGTGTTCCTTCCCTCTGCATTTTCGCGCAGACTCCAGAGAGGAAAATGTCTGTCCCAATACCGTCACCGGAAAGAAGGCCCAGCTTTATTATTCACGAGGAGGTAAAGCAGGCAGTGCTTCCCACCCAACATCCCTTTGTGCTCCCTTTTCCCCGCCACCGCTGCCTTTTCCTGCCGGGAATGCACAAAAGAGACGTACATAAAAAATTCCTGGCCAGATTTTCTTTTTGGGCTGTTGTCGAAGTGGGCTTTTTTGTACCTATTGGGCTTTTATGTACCTATATACGGAGAGCTCTAACGGGCTGTACAGGCGAAATTGTAACTCTGGGTGTCTATGGCCTCAGACGGGCGGGCCACCGAAGAAAAAGTAGTAAAACCAAGTCTGTAAATACTAAAGGGACGAGATGTTCCTCTCCTCGACGGAGATATCGTTGCTTTCAATATCTTTTCTGCTTCCCTAAAGCGTCATCTCCTCCGTGGCTACCATTGTACAAATAAGGAATAAAGGTGAAGGTATCCAAGTTATTGTCGTGACTGTACAATATCGTATAAGTGTTTTCAGGGAATACTGCCGTACAGCTCTTGCATACATTTAAGAATATAGTATGTGCCCATCAGTGCCTGAGTCTCTAACGCATTTATTTTTCACTCTTTGTCGAACAGGGCAAACTCAGACCAGGAGAGATTGAGGTGGTTGACAAGGTAAACAGCCGCAGAGTCCGTCGGATTTAGAAATAAGTAGCTGTTGGGCAGAAAATTGCGATCTTACTTTTCGCAATTGCGTAATAGTTGTGGTATTCAAATCACAGGCCGATGTTTCTTTTTTTGCCCGCGATTCATAGGGAACAACACATTACTAGTTGAACATAATTCCAAGCATACGCCGCACGTGTAAAATATATCTCAGCAGCTCGTTGTTTCATCGTGTTCGAACTGTACATTTTTACTCGCACTGCATAGTTGTAATGTAACATAATCTCTGCTTGCTTCCAGGTGTAATCAATTCCATCTTTTCAGGCACCTGACTTGCATTCTTGCTGTACTATAAGACTGTTTTTTCAAACATCTATCTCATATCGCCGACGTTCTTGTAAAGATACTCCTCATACCACCTACCTATCATTTGTTTTTCCGATTCTTTCTTTGCATGATGCTCTTCATTCCATTTCTGTTGCTCTACCTGTATCTGACAGTGTACTATACGTACATGAACGAGTGTGCCGGAAATTCACGCGTCAAACTTACTGTTCTTCAAAGCCTAATTTTGCTATCGCTTTTTTCTTCCTTCCCCCTTTGAAGCGCCGTCCGAGCCGCGCCGGTCCCGCAGTCGAAGATGTCGCCTCCGACGTCCAGAAGAGGCTGGACAAGCCCTCGGTGCCGATCGTGGCCAAGGGCGATCCGGGGCCGCCAAGGATCGTCGAGATCCAGGAAAAGTACAGTGCGGTTGAAGGTGAGGAATTTAAGCAAATGCCTTGCATACTGAAAATAGTCTTCTTACGCTAAAACGTTTTGCAGAACAAACGGCTGTGTGCTACATGTTCATCGAGGGCAACCCCGCACCGACATTCAGATTCAACAAGGTGATTTATTTTCTGATGTTGATGGCACTAATTATCAAAAAACCTCCTTGCGCTGCGAGAAGTGCCGGCGCGGAGCGGGGCCCCTCGCGGGACCCCGTCGCCCTGGGGACGGGCCTCGGGCTAGGCAGACCTGCGCCTCCCGCATACGTGGG
>JAAUYJ010039368.1_pt1 | contig 13626 bp, 11 predicted proteins | sample 7278031 | NCBI WGS metagenome assembly JAAUYJ01 (sample SAMN14350222, study PRJNA611818) | marine sediment metagenome | isolation source: surface marine sediment (1.8m) | place: French Polynesia: Moorea | collected 2018-08 | reverse complement strand
TTTATTAGAAGATTCTCCAAACATGAAATTTGGTCATTCAGTTTAAGGAGAATTTTGAGGGGTATCTACTCCAGGAACAATAATAATTTCGTCTAGAGGTTTTGCTGGTGTCGGATCTTCTAAAATCATTATATCTGGATCGTCAATAGGCGCTTGATTAGGTTCGCCACCACCAGAGGGTACTACTATTAAAGGTGGTAAATTTGTAGTAGTTGACTTTTGCGGATTAGTTGGTTGATTAGGAATATTTTCAGTGCGCTCTAATTCTTCAAGTGCAGGTAATTGAATTCTAGATTTTGTAGGTAAAGAATCATTGGCAATTATCAGTTTTCCTCTAGATATAGCTAACATTAATTTTTTGTCAAAGACAGCGTTAACTTTTTCCTCTAATTCTAGCCATTGTTCGTCATCTAAATTTTTCCCCTGTTTGACAAGTTTTAATACTGCTGAAAGTGGATGTCTATTTTCAATTAATGCTTGAGCATTATCAGGCAATTTTTCAGATTTTGTCTGAGAAATTATTTGATATAATTGTTGAGCTTGTGTTTTAACTGATTGTAAAGGAGGAAATTCCGGTTGTTCTTGATGAGCGATCGCTAAAATTTGATTAAGAATATCTAAAGCTACTTGACTTCCTGATGATTGTGTGGTTGATGTAACTGCTTTAATTAAGTTTTCTAAGTCTGTAAAGGAAAGTATTGCCCCAATAGAAACTTGAGATGTTTGTGCCAATTTTAGTCCTTGGTCTTTCAGATGAGCAAAATCTTGACAGTAGGCCATCAGTTCTTCTAGTAAACTTTCGGAAGGAGGAGTACCTGCATTTTGTAGTTCTTTAGCTGCTAGGGAGACCCGAATACCTAAGTTAGGAAAATTGTCTGATAGGGATGCTAGTTTTTCTAACAGGTTATGATGAGTTGTTTCCATGCTGTTGTTACGGTAAAATTTTACGGTAACAATTTTACCAAAAAATGAAGTCCAAAGCTTTCCCTGTTAAGGGGATGAAAAACAGAGAAATCCGTATTTCAATTATGTAATTATCTAGCTTGAAAAATGTTTGAAGAAAAATTTGGTCAATTGTTTGACAAAAGCTCTAAGCGTGAAGTATAATAGGCAAAGTTAGTAACTTGTTTAACAAGGGAATGCTCCCGCCCAACGAAAAACCAAAAGCTATCGTATCGGATAGCTGGTCGTAAGTTAAGCGACATTAAATAATGGACTGTGAGACGCCACAGTGCAGGTGAAAGTAGGCTTCGGGCTGACCTACTTTAAAACTATGGGTCTTGTTGTCAAACAGCAAGACTTTGCAGGCAACAGCCATCACTTTAACCTGTGATGCCATACTGATTCAAAGTGCAAGCTTTGAGTAGGTTAAATGTTGCACTAGAGATGCTATCCTTAAATTTATATGTTAGGGCGCGTAGCTCAGTGGATAGAGCACCAGATTCCGGTTCTGGGTGTCGGGGGTTCAAATCCCTCCGTGCTCGTTTTCTAGTAAAAATACCTAATCCTTAACCCCTTACTCATCCAGAAATAATGGGTTTAAATAATATCACAATATCGCGATTTACCGAAAAATCGTGGTCTCAAGCTTACCCTTTTAAGGGGATAAAAAAAAGAGAATTCCGTATTTAAATCCCGATGCTTCAGCTAGAGGTACTGATAACTGAAATGACCCTGGGGAATCAGTAAAACTGGGTTATTTGTGTAAGTTTTAAAGTATATAGCAATCCTAAATAGGTTGCGGGTAATCAAAAAGTCGATAAAAAAACTGAATCTCCCGCCTGTTACCTTTTCCCAAAAAACCGTAATATTTTTATACACAAATAAAATAGGATTGCTATAGTCAATCTTCTTCTTTTCCAAGAGAGGTAATTGTTAATTGTTAATTGTTAATTGTTAATTATTCAACTATATTTCCTAAGTTAATTTATGAATTCCCCTATCTTTTTGTTGGAGAGTTTCATTAAGATTAACAATTTGCCGACGCAACCTTAAAATTTCTTGTTCCAGTTTTTTATTTTCAACATCATTATTAACGACTTGAAAACGATTATTTCCACCTTTAATCACAAATCGTCTCCCACCTTCAATTTCTAACTGGTTAGCAATTTTGTTTTGCCTCAAGGAAAAAAGCTGCTTAAAATTATCAGCAACTTCTATCACTTCTGGGGGTGGGGTAAGAGAATTTGCTATCCAATTTTGCTGAAATGACCATTCTTTTACCTCCATTAAAACTGCCTCTAGTTTCTCTCCCACTTCATCCTTGGCAAACCCTCCATTTAGCAAAGCATAAATCCAACTTTCCGCACGAAATCGTACAGAATTTGGACCTGTTTGAAATAAAATTCCTGGTACGTTTGTATCTTCTTTAAATAAAGTAGCATAGGGAATTTTCTTGATAGTTTCCAATTCTTTAGCAACTAAATTATGAGATAATATGCCACCACCCACACGATAATAACGACTCAAAATTAACACATAAGTCATAAAGACTTTCAACAAAAATGGCGAAGAGAGAAAATAGTCAATATACTTAACTGCTTTCTCTCGATTATTATGAAAAATTCCTGGAGAAATGGGAAAATAGGAAGCAAAAATTTGAAAAGAATCAATAAATGGATGAGCATGAAACCACTGTTCAGGACCTGTAGAAGAAAATAATACTTCATAACGTAAGTCAAAATGAATCAATTTTTTCACATCCTGCTTGCTGCCATAAAACAGAATATCATTGATATAAAAAGGAGCAGTAACAAAACCACCCATAATTACGAGTCGCTCCCGAAAAATGTTTGGCCAACCCTCAGAATTATCTACTTTTAAATCTACTTCACCAGATAATATTGGAATTAAATTTCTGCCTAAACTGCAAAGATCGGGACGAATTTTTAAAACATAACTATTTTCTGGACAAGCTTCTAAACCGTAGTAAATAGTTTTCATTTGATGCAACAAATGCCCAGGTAAACGTAAATTTGGTTCCTGAATTTCAACAGTTTTTACTCCAGCAATTTCTAACTGTTGACGTAAGCCTTCATATTTATCTATTTCTCCAATCCAAGTAGAATATACAATCCCTGAAATTAGCCCTTCATTTTGCCATTGGCATAATTTTTCTAGCTTGGTATTAAAAAGTTGGCGATCGCGCACTAACCCACAGATAACAACCCAGTTTTCTCGTTGTTTATTTTGTGTCATTTTAATTGATTTTATATATCTCTAATAGTTTAATAAAATAAGATATTAGGATTAATATTTTGCCAAATATCTTGTTTGATTTCTTCTGTATAGGCTCCAGCTTTCAATACGACTAGCGCCTGATTATATTTCTTCAAATATTCAGGAGATTTAACCCTTAAATTCGTCCCATACAAACGCTGATCATGTTTATGAGAGGCATTATCCAAGACATTTAAAAAATCAGATTCCTGGAGACCAAAAGCCAGCAAATATAAAGTAAAAATATGAGCGCCAAAAATATACTTAGGCCCTTGATAATTAGCTATTTTGTTGTGGATTTCTTTTACTTGTATTTGATAAGAATCAACAAAGTCTTGATAAAGAGCTAGATTCTCTTGATAATTTCTTGGAAATGTTGACTCGGATAAAGATATTGACTCGACTTTTTCACAAGCAAAAAATATAGAATGCTCTGAGAAATACTCCTTACCGATAATCTTAAATCCATACTCCTTAACCAAAAACTCTACCACTTCTTCTGGCAAATAATAAGTATGTTCAAACATCAAACAGTTTGTATACTTTTTCCGTAGCCAAATTTTCATATTTGGCACAGAAAATATCATTCTTCCTCCCACAGGTAATAAGTTATTAATTTGCTTAAGAGTTTCCCGTGGTTCATACAAATGTTCCATCACATGAGAGTGAATAATAGTATCTACCTCAAAGGGAGAACAATAATTTTCATCAAACCAACCTTGCTCAAATTCTGTATTAGGTATTGCCGGAGCTTCATCAAATAAATTCGGCTCTAAAATTAACCATTTTCCACTTTCATTTTTCTGTCTTGCCAGTTGAGCAACTTTACCACTCGCTCCACCAATTTCTAAACGGTTTTCCCCTCCATATTTGAGAATAAAATCAGCAAATTGACTATGATGTTTTTGCCAAATACTACCTATTGCTTCATTATGATTTTCTTGGTACAAAATCTCTAAAGGAACCAACTTATCCAACTGAATAGTTCCACACTCAGGACAGATAACCCAAGACATATCCATCGTGAAATCAGTTTCAGGAGGTGCAGTAGTACATCCCATAAAAACCGGAAAGTTTTTGATAGTATAAAGTGGCTCTAAATTAGTATGTTTGCACACCACACATCCAGTTCTATTAATCGGCTCTATCATTAATTATTTATTCCTCAATGAAACATCTTACTCACAGATTTTACCTCACCTACTTTAATCGGCACTACCTGGTTTCCAATACTTACCAAATAATTTATTGCAGGGCATACAAACAAGACTCCATTCACCGATAATTCTGTAATATTTTCTAGGGAAAATGCTACAGCTTTTAAATATGTGGCAGCATCTCGAAAAAAATAAGTTCCGGCGGAAGCGTGGTGAGAAATAACCTGTTTTTCCACTGCCCGAATTACCAACCCTTCCTGATTAATTTCAAAGTAGCTATAACAGGATTCTTGTGAATAAAAATAAGGTACAATAGCACCCACTTTATCTCTTTCAAACCGATCTGTTATTAACTCCTCAGATTCATAGAAAATATCCACCAAATCTACACATAAAGGAGCAGTAAAATCCTTCACTAAAGAAATTCCAGCCAAAGCTGACATCAACGCCCCACCAGTCAAACTTGACAGAACCACTTTCTGCGCCCCAGGAAACCACTCATCAATGCGATCGCTCACCTGAGACGTTTCCGGTACATCCCGCAACACAAAAATTAAACCTTCCGGTTGCAGTGCCCCACTGCGCCACCAAGGGCGAGAAGTAATGGCCCGGAGCAACAACGGTTCCCCATCGACAGATATCAAAGGTTTAATTCCTCTAGTGGGGTGAACAAAATCTGGGCCAGCCAACGGCACTATTGAAATCATGCACAGTTCCTCAACTGTAAATAAGTCTCTAAATCTTCCGGTGTTCCCAAACCATGCATTGCTTCTGGAGCAATTTCAAACACACCAATTTTTTTGCCATTACTAATAGCATAGTTATACACCGGGCAAGTATAAAACTCCCCATTTACCCGGTCATTATGCACAATCATATCAATTGCTGAAGTTACAAAATCCTTACCTTTAGAAAACAAATAAATTCCTACCGTTGCTAAATCAGAAATTGCTACTTTTTCCTTAACTTTTTGTACAAATCCTTGAGCATTTGTACGAGCAAAAGACCACTTTGGATTCCTCTCTGAATCTCGAAATACTAAAATCGAACCATCCAACTCTCGCGCCACACAATCATTAATAAAATCAGCACACCAAAAATCCACCAATTGGTCGCAATTTGCAATTAATAAAGGAGCCTCTAAATTAATATCTTGTCTTGCCAATAAAACTGTACAAGCAGTACCTTCAGTTAACTTTTCAACAGGCAAAAATTTGACATTATCTCGTCGCTGTAACCTCGCCACAATTTGCGATTCTGTTTCCAGATGTTCTTGTCTACCTAACAAAATATATCGCGCCCCAGGCAAAGACAAATTTTCCATAACTTGTTCAATCATTGTCTTACCCAAAACATCAATAAAAGGCTTAGGTTTCTGATAGCCTTGTTTCACAAACCGACTGCCAATTCCTGCCATTGGGATAACTATAGTTACCTCTGAATAAGTCTTTTTAGTTTCCCCATTAGCAGACACTACAGAAAAGTTTCTTTTAGGCATAAAATTCAAAGCTTGACTTTGTAATAACCGTTCGTAATCATTAATTTTTTTAGGCAAATAGAAACTATGAAAATGTTGTTTAGAAACCTGATGATGCCCTAATTTCATTCCTTTTAATATCAATTCGTTCAAAGCTGAAGCCACATAATAAGAACCATTTACCTCTGAACCATGGCTAATCGCTGCCATAGCTGCCCAAACAAAATCTTGACCGCGAGCAAAATAATAAAAACCAGCAATTCCTAAATGACTGACAACTTTTTTCACAGTTGCCTCTATTATATTGTGATTTTCGTCAACACTAATATAAGCCCAACGGGGATGTACAGTTTCAAAACTAATTACAGCAGCATCAAGATTTCTGCTTTGAAAATCAGTCACTACTTGAGATAAATCTAAGTCAAAAAATTGGTCAGTATTAGCAATAATTAATGGTTCATCATCATTGTAATAATCTATTGCCATTAAGCTAGAACACAGCGCCCCCATAGTTGGTTTTTGCAACTCAACTACAGTACATTTATTATTAGTTACTAAGCCCAAAACATTATCTAAACTAAAGGCACGACATTCCTCTGCTAAAGCAACAAAAATAAATTCAATATCGGGAGCGATCGCCGATAAATTATCAACCACTAACTGAATAATTGGAATCCCATTAACTTCAATTAAAGGCACGGGGAAATGATATTCTTCTGGAGGGAAAAATTGGCTTCTAGCAGCCAAAGGAATTAGAACTTTCATATTAATTTAATTGCTTCTTAACTCAGTGATTTTTTGTTGAATGCGTTTGTAGGTGACATCATGCACAGTACCCACGGGTAGCAGATGACAACCAGATGCTTTTGCTGCTAAAATTCCTTTTTCATTGTCTTCAATAACCAGACATTCATCAGGCTGTAAATTCATCTTTTTACAAGCAAGTTGATAAATTTCTGGATCGGGTTTAGCCTGAGAAACATCTTCGTTAGAAAGAGTAAATTCTAAGTAATTATCCAGTGCTGATAATTTCATCATTAATTCGACACTGGTACGGATAGAATTAGAACAAACTGCTAACCGATATCCATCTTTTACTAAATTAGATAAGGCATATTGATGATGAAATAAAGGCTTACAACGAGCATAAGCTAGTTCGACTGTATGATTTTGTTTGAGGTTATTTAGAAATTGGTGCAGAGACTGGGGTAAACCTCTTGATTTTGTCAAAATATTCAGTTTATCTCTAGTCGGTAAACCATCAAAAGTTGATAGATGTTCGTCTCGACTAATCGTCATTCCAAATAACTGCAAAGCACGATTTAGAGCTTCATAATGCCAGTCTTTGGCATCAATTAATACCCCATCCATATCAAATAATATTGCTTTAATTTCACTCATTAAAAAACTCCTGAGCTGCTGCTGGAAAGTCTGTGCATAACATTAAATTATCTGTGGCAAATTCTAGTTCAATTTTTCGCCATATCTCCCACACATTTTGATATTCACGTTTATGTAATTCCGGAGATACAAGGGCAATTAATTTATCTTGTTGTAGATGTTTTTCCACATCTTTTATATTCCACCAATCACTTTGGAAACAATCTAACCAAACTCCCTCTGCTTGTTCATATAAAGCAGGATAGGGTTCATATTCACTATGTCTAGTAAAAAACTTGAGTTGATTTTTTTCGTATCCTAAAGTATCGGGAACCGACATATCAAAAGCAAAATAATTCCTGATTGAATATTTATCTATGAGTTCCTTCAGTAAAACTTGTAACCCATCAGCTTTAATATTAATAGCAATCGGCAAATCACAATTAACAGTTTGATAACAGTTAAAAACTGTCTCAAGTAATAAATATGGTGCTTTGGTTAAATCATGGCTAATTACCAATTGACCCTCATGGTCACGAATATCTAATTCACAGCCAAAACCACCCATAAATGATTTTTCAAAGGCAGCTAATGTATTTTGCTCAGACTTAGTTTTCCAAACTCCTCTATGAGAGAGAAATTTCATCTTCCTTCCTTAGTTTTAAAAGCTAATATATTCTTCTGATCAAAAACTGCATAAACAGAAAAAATTACAGATAAAAATATAAAACTAATTACCTATATTTAATCCTGGTCATCCGTTGCAATAACTGTTTCCACTCCTGATACCCATTCAAACGACGCACCTCAAATCTTTCTCCCTTTTCCCCAGAAAACTGCTTCCAACTTTTCACCCAATTAGAAACAGTTTTAGTCCGCGAAAAAGACGTACATTTCAAAGAACTCTGTAAACAATCAACCATTCGATTAATATCCCCATTCCGATAAGCAAACCAAGCATCCCACACCAATAGCTTATACTCCCTTTCTCTCTCCGAAATAGTCTGAGTAGCGATCGCTTCCCGATATCTATATCTATCCAACTCACCTTGAGTCCGATGCAACGCTAACTTAGTTTGTGCTAACTCCCCCTGAGTATGCTCCAAGTGAGACTGAATTTGCTCCAACTCCACCTGCATCTGTTTTCTCAGCGACTCAGACTCCTCAAACTCATTCTGCATTTGATACAACTCAGCATGAGACTGTTCCAACTCAATCAAAAGCTGATACAACTGAAGTTGCGATCGCTCCAACTCCTCTTTGACATCCTCCATACCCATAACCTCTAATATATGCTCCCAAAACAACTCACCATTTGTTGCCACGGTTTTGATTGACTCAGACGCAAAGCATCTAACTCATAACCAGACTCTCCACTATATCCAGCAAAAGTTTTCACCCAGTCTGAAACCGTTTTCGTCAACGAATAGGGAGAATAAGTCAAAGACTTCTCCAAATATTCCACCATTTCCCCAAAATACCCAGTACAATACAACCGCCAAGCAACCCAAACCAGAGTCCGATAACGACACTCCCTTTCCAAACAACGCACCCCTGCAGGTAAATCAGAACGGGCAAAAAACCGATCTCTTACCCGCCACGACTCCAGCGCTTGTAATGGAGTATTCAAAGAATCATTGGAACTATGCTCCCGATAACAAACTGTCACCTCTGGCACCCAAGCTGTTTCGCAACCCATCAGCGCCAAACGTTGCACCAAATCCAAATCCGATGCTTGTTTAAACTCCCTATCCAAACCTCCCACTTCCTCCAACCAGCACCGACGAAACATCATCGCACTAAAAAGTATCGGCATCCAGCGCACCCAATTTTCCAAATCCAAAACAGGCACCCGGTGCCAAGGTTTTACATCCTCGATAGCTTCTCCCAGTTGATTAACCCTGCGCCAACCAGTGTGGAGAATCCCCACTTCTGGTTGAGCATCAAAACAATTCACCTGGAGTGCAAGTTTATTTGGCAGGAAAAAATCATCATGGTCTAAAAATGCCACAAATTCTCCCTGTGCTATCTCTATCCCACGATTACGAGCTGCTGCTACTCCCTGATTTTCTTGGTAAATATAACGAATTTTCTCCCGGTAAGGTTGCAACTTTAAGTGCGTTTCTTCTCGTGAGCCATCATTTATTACTATTAGTTCAAAATTACAATAAGTTTGATTCAAAACACTTTCCACAGCTTGCCCAATATAATCCGGACAATTGTAGACTGGAATAATTACACTCACTCTTGGTTTTTCTGTCGCCAATGACATCAAACCTCCACTCAATTTATGATTAAGCTTTATTTAAAATAAACACTATCCTCTGAAAATATCCGGAAATTTCCCAGTAATATTATATTCAAAATCAAAAAATCCTTCTAACTACTAGATATCTCTAAATAATAAAAAATAAAATTAATTATCGTCAAAAAAACATCAATTATTTCCCCCTACTCCCTACTGACTAAAATCATAATCGCCTGCCCAAACATAAGCATTCAGCTATTAGCAGTCAGCTCTCAGCTCTCATAAGTGGACTTTAATGAGTATAGAGTTTAAGCACAGCTTTGATAGTAAATATAAATTCTGATTCAATTAGTCAAGCTTTTATCTAACACGGGCAAGCAATGGCTAATTGCTGAAGTGCTGACAGCTGAATATTTACTCCCAAACTATCATAGTCTTCTCTATAGCAATCCTAAATTCGTCGTCAAAAGTTTTATAATAGTTAATTTGAGCTGAAAACTTGCAAATTATGACTCCTGACTCCTAGCCACAAAAATATTACCACCTAAATAGGATTGCTATATTTGTTCTTAATCTCAGCAAAAATTTTTTTCTTTACCACTATTTTAGTTAAACTTAAAAAAGTTCATAAAAATTAACAATTCATCTAACTTTAAATTTTATTTGACATCTATAATCATTAAAGTATAGTATTTCAAATCCCAGACAGGAGAAATCCCACCTCCTAGTAGGGAAGTCTACTAATCGAGGTTGCACATTATGAAATGATACTGCAAAAAATTTGCTTGGACTTTGACTGAAAAAAAACCATTAACTAATCATTTTAGTAATTCCCAAATCTCAAATTCGAGCATCCAAAATCCAGAATCATTCGTCACTGTGCAACACCTACTAATCACCTAAATTCCAATCAAATTCTCACATATATTCAACTAAAGGATCAAATAAAAAATGCCGTCACAAATTGAGCAAGAAGCCGCCGAACATAACTTAAAACAGGGAAATCAGCTAAAAAAACAAGGTCAACTAGATGCAGCCCTAGAAAAATATCAAAAAGCATTAGAAGTCTACCCAGAATATGTACAAGCCCTCCAACAAGTAGCAGCAATTTATGAACACAAAAAACAGCTAAACCAAGCATTAAAATGCCATGAAAAAATTGTTAATATTAATCCTGATAATGCTAAAGCATATCTCAATTTAGCCACAATTAATGAGAAACAAAAAAATCTTAATGCTGCCATCACTTACTACCAAAAAGCTATAGCAATCAAACCCAAACAACCAGTAAAAGTTTATCTCAACCTGGGTAATAGCCTGAGGCAACAGGGACAAATGAAACAGGCAATTTCTGTCTACAGAAAAGCGATAAAAATGAGACCAAAACAGCCGGCAAATGTATATATAAAATTAGGAGATTCTCTGCAAAAACAGAAACGTATAGATGCAGCAATTTCTACATATCAAAAAGCACTAGAACTCAAACCAAACAACCCAAATATCTATATCTTTTTAGGTGATGCTTTTCTACAAAAAGGTGCAATAGATGAAGCAATCTCAAACTATCAAAAAAGTATTGCACTCAAATCAGACTCTTCTCTAGCTCATAAAAACCTGGGAGATGCTTATCAGAAAAAAGGTACCTTAGATGAAGCCTTAGAAAGTTATCTTCAAGCTAGTGAATTGAAGCCCAATACACCTAGTATTAACCGTCTAATTGGCGACACGTTACTCCGAAAAGGTTTGGATTCTCAAGCTCTGAACTATTACCGTCAAGCAATAATAGCTGAAGAGTGATAAATACTAAATCCATAAATTATATTATTAAGTAACATTAATTAACCGTAATGTAGGGACGTTCCATGCAACGTCCCTACAAGTATGAGGAAAGATTGTTGATTACAATTATTTAATGAGACGTCATATTAGAGATTACTATCTCTAAACTGCTACGCGGGGTAGTCTATGCTTAAAACTGCAAAGAATCTCCCAAGAAATAGTTCCTAAAGTATTCGCCCAGTCTTCAGCAGAGATTTGATATTTACCCTGTTGCCCCAATAAAGTTACCACTTCACCTGTTTCCAAATCTGGAATATCGCTAACATCTAACATTAACTGATCCATAGTAATAGCTCCTACCTGTGGAATCAGGCGACCGCCCACAATAACTTTCATTTTATTAGAAAGATTACGAGGCACACCGTCAGCATAACCAATACCAACTACTGCTAAACGCATTCGCTTTTGAGCTATAAACTGATAACCATAACTAACACCTGTTCCTGCTTCAATAGTTTTCACCTGTGTCACCCTGGCTTTAACTTGCATCACAGGTTTTAAGTCAACTTTCTCGTGCAAATGAGGAGCCGGATAAAGACCATAAATAGCTAAACCAACCCGCACCATGTCATAGTGCAAAGCAGAGTCAGTTAAAGTCGCTGCCGAATTAGCAAAATGAATTTTGACATCACCAGATAAACCTTTTTCGCCAATACCACACAAATTTATTGCTTCCTCAAACCTCTGATGCTGCTTTCTCATCACTGTCTGGTCAAGACTATCTGCTGTAGCTAAGTGGGAGTAAATACTAGCAATTTTTAAATTTGGTAATCCCTGCACAAATTGTACAAATTCCACTGCCTGTTGCCAAGGAGTACCCAAACGAGACATTCCTGTATCTAACTTGAGATGTACTGGCATTGCTTCAGTGCAATGGGAAAGAGTTTCTGAGAAAACTAAAGCTTGCTGAGGTGTACAAATAGTTGGTTGCAGTTGCCAGTGAGCGATCGCTTGAATTTGTTCTGGTCGATCTGTTGCCCCCAAAATTAAAATTGGTGCTTCAATACCAGCTAATCTTAATTCTATTCCCTCTGGTACTGTTGCTACTGCTAACCAATCTGCTCCAGCCTCTAAAATAGTTTGAGATACTTTAGATGCACCATGCCCATAAGCATCTGCTTTGACTACTCCCATTAATTGAGTTTTTGCTGACAAAAGACTCTTGAGCTGTTGGATATTATGGGCCAATGCCTGATCGTTAATTTCTACCCAAGCTCTTTGACAAATGCCTCCATAAGTATCACTTTCTATTTTTTCTAGCCTTGAACTTTCTGTTGCTAGAGTTTTAAAAGAGGCGTTTTCCCAGCTTAACATTTTGACTCACTCCTCAATAAATTTACTTTACTATCTCAAACTATTTGCTTCCTAAATTTTTCAAGATCAGGGTACAAAAGCTATCCCTGATCAGAAAATCCGCACAACCCTTTTATGATAAGGAGGTAAGGGAGTAGGGAGATGGGGAGGTCGGGAGGTGGGGAGGTGGGGGTCCCAAAAGCCTCTAATGAAAAAATTGTTTGGTACGGGTAAAACAGTGGGGACGCACCAGACGCGGAGATGCTGAGATGGGGCGAACAGGCTACGGTTTCGGCCATTTTATGTGAAGAAATTTTCTGGAATTTCAGCAGCAAATTTTAGTGTTTTGAGGCCAATAAGAGCCAATAACTCGGAGATAAATTGAAGATAAAAAGCTCTAAAAGCCAAAGCCTTAGCTATCCTAACTTTTAGCTTTATTCAGCCAGCCCTAATTAAATAGGTTGACTCTCCTGAAATCTATAAAATATATAACTTCCCTCTAATGTCTACGTTTTACAGCGCTTTTGCTGATTGATAAACCACATCGTCACAACCAAAACCTTGTAGGGACGTTCCATGGAACGTCCCTACTGTGGTCTACTGAAATGAAAACCGCTGTATGTCAAGAAAAATGTTGATAAAGCATAGGTATAAAAGGAAGATATAGCAATCCGCCCATAGGTTGCGGTTAATTAAAAACTAAATAAAAAAGTTAAAACTCCCACCTGTTCCCAGTTAAGTGTTCCCGAAAAAGCAGTAAGATTTTTGCCACGAATAAAATAGGATTGCTATAGAAAAGATTATTTTTAAAAAATAAAAATACATACTTTCCCATTGAGATTTGACAAAAAACTGCTTAACTCTAAACTTTTGTCCCCAACTATGTCAATTGTGCTAATATCTGAGAAAATATTCTCTTTTCAGAAATATCAATGGCCAATGTTTTAGTGTTGAACGCTTCTTATGAACCGCTCAATATCACGAGTTGGCGACGAGCGATCGTCTTGTTGCTC
>JAAUYJ010081306.1_pt1 | contig 13628 bp, 5 predicted proteins | sample 7278031 | NCBI WGS metagenome assembly JAAUYJ01 (sample SAMN14350222, study PRJNA611818) | marine sediment metagenome | isolation source: surface marine sediment (1.8m) | place: French Polynesia: Moorea | collected 2018-08 | reverse complement strand
TTGCCTCCATTACCATTAATATTGTCGTTTCCTGTACCTCCGTAAGCTTGGTCATCACCTTCACCTGCTGTAATTTCATCATCTCCTTCACCACCTTCAATATAGTCGTGACCTTCCCCACTATCTAAAGTATCATTACCTCCTTCACCATAAAGTTGGTCTTCCCCTTTTCCTGCTGTAAGTTCATCATCACCTGCACCACCTTCGAGGTTGTCATCACCATCTCCTGCATCTAAAGTATCATTACCTTCCTCTCCAGAAAGTAAGTCGTTACCTGTACCTCCCTCTAGTTGGTCATCCTCATCCCCTCCATAAAGGTTATCGTTACCGTCTTCTCCAGAAAGGATGTCTTTGCCTTCTTGACCATAGAGTTGGTCGTTTCCTTCTCCTCCTGATAATTCGTCATCACCTTCATTACCTTCTAGATAGTCGTTACCCGTACCTCCTGTCTGAGTATCGTTACCTTCTTGACCGTAAAGTTGGTCTTCGTCTGCTCCTCCGTCTAATTCGTCATCGCCCTCACCTCCTTCTAGGTAGTCATCTCCTTCTTTACCTAATAATAAGTCTGCTTCTTCTCCTCCTTCGAGTATGTCTTCCCCTTCTCCACCATCTAAATAGTCTCGACCAGACTGACCTAACAAATGGTCGTCCCCTGTTTCTCCTTTGAGTCGATCGCTTCCTTCTCCTCCATCTAGGTAGTCTTCTCCTTCTCCTCCGTCTAGGCGATCGCCTCCTTCTTCTCCATACATAAAGTCGTCGTCTGCTCCACCGTCTAGTATGTCTTGACCTGTTCCCCCTTCTAGGATGTCGTCTCCTTCCCGACCATAAATGCGGTCATTGCCTTCGTTGCCTTGAAGTTCGTCGTTGCCTTTACCTCCGTCTAGGTAGTCGCGACCTGTGTTTCCTTTGATTTCGTCATCTCCATCTTCTCCATAGAGGCGGTCATTGCCTTCATTTCCTTCAAGTGTGTCGTTTCCTGCTTCTCCATTGAGGTAGTCGTTTCCTTCTTCTCCATAAAGACGATCGCTGTTGCCTCCTCCCCAGAGGTTGTCGTTGCCTTCTCCTCCTTTGAGCAGGTCTTTGTCTATTTGCCCGAATAGTTCGTCGTTTCCAGCTCCACCATCAAGGGTGTCTTTGTCTAAACCTCCTTTGAGGAGGTCGTTGCCGTCTCCTCCAGAGAGGTTATCGTTACCTTGGTTGCCATAGATGCGGTCGTTGCCGTCTCCTCCTTCTAGTTGGTCGTTGCCCGATCGTCCTTCTAGGAGGTCGTCATCGCTTCCTCCATCAAGGTTGTCTTGACCTCCCATACCATAGAGTTGGTCGTCTCCTGCTTCTCCTTGGAGGTTGTCGTCTCCATCTCCACCATCTAGTTGGTCGTTGCCTTCTCCTCCTTTGAGGTTGTCGTCGCCGATTTCTCCTTCAAGGTTGTCGTTGCCTGCTTGGCCGTCTAATTCATCGTCTCCTGCTCCTCCTTTGAGGTTGTCGTTGCCTCCTCCTCCTTCTAGGGTGTCTTTACCTGTTTGACCGTGGAGGTTGTCGTTGCCTTCTCCTCCGTCTAGTTGGTCGTGGTCTTTGCCACCTTTGAGGAGGTCGTTACCTGCTTGACCTTCTAAGGTGTCGTTGCCGTCTTGACCGTAGAGGCGATCGCTTCCTTCTCCTCCGTCGATGAAGTCGTCTCCATCTTTGGCTTTGATCAGGTCGTCTCCGTCTAAACCGCTGAGGATGTTGTTTTGGTTGTCGCCGATGAGTAGGTCTTCGTATTCTGAACCTTCGAGGTTTTCGATGTTGGTGAGGGTGTCTTTTTTGGCGTCTCCTGCCCAACCTTTGCCGTCATAGAGGCTGACGTGGACTCGACTTTCGGAGGTGAAGTAGGAGGCGGTGTCGTTGTCGTTGCCTCCGTCTAGTTTGTCTGGGTCTTTGCCTCCTACGATGAAGTCGTTTCCGTCTTCGCCTTTGATGTCGTCTGTTCCTTCTTCGCCGAAGATGATGTCTTCTCCGTCGCGTGCTTCTATGATGTCGTTTCCTTTTCCGCTGTGGATGATGTTGTCTACTTCGTCCCCTGTAATGGTGTCATCGAAGTCGGAACCGATGACGTTTTCTGTGTTTAAGATTTCGTCTGTACCTCCGAAGCCATCGTTGGCTTGGTTTTGTTCGAGGTTGACGTTTACTTTGTCTGGGTCTCGGCGATAGGAGGCGGTGTCGTTGTCGTTGCCTCCGTCTAGTTGGTCGTCTCCAGCGTTGCCTACCATTATGTCGTTGCCTGCAAGACCTTCAATGCGGTTATCTTTTTCGTTGCCGATGAGAACATCGTTGAATTCTGAACCGATGATATTTTCTAGGTTGGTGAGAATATCTGTTGTTCCAAAACCGTCTTGAGCAGTGCCCTTTTCGATGGTAAAGTCTGGTTCGGTGTCGGTGGGGATGGGTTTTTCGGTGACAATGGTTGTGTGTTGATAGCCACCTGGGTTTTCGTAGTCTTGTTGTTCGTCGATATTGACTACTACTCCATTGGGTGAGTTATCATAAGTGACTGTATCGTTTTCGTCTCCACCGTCGATGAAGTCGTTACCTTGTTCTCCTTTGAGGAGGTCGTCATCAGCTTCTCCAAACAATTCGTCGTTGCCTTCTCGACCATTAACTGTATCGTCTCCACCACCAGCAGTAATAATATTTTTTTCTACATTGCCGGTAATTTGGTCATCAAATTCTGAACCAACGACGTTTTCAATGTTGGAAAGTGCATCTGTATCTCCCCAACCATCTGTAGCTTCCCCGAATTCAAGGCTAACATTAACTGAACTCGGGTCTCGACGATAGCTAACAACATTTCCACCGTTTCCGCCATCAATTGTATCGTTTCCAGCATTGCCAATAACGAGGTCGTTTCCATTCAGTGCAGTAATTTCGTTATCACTAGCCTTGCCAATAATCACATCATCAAATTCTGAACCGATGACATTTTCAACATTGAAAATCTGGTCTTCACCTCCCAAACCATCCTTGGCAGTAGCAGCATCAATCTGAAAGCTATCCTCTAAATCACCAATACCACCTGAATTTTGATAATCTTTGCTGTCGTCAAGATTTACAACTACAGCTTGCGTTGCCTGTTGATAATCTATTAAGTCAGTATCATCACCGCCATCAATGTTATCATTACCTGCTTCTGTTTCAAAGAAGTCGTCTCCTGCTTCTCCCAATAGTTGATCGTCTCCCTCTCCGCCAGATACCGTATCGTTTTCGGTACCTCCAGCAACAGTATCGTTTCCTAGACCACCATCAACTATGTCCTCTCCTGCTCCACCCTTAATATCATCGTTTCCTGCATCTCCAGAAATCACATCCGAATTGCCGTTTCCTTGGAGAGTGTCGTTTCCTGAATTTCCATTTATGGTATCTTGACCGCCACCTCCAGTTATATTATCGTTACCATCACCGCCAGAGAGTTCTGCATTTACATCAACATTGATAGTAACTGAATCATTTTCTTTTGCACCATTGGCCAAGATTTTACTGAGTTCTGTTGCTGTTTCATAATCACCAGTTGCATTATCAAAGCTGGGTAAATTTGCATCTACAGTTACTTCGTTTCCTTGCTGATTACTAACGATGAAACTTTCACTACCATCAGTAGTATCCCTAAATAGGCGATCGGGTGCTGCATCTCCCATGTTGAGGCGTAAAACTCCGCCTCCCAGATCTTCAGCGAGGATAGGAAAGCAATCTGGGTGTGGGAACTCACCCCCGAAGAGTTTAAACTCTGCAATTTCAAATGTTTTGCGTGAGAAGAAAGTCTCAACAAACGCATAGAAATCTGCAGTAATATCTCCTTCAATCTTAAATATGTAGTCAAGTCCTAATAAGTTACTACCTTGGTGTTCAGCACACTCGAATAGTTGAGCAATCTCAGTAGCTCGAACTTTACCGTCATCGTTTATATCATTCAAATCTAAATTTACAGTTCCAGTGAGTCCTCCACCTACACCGCCTCCTAGTATGAAAGCATCAAGTCCACCTTCAGCAAATAAACGTGCTGTGAGAACAGTTTCTGGTTTATCAACTCCATCTTTATCTAAATCATCAAGGAAAAATCCATCAAATACATTGGCAAAACTGCCTCCCTCAGCAAACTTGCGCAGTCCAAAAGTGTCATAACCGAAATCGTAATCCAACTTTGCGCCTAAACTACCTCCTATAGTAAACTTAATCACACCTAAAACTCGGAAGGGTTGACTATAACCAAAAGTAAAGTCAAAGGTTGGCATATCGTATGTAAATAAATCAGCATCTTGTCCGAGGAACAGACCAAAAACGGATGCTGGGTTCTCAAGGATCGGAAATTCTAATCCACCACCGGGTTGTTGTTCTGCTTTAGTGACAAAGTCTGGTGTACCTGCGGTAAATGTTGGTGCTGGAAGGTCAAGTTGCAAATCTTGAAGATTTGGTAAGGTAGCATTGGGATCATTTAAATCTAAATCATCCAGTTGGGAATCATCTCCAGTTAAAACAAAGTCACCAAATGAAACTTTTCCCGAACCTCCTGCTTGTGATAATTTATTAATGTCTTTAACTGCACTGATAAAATTCCGTGCAGTTTTAACAGTCTCTTTAGACACAGTTCCCGACCATTCAGCCAGATCGAGTAAATCAACATCGCCAGCAAACTCAGAAATTAGGGGAATGGGATCGTCAATAAACTTGATGATGGGGTCAAGAGGGTCAGTAATATCCTTAATGGTGCCTAGAATAGGTTTTGCAAAGTCATTCAGGAAACTACCCATATCAAGCTCGATATCATAAAAGCCAACATCAGGCGAACTATTCTGAACGCTATCTGCTAAACTTTGACTGCCTTCAGGAGCGAATTCCCAGTCAAGTTTGAAATTACTCTCAAGTTGTGGAAAATTAGCATCTCCCTCAAAACTGACTTTTAAATCTAAATCAACATTGGCACCGGGATTTTCTTGACCATCCAGACCTTTAAGGTCGGTGTCAAACAAATTGCTGAGAGAACCCCCAGAGACTAACTCATTTAAAGTTAATTGATTATCTGAGTTAGGGTCTTGGATATCAATGGTGAATTTACCACCCAATTGACTGTCCTGATCTGTAACATCAACTTGCAAAAAGGCTAGTTTTCCTGTTGCTGTAGCAGGTTGACCTTCAGTATCAGATTTTAAACCAGCTTTTAGGGTAACTTCTAGTTCGTCTTCATCTGAGGTATTAAAATAGAAACCCTGATCTTCATTGATACCAAAACCAAAGTCTAACTTCCAATCTATATCTACATCCACGTTGGCATCCACATCAAGATTTAATGCAGGAATGCCAATATCAAATCCGGCGGGAATTTCAAAATTAGTATTTTGACCTAGATTCATATCAAACTGAATATCATCGTCAGTTTCTATGACGAGAATATCTTCAAGGGTAATTCCAGCTTGACCATCTCCGTCTTGTAATAACCCTAAACCACTCGCTCCAAATACATCAAATAATGCTTTTTGGACAACTTCAATAACATTATCACCTGCATTATTGATCTGACGCCTCAATTCTTCAAGAACATCTTCACGGAAATCCTCAATAAACTGACTTGCTTCTGTTTCAGCTAACGCATCACCGACAATGGGTAAAGAAACCCCTAAGATTTCACCATTGAGTCCATCTTGTAGGGTGGCTAATAAGGTATCTATTCCATTGATTAATGTATCTGGATTTTTCAGCAGATTAGATAAATTTAAATCAGGTAATTCCAACAGGTTGTCTGGCAACTTGAGGTTCTCTTCAGTGAGAGTAGACGTTCCTAGTAGTAACCCTTCAAGATCGTCTATGACAATTTCTAGGGGTTCAGTAGTTGTAGACAGGGGTAGATTTGCTTTGGCAACTGCTTCTCCCAGGTCAACCTGAAAGTCAATGGTTTCTGTACCTAAATATAGTCGTCCATCGTCACTATTTTTCAGATTAACAGTAAAGGTAATTGGATTACCATCAGGATCGGCAATGGATGCAGTTCCATTTTCCACAGATAGACCCAATGGTCCAACATTTGCTGTAAAATTTAGGTTGTTTGCCGATGCTTTTGCTTCTAAAATTAAACCCGTTCCACCTTCTTCTGGTTTTCCTTCAAACAAAAATGGTTGGAGAATATCTTCAGTTAAATCAAATCCTAAAGCAATTTGATAACCTGCATTTGCTTCTAAGTTTAGTTGTGCTGAAGCACCAACACCAATTAAATTGGTAATGGCTTCTGGAAGGTCTATTCCGGCAGATTTGGTTAAATCCTGTAGGTCAATATTTAATCCTAAAGTATCCAGAAAATCTGCTTCTAATTGTAGATCGACCCGCAAAACATCATCAATCAAAGATAAATCGACTTCGGAATTACCCGAAATTTCTCCTAATGCTTCTTGAATAACAGATTCTAGGGTTTCAATTGTATTTGTTGGATTTTCAGAGATTTGTTCTATGATGTCGGCAAAGCGATCGCCATAATCTAGTACGTCATTAATACTCAGATTAATTAGAGGAATTTCTTCATTGAGAAGTGGGAAGTTATTTTCATCAGCTAAGTTTCCTAAGAAACCCACTGCATCAGTTAAGTAAGCCACAACTGTTGAGAAATCTAATTCACTCAAATTATCAAAGATATTCTCAAATCCTTCTACAGTAACCTGTGGGTCTGTGGGTTGAGTAATATCATTAATCTCAACAGTAATACTTGCATCATCACCGATGGGTATATTTAGTGAATTGTTGGGAAGAGTAATATTTTGTAAATTGAGAGTAGCTGTTCCAGCAATGTCTTGATTTGTGATAATTTGATTGACATTATTATCAATGGCATTATATAGTTCATCAATGGTGAGACGATTATCTCCAGTTGTTTCGCCTAAAGCTAGATTAACGGAGGAATTAATATTAGCTTGACCATCATTTACCTCAATTTCTAACAAACCTAAATTAGCTGCAGCTTCAAAATTGCCATTAATATCAACACCTGCTTCTACTGAGGTATTATCAATAAAAATAGACTCACCAAATGACCGTGTATCTATTAATTGACCTTCTATTATACCATCTTTAACCGGGGGTTCTTCAGTGGAATCTAAAGAGTCTTTTCCCAAAATACCAAGAACAAACGCAGCACCGGAACCATTAATTGACTCTACAGTTAATTCTTGATTTCCACTGGTTTTATCTTCTAAAATAATGCGATTTTTGTCAGGATCGATACTGGCAATGACCTGACCTGCTGCAGCTGTATTAATAGCATTAATTACATCTCCAATTGTATTAGCAGAGTCCAAGTTAACTTGAAAAAAATTGCCATCTTGTACTGTAATTTTGATGTCATTTTGACCATCTGCATTAAAGATACCATTGCCATTATTAAGGCTACTTAGTTGTGTATTTACCGTAAGATTTTGGGTTAATTTATCTAAGTCAATTCCAAAAGTTAAATTGAGCGTCCCCGTAGGTGTAACTGTCACATTTGCTTCACTACTAATATTACCTAAAGGTTCTAGATTAAGATCGAAATCTAGAGGCAACTCGACAACTTTGGAACCTTCAAAGGGAGAAAGAGTTAAATCAAAGGTCAGTTCACCACTCGCTTCATCATACTGAGCATTAATATTTGTACCTGGAAGTATTTCTTCTAAAAGAGTAGCAAGTTCTTGAACTGATGCAAATTTCAGTATTTCTTGATCAACATCTACAGAATTAGGATCGTCTGGATCGAGTGGAATCTCTTCTTTATCAATCAACTTACTAACAAAACTGTTTTCCAAAGCTGTTCCAATATCAAGTAAATCTCCCAAAGTTTTATTATCGATAAAAGGAATTTCAATTCCATAGATATCAGATTGACGAAGTTGATCTAACCAGGAACCTAGTTGTCGAACAATACCAATAAAATCTTTAGCCGTAATATTTGTAAAATCTGTCCAGAGTTTATCACCGGGAAGCTGAAGTTGTGGTGCCGTTTCAAAGAAATTTGTTGTGCCATCTCCTAGAGTAATGTCTACAGGTTGTGATGGAGTAGAACCCAAGACAACATCACCCGACTTTACTTCCACAGGTAAATTTGCCAAAATTGTACCTGTTGATGACAAATTCACTAAATCTTGCAGGTTTTGAATTTGTTTTCCTGAATCAGATTCTTCAATCTCTAATTCTGAGAGTGTAATCTTATTTCCGTTCCCACCAGGGTCATTAAAGGTAGCTTCAATTGATGCGTCTAAATCAACTGTACCCCCTTGAATATTTGCACCTAAAAAACCAACGTTTAAATCTGCATTCAGGGGAGAATCAGTATTATCAACACTAGCTGTCCCTAATAACTTATTAATATCAATAAAGGAATTTTGTTGATTATTTAGGTCTAAACCGACAGTGGCCTTAAAATCTAAACCAGTTGTTAGATCGATTTGAGTTTCTCCATCAAATCCTAGCTGAAAATCACCGCCATTTAGATTAATTGATTGTGTCTGGGTGGGAGACAAACTTAAATCAAAGGTTAATAAATTCAGTCCTGAATCAAATTGAGCATTATCTATATTTGGTACTAGATTATTGAGTCTGTCAATTAGTTCTTCTGTTGTGTCATTTGGGTCTGCTGAAAAATAGTCATCAATTGGCTTAATTATATTTTCTTGAACTTGATTTCCTAAATCAATTACCTTTCCCAAACTTGTCTCTAATATTGCTAATGGCTCTGCCAGAGTACCGAATTTACTAACTGTTTCAGTTAATAATTTTATGTTTTCTAGGGATTCCTGAATATTATCGATGCCTGTAGTGTCGATTTGAGCCATGATATTCTCCTTAATTATGATTTGATTTTAACGAAATAAACAGCCTGAAATGGAGAAATATAATACCGCTTCATTTCAAAACGGTATAAATTACTGAATAATTAATAATTAATTATTAATAATTACATCCCTTGGTTAAAAGCCACCCCGCTCTATGAAAAAAAAAGTGCTAGGAGATTTCCTTATATTCAATTCCCGAACGGTTTTAACCAGAGGTAATTATCCATTATCAATTGATGAAAATATTTTTCCATTAAGTGAAACTTTTATAATTACTTAACAACTAAACGCTAAATTTCTGTATCTTCTTTCGCTCAATAAATAGTATTATTAGCTCCTGCAAAAGCACCATTCGCACCATTAATCTCTGCTGCGGAGCGAATATCAATCTTGGGCAACCATTCTAAATTTTCTACTTCCCACTTCCCTCACAAATCTTCTGCTTTTTCTCGCTCAAATTGATTACCAAAAGCTACTTCAAATATTGGTAATAAACTCCCATCTGTAGCAATTACTTTCAAGCTTTCTTCTAAACTTAATAATCCTAAATTCAAAGCAGACATTTCAGACTCATCTAAAAGCTGAGTCCCCATTATTATATTATTCATGTTATTCTCCTTAGCCCTCCATCCAGAGCCGCTAGTTCTAAGGAGTCACCCTAATTATTTGTTTAGTACCAAATACAATTTATTACTCAACTACTAGCCTATGCTAAATCATCTCACCTAAAATTCGGTACTTCTTTAGGTAGCTCCCTGATTTTTACTTGTGATAATTAACCTAATTATTAGATTAGCATTATTTATCCGTATTTTTGCTATTATTATGTTAATTATTATTAATAAAATCCGGTTTTTTTTGCCATAGAATGTTTCTTTTTGTAAAAAGCTAAGTATTTATACATATCTCTACATTAATTAATTAATGTTTAGTTCTCGTGCATTAAAACTTTCTTAAAAATATTGAGTATTTAATATGATTTGTAGTAGTAGAAATTCAGTAAAAGTAGATTGGGTTGAGGTACTCCGAAACCAAACATTAATAAGGCTTTGTTAGATTAATCTTATGGATAAACTTCCCTAACACTGTCGTTTTACTAAACCTACGCTTCCAGGTGTACCTGATAACTACAGGACTTACGCATGAGGTGCGCAAAACTAAGATTTGAGATTACTATCCTGACGGACTGCTACGCAAACGCTGTCGCTCGTAATGACAGAAATAAGTCCTGTTTGCGTAAATCCTAAACTGATAACCGACTCAAACACTTTGCTTTTGCTTAACCAACAAAGCCACACCTAATACCCCTAGACCAAATATAGAACTAGGTTCAGGAATTGAAGTTTCTTCTAAAGATGAAGAATCTACTACTAACTCAAGAGTTGCTGAAGAAATCCGAGCATCATCCTGAAAAAACCAAGGGATACTGTTAGGAGTGCCAGAGTTGAAAGCCGATAAAATTTTCTCAGCAGTAAATCGAAGGTTGTTAGGACCAATTAAAGGACTAAAAAGGTCAATCTCAAGTATGCCCGTCTCTCCCACAGCAGGTAAACCGGACACAGTTTGGAGCCAAACAGAAGGCCCGATAAGGCGGGTTATACCTGTAGCATCAGTAGATAAGGAATTCATTGGTGTCATTGTCAGTGAAAGGTTTGCTGACAACAAAGAAGAGCCTGAGTCAATTAGATTCTTAAAAATATCTACATTGGGGTCTCCATTAAAATCAAAATCCCAAAAAGCTATGTCATCGAGTCCATCACCTAAGCGACCAGCTGAACCAGTAAGTCGAAAATCTCCATCTTGTAGAGAAGTGCCAACAACTGGCACTGTATTAGGGTCGCTATTAACTGTGGAGGTAATAGATATTGCAGCAGCATCTCCAGTGGTGAAGAGAGCTGTAGTTGCTAAAGTAATGGTTGTAGCAAATATTTGACGGACAAAGGGAAAGACTGACTTGAATTGGGTAGACATATAACACTCCTGGTTTGAAATCAAAGTTAGGTTTGTGTTTTTGATATTCAGGACTTACGCAATACCAGGTATTTCCGTCATTGCGACCGATAGGGAAGCAATCTCAAACCTAGATTTTGCGTCTCTCATAGGTAAGTTCTAATATTGTCAAAGAGCGATCGCTATTTCGCTATTAAATAACAAAAATCCCTATATACGGGCAAACGACCGTTTGCCCTTACGAGTCGTTAGTAATGGGAATATATAATTCTGGTTCAACCAGATTCGATTTAATTGTGGTTTGAAAGATATATTGAGCGATCGCTCTGATATAATGATGAGCTTAGAAGTATAATTCCCGGTTTTCCTTAATCTTTTTTTTATTTGTGCTGCTTGTTATTTGTATACAAGTAGACAAACTAGATAACAAGAATCTAGCTTACAGTGCTTTTCAGATTGATGAACCACATCGCCATAACCGAAATCTTGTAGGGGCGATTCGCGAATCGCCCCTACTGTGGTCTACCGTGCAGGAAAACCGCTGTAAACGAGTCAAAAATTATCGTCGCTACGATCTGAAGATGTTGGGTGGAGCAATAGTCTTGAAAATCCCACCGTCACAAGCAGTGTCGATAATTGATTGGAGTTGAATCTCCTTGATAATGCTTTAGTCATACCACAGTTTTCTTCTGTCAATTATAGCGCTACACGCTAGGGAATAGGGAACAGGGAACAGGGAACAACAGACTTTCAAAGGGTTTGATGGTTTAGAAATGTCCTAATCTTTGCTTCGACTGCTATAATTCAACTGATAATATCATTTTTTTTTAGACAAATGACTAAACTCATCATAAAAATATCTTGGCTATAGGGTTTTTTGGAGTATCTATTTCCTCTTCCCAGTGAAGGTATTCCCTAAAACCTAGAACTTTGTACTTCATTCCTAATGATAATTGGTATATCGCCGAGTTATCAAAAACTAATAACCAAACAACTAAATTAGGATGTTAACTAGCTCTCATGCTATTATTAAAAAGCGTCTAGCGCTCAGTCAAGTCAGTCATAAAAAAGCTGAAAACTGAAGCCTGAAAACTTACAGCTAATGATCATAAATACCCATATAGAAATTACATTTACTATAACTACCGGATTAGATAATTATGAAACATAAATTAATCAGTTTAATATTGTTATTTATAGTCGGTTTAATATTAGTTACATGTAGTGGAAATAAACCTAAAAATTATCTACAAGAACCTCAATCAGAGAAAATATTAACAATTTGGTGGAATCGGGGATACTATTCAGAAGAAGATCGGTCTCTAGAAAAAGTTATTACTGAATGGCAAGAAAAAACTGACAACAAAGTTGAACTTTTGTTTTTTAGTCCAGATGACATTTTACAAGTAGCTATTGATGCTTTAGGAGCAGGTAAACCGCCTGATATATTTTTTTCTTATAGAGCAGGATATACTTTAATTCCTCAATGGGCTTGGCAGGGTAAATTACTAGATGTTTCAGATGTAATTGCACCTGTAAAAAAATTATATGATAATACTGCGCTGAAGTCTGTTTATTTGTACAACAATATTGAGTCAAAATTTTCTAATTATGCTGTACCAATAATGCAACGAGGTATTCATATTCACTACTGGCATGATTTAATTCGTGATGCAGGTTTAGGAGAAGAAATACCTCAAAAGTGGGATGAGTTCTGGCAGTTTTGGCAAAAGGCACAAAAAGTTCTGGGTCAACAAGGTCAAGATAATATTTATGCCTTGGGTTTGCCTATGTCTATTTATGGTTCAGATACTTACTTTATATTTGAACAAATATTGGAGGCTAATAATTTAAAAATATTAGATAAACAAGGCAAATTACAAGTAGATAAACCAGAAGTCAGACAAAAACTTATTGAGGTATTAGACTGGTATACCAGCTTTTATAAAAATGGCTATGTGCCACCTAACGCAGTTAATTGGATAAATTCAGATAATAATACTAATTTCCTCAATCGCAAGACTTTAATGACAATTAATCCAACTATGTCGATTCCTGCTTCTCAACAAGAAGATGAAGAAATTTACTTGAATCAAATGAGAACTATAGAGTTTCCCTATAATCCTAATGGAACAGAGCCTAGATATTTAGTATCTGTCAAACAACCTGTAATTTTTAAATCCTCTGCTCATCCTGAATTAGCGAAAGAATTTTTATCATATTTAATACAACCAGATAATTTAGGAACTTATATTAAAGGTGGAAAAAGTCGCTATTTTCCGATTATGCCTCAACTATGGGAAGACCCCTTTTGGAGTAATACAAAAGATCCCCATATTTCTGTAGCATCTAAACAATTTACTAAAGATAAGATTTCTTTATTTAACAATTCGATCAACCCTGCTTATTCTCAGGTAGATTCAGAAAATATTTGGGGTAAAGCGATGCAACAAGTGTTAATTGAAGGTTTATCTCCAACTGAAGCAACAGATTTAGCTATTAAGCGAATTAAAGAAATATTTTCTCAATGGTAAACTAAGAGACTGTTTGTAAAGGAAATATAAAAAGGAGGTAGGGAACACTTAACTGGGAACAGGTATGGAGGGAGGAAGAAATCAAGACAACTATTTATCAGTTAAAAATCTGGGAATATATATATCTTTCCACCTCTGGTATCTACCAAATTTCAATCTCTTGAAGTACTATCGCTTTTAGATTTTAGTCACTCGTATGCTCTCAATCGACTTATTTTACACAACTATTTATTATTAATTGTTAATTAAATAATTGTGGTTTAAACCCTCCCCTTGGATAGGGGAAATAAGCGGTCTAGAGATGGAGAGGTTTCCGTTCCCTCCG
>JAAUYJ010142670.1_pt1 | contig 13630 bp, 14 predicted proteins | sample 7278031 | NCBI WGS metagenome assembly JAAUYJ01 (sample SAMN14350222, study PRJNA611818) | marine sediment metagenome | isolation source: surface marine sediment (1.8m) | place: French Polynesia: Moorea | collected 2018-08 | reverse complement strand
TGATAACTGATAACTGATAACTGATAACTGATAACTGATAACTGATAACTGATAACTGATAACTGATAACTGATAACTGATAACTGATAACTGATAACTGATAACTATTAACTGAAATGACTAATCACTTAATTGTTAAAGTTTCACAAAATTCGATAATTAGTGGGTGGTAATTGGTATAACTCTATAGAAATCCTATTTAATTTTTTCAAAGTATGATTGATTTATTCTCTTCTGTCTTGTCTGCTGTTTTTCCAGTGGGGTGCATTGTCTTTATTGGTTTTATATTTGGTAAAACCTTTTCTGTGGATGAATCTACACTTTCCCGACTAGCTTTGTATGTATTATTTCCAGCATTACTAACAGATATTTTGTATCGTAGCACCCTCACAGTTAAAGATGCTGTTGATATTTTTGTGGCTTTTGGAATTACTTATATTTTACTCTGTGTAATAGCTTGGGGAATAGGATGGAAATTAGGATTTACAGCATCATTACAAAAAAGTTTAGTTGCTACTACTTCTTTATCTAATGCTGGAAATATGGGTCTTGCTGTGACTTTATTTGCATTAGGAGAAGCGGGATTAGAAAGAGCAGTTATATATCTAATATCATGGAATATAATTGTCTTTAGTACAATGCCTGCAATTCTCAAAGGTGGTAATCTTTTTTCTTCTATTATTTTTACTCTTAAATTACCGATTATTTGGGGAATAACTTTAGGTTTGGTTTTAAATTCTTTTGATATTAATTTACCTTTAAAATTAGATGATGGTTTACATCTTCTGGCAGGAGCTACTATCCCAGTTTCTTTGTTGTTGATGGGAATACAAATTGCTAATAGCCATTTGAAGATTGGTAGCTATGAGGTAAGTGCTAGTTTGATGCGGTTGTTGGGAGGAGCGATTGTTGCTTATTTGGTTGGTAAAATTCTGGGTTTAAAAATGCTTGATTTGCAAGTGTTAGTATTAGAAAGTGCGATGCCGAGTGCTTTAACTTCTTTTTTAATAGTTAATGAATTTGGTGGAGATGCAGCACGAACTACTAGGGTTGTGGTAGTTTCTACTTTGTTATCTTTTCTGACTTTGCCGTTGGTTTTGTGGGCTATTGGGGCAACATCTTGAGCAACTAATAAATTATTGATATTCTACATCAATACCACTTTTCCTATTCTCCTATATTGTGGCTATCTGCTCTAATCATAAAGGGTAAATTAGACTTTGTAGTGGATTGTTTCAGCTAAAGTAGTGCATTAAAAAAGTCGGAGTGGGAGGTGTGGGAAGAGGGGGAAGAGGGGAGATTAATCAACCCAGAATTTAAAATAAGAGTGCAACATTTAAGATGAAACACTCCAGTAAGTAATATTTGATAAGAATGGTATTATTTGCTCCAATATATTGTCAAAAAAGGTGTCAATAAGTGATGAGAGTGGAACCAAATATAGGTTTGTATTAACCGAAAAAATTATAAGCTAAGAATGAAATCTTTAGTATAACTAGACTTAAGCAATGACATTTTTAGGCACATTTAAAAATTAATAAATTTCGGAAATCCAATATTTAAAAATCTATCGGGTTTGAGAAATTATTACAAAGCAAAATTGGCTTTACCATACATTTTTTACCATTACTAACGAGCGCCTTTTGCTAGCTGAAGTGTTGTTGTTTGCAAGTAGTTACCGAATAATTAATAGTTAATAATTAAGAGTTGATTGTTAATAGTTAACAATTATTAATTCAACAATTAAGGTAAACATTATCCCCTTTTAAGGGGATAAAATCCCAGTTTTTCCTTTTAGTCAATCCCCTTATTTTAATCAGGGGTAATTATTAATTGTTAATTGTTAATTGTTAATTGCTGAATCAAGATCCTTCTTGAATTCTTTCTAGTGCTTTTTCAATTTTTGCTGCGTCTTCTGTTTTACCTTGTTTTTTTAATAAGTCTCTAGCTTTAGTCAAAGATGTTATTGCTTCGGAGCGTTTATTTTCTAGGTACAATGCTACTCCTAGTTGATAGTGAAGCACTGGTAACTCTGGTCTGAGACTAACAGCTTTTTCAAATTGGGATATTGCTTCTGATAGATTATTTTGGTTAGCGAGAACACTACCCAGGTTAGCATAGGCTTCTGCAAATTCTGAGTCAAGTTCTATCGCTTGGCGAAATGCTGCTGCTGCTGATGTCAGGTCTCCTTCTTGGTATAGTTTTACCCCACGGTCAAATTCTGCTTTTGCTTCTTGGTTGAGGGTAATAATTTGGACGTTGGTTGATTGAAGTTGTTCTGAGGTGGGTTTGAGACTAGAAGCGTTGGCTTGAGTTGTACTGAATATGCAGAGTATTGTGGCTATGGCCAATAAGCTGTATTTAGATTTTTTATAATACATTTTTTTAGAAAGTCTAGTCTTAATGGTTATTGGTTCAGCATACTACTTATTTTCAGATTTGATACCCTCTTTGTGAAATAAACCTTAAGAGCAGTCAATTCTTTTAAACTTTTGCTAAAGGCTAGAGAAAACTTGTACCAGCATTTTGTTCAAAACGAGCATCTTTGCTATTGACTAATATCTAATATTGATATATAGCCGGGAAAAATATTAAATATTTGCCATTTTTATACTTAATGATGCAGGGAAAGTTATGGCAGTTTTGTCAAATATTTGTTATGTTTTGTAACATAAGTCGATAGTCATATTTTATCTCAGACTTCCTGAAAATTTCTGGCGATCGCTGAGTTAAACAGTCAATATCTGGATGAGTCCAGATTAATTTTTTGTATCTAAATTTACTGATTCCACCTATAAAGTAGATTCAGTAACTGATTATTAGTATTAAATGGAGTTGAACTATGGAACAACCAATGGAACTTCCACTGGAAAAGCAATTTAGTATTCGCTCTTTTGAGACTCAAGTAAGTCAGATGAATTTACAACAAGCTCAAGAGTGCTTAGTTCAATTATATGAACAGATGTTAGTACGGGAAACTCTTTACCAGGACTTTCTCAAACATAAGTGGGGCTTAGATTCAGGTCCTAATCTTGATTAAAGTTGAAGTTGTCCTAGTGGACGACCTCCTTCTCTTACTTGGTTTCAGATTGATGAAAAAAAGTTGGGGATGATGGGGCGTCAACTAATTTTTCCTGGCTGAATATACCTTCAGTAAGTAGATATCAAACCTTATCTAATTATTATGGATATTGTTATCTAAAAAAACTTTATAGAGAATATTTCATTTAGTTGATAACTAGCCCAAAAAGATATACTGTATTACGGTATTACGAGTATAGGAGTCAAAAATCCTACATATAAGTTGATAACTTTAAATCATATTAATAAGTAAAATTAAAATTATTCTGGCTGACGTTCTATAGTTGCTTCCATAGCACTATTTAATGAAAGACCAGATAAAACACTACTAGTCTGATAATATCGCTTCCCATCTAAACGATGTAAAGTTTCAAAACCACTACGCCGTTGCGGATCATCTCCGAGTACCCAAGAACGCTGAATAATTGAATCAATACCGATCCATCCTTCTCCTTCTACTTTTCCAAGTTCACTATGTTGTAGCAGAAACGTAAAACGCCGTTCATCACTATCAAGACGTCCTCGATATTGAAGTAGAATATCTTCACGGTCTTTGCTGGGGAACACAAGCTTTGTGACCATAGAAAACCAGTCTGTGCGATCCCATGTCACGATAGTTTTACCCTTGACAGTAATCAACATTCCATTGCGCTCTAGCCAATTTCCTTCAATCGTCCATTGGCCTGATTCTAAGATAAATGTATGAGCCACAGTGCTATTCCTACGATGCTAATGCTAGCTTCATTGATACGGCAATCTAATAAGTTGACAAAAATAATGTCATGTGCTAACAAAATACAAGTAAGACAAAAACTCAAATAATCGTTAAAAAAAGTCCAAAAACCTTGAGCCTTCTTTAGGAAGAGTAGGTTGATTGACTTACTAAGCTTAGTGCTAGCACTATGATTGTATTTTAGACTATCTTCTCCACTTGTGTGCATAAATTAGGATTAGGAAAAAGATCGTGGAATATTTTGTAGCTTATTAACATCCTCTCGGTGCTGAAGCAATGGATATTACTACTTGGCCCAATATAAAGAGAAGATGAGGAGCTAGCACAGTGGAATATTTGTGAGTATTTTTGCGACTTTTGAGTGCTCTATCTATCCACACTCAATGCTCTACTCGGCTATTATACGAAAATTGGCTAGTATGAATAGCTGAATCAATATTTTCTGTAATGGTTTTTCGTGCCTTAAATTTTCATCTTAGTAGATGATCATAGAAAAGTTTATCCTAGCATTACGTTATAGATTAAAGAATGAACCTATATCTAGGACTTGATTTTGGTACTTCCGGCTCTCGTGCTGTTGTCATTGACTCCAACAGAGAAGTTAAAGCACGAACACAATGTAATTGGGAAACTACCCCAAACAATAAGTTAACCGATATTTGGCAGCGTGGTTTATATAGTTTAATTTCAGATATTCCCCAAGCACTGCGACAGGATATTCGAGCGATCGCCATTGATGGCACTTCAGCAACTATATTATTGTGTGATCAAAATGGCATACCTGTGACAGAAGCGCTTTTATATAATGACAGTCGGGGTGTAGAAATGATCGATAGGTTGAGAAGTATTGCCCCACTAAACCATCCCGTAATTAGTGCTACTTCCAGCTTGGCCAAGCTGTTGTGGTTAATCCAAAATGTGCCATTGTCAAATGAAATTTATTATTTCCTGCATCAAGCTGACTGGTTGGGATTTTTGCTGCATGGAAATCTGGGTGTTAGTGATTATCACAATGCTTTGAAACTTGGTTATGATGTTGGTAGTTTATGTTACCCGGAGTGGTTGGTAAATTTTGTTCTTGGTGAGGTGAGGGAAAAAATTCGGTTACCGGAAGTCGTGAGACCTGGTGAGGTAGTAGGAAATGTGACTGGGAAGGTAGCGCAGAGTCTAGGTTTGTCTCCTGAATGTGTAGTTTGTGGGGGGACAACTGATAGTATAGCAGCTTTTCTCGCTAGTGGGGCAACTTCTTTGGGGGATGCGGTAACTTCTTTAGGTTCGACATTGGTGCTGAAGTTGCTGAGTCGCAGTCGGGTTGATGATGCTAAATATGGAATTTATAGTCATCGCTTGGGGAATTTGTGGTTGGTGGGTGGCGCTTCTAATACTGGGGGAGCTGTTTTGCGGAGGTTTTTTAGTGATGCTGAGTTGGAGTGTTTAAGTCAGGAAATTAATGCTGATGCTGAGAGTGGGTTGGATTATTATCCTCTGCTTGATCAGGGCGATCGCTTTCCGATAAATGATCCGGAACTGCTTCCCAGGTTGGAACCTAGACCAGAAAATCATGTTTTGTTTCTACATGGTTTGCTTGAAAGCATTGCTAGAATTGAGTTTAGAGGTTATGAATTGTTGCAAGCATTAAGCGCAGCTCCAGTAAAACGAGTTTTCTCTGCAGGAGCTGGCGCTCAGAATACTACCTGGACAAAAATTAGGGGGAGACTATTACAGGTGCCGATGGTGAAGGCGGTTAGTAGAGATGCTGCTTATGGTAGTGCGATTTTGGCGATGGGAATAGATGAGCGATCGCTTACCTATCAATGACCCGGAGTTATCAGCAATCTTAAAAGTCACTTTTTTATACCATTTCACTTAAAAAATGTCACAAATAGTTGGTAACTTATGAAGTGAAAGAACAAGCTGAAATTACTGTAAAACTTAGGTTTCAAGTTATTAAAATCTCACTTCTGACCCCCGCCTCCACGCAGGGCTAATTCTTTGTCGTCAGAGAATATTTGCCAGCCTATATTTTTTGAGTCCTGTACTTCCCATACTCCCCACCCTTCCCACACTCTGCTCCTTTTTTCTATAGTAACAATAAATAGACCCTGGCCGCCTCCACGGGTGCAAGCTTTAGTGAAACGGTACTAGGGACATTCCATGGAACTTCTCTACTTCCCCATCCAATCATCAGAGGTAGCAAAATTTTTGAGATTTACTATTTACAGATATAGCATTTCTCCGGCTCGTGAGGTACAGTTGTCCTTTTATTCCCTTTTACCTGTTGGCTAAAACCTAGAATTTTTTACCTCACCAGTATGGAAATTGCCATAGCATTCCTCGGCGTGGTTGTGAAAAAAATCTCCTAGAAAAAAGGCAATAGGGAAGAGAGAACAGGGGTAAGAGTTTCAAGATTTTTATCTATTTTTTGATTTGTTACAAATAATTTAGGATTGCTATATATTATTATAGCCAAAAAAAGTATCCGTAAATTTTCTGAATAATTAAAACAGAGTATAAATACATCAGTAATATCTCTTGATATTTATACTTAATTTCTTTTTGTTAAGAAACATGGAGATATTTCTGTCTACAATTAAGGGAAATTGATGTTAACGGCTAGAGTAACAAAACTTAGTGAATAAAAAATTACCTCAAGAAAAATGACATTATGCTTAATTTTAGGAGATAATAATAAGTATCGGGTTGAGGTTAATCTTATGAGCAATATTGCTGGCCTAAATAGAAAACTTGTCACTAAAGTTTCTCAACTAACTGGAATGAGTTCTGTTGAAGCCAAAGAATTATTAACAGCTTTAGACAGATTTACTACTGCAGATTTCCACAAAATTAGAAAAGCGGATAGAGAAGGAAAAAACGAAGAAAACATCAAAATTCTTAACAAATTTATGCACAAAATGCCCCCTTATGCTGGTAATATTTATCGGGGTATGTCTTTTAGTGAAAAGTCGATAAAACCTTTTATTCAACAGTTAAAACCCCACGAAGATTATACGTTAGATTCTGTAACTAGTTTTACTTCCGATCCCAAAATTGCTGAGACTTATTCAGGCCATTGTTATCAAGTAGTAATTCGGGTAAAGCATAATCATTCGGGGGTGTCTATCAGTGATTTTTCGGCAATGTATAGCGAAAGAGAAGTTTTAGTTCCCAAGGGTACTAAATATGAGGTTATGAATGTACCGAAGGAAGTTAAACATGGGCAAATAAATTATATTGATTTGGAAGAAGTTGAAATTGCTGAAGAGAGTTTTGAGCAAAACTAAGTAGTATCGTTAGGGTTTGTTGACAACAGTATTCTTGTCAGAATAAACAAGAGGTTATTTCAGCTATCGGTACACATCTCCAACAATAAAAAATCAAATCAATTATCGTAAATAAAACATCAATAATTTCCTCCTATTCCTTGCTTTCTGCTTCCTCTTTTCTGGATAGGTCTAGTTATCAGTACCTCTGACTGAAGCAATTTGAGTTAATCCTCATTTTGATTTAGTAGAGGTAAATTTTTATTGTACAAACTTCAAGAAAGCTTGCCCCTGTAGAGACAGGGGATAGTTAAACTAAAATCATCTGCCTTTCGGATTGGAATCTTTATGCTTCTTATATTAAGACCTACCACCGATATTATTCAGTAAATTATGTTACCTTCCTGACAAATCTTCACGCTCACTTTTTTGCACAGGTGATTGATGATTCACCCCTGAAGCTGTGGTGTATTTAAACAACTTATTGTTGTGTACCTTAATTCAAGGGAAAATCCTTATTACTTCCTGACTTACCTTCAATTGTGATCTATATCATAAATCCCACTAAATAACTATCACTCAAACATCAATATATTATCACGAGTAAAGCGAAAAATATATCACTTACGAACTAGATGACAAGACCTGATAATTATAAACATATCAGATTAGTGAAACAAAAAAAACCATGGCTATTCTAATTCGTCTTTTCAGTGATTTTAACCAAAGAAACAGTGCTTTACTGCAGAAAAGGTTAAAAAAATCTCTAGCTACCAAGTCAGAACGCTCCTGTGTAGTAGATTTAGGTACCATAGATTCTATTAGTAATTACGGGCTAATGACTTTAGTGGCATTGCATAGAATTGCACATAATAATGGTTGTAATTTATATCTAATGAATTTAAACGACTCAGTTAAATACTGTCTAGAAGTGACTGGGCTAGACCAGAGGTTTCAAATCAAACAAAATCAGGGAGAATTTAGCTATAGTCAAGCATACAATTAATTTATTTAATTTATTACTATCAACATCTCGAATAAATCACACTCACAGATAGATAGTTGGTATAATTGTTGCTGAATGAATAGCTTTTTTTTCGATTTCAACTAAATCAAAAAGGATTAAAGCCCCATAAATTATTAACTTCAATTCCAGATGGTTAAGCCTATGCCAATTATATCTAGATAGATTGAAGATTAATAAAATTAATTCTGGTTTTAGTCACAATTACAAGTAAATAGTCTTTGTTGTAGATAATACCAAATTCAAAAAAATATTGTTACAGTAAAATTCGGAAGCCTTTCGGTTTGGAATATTTATACTTCCTCTATTAGAGCGCTTTCCGATGTTATAAGGTACACAGTTAGATGCCTCTGATGACGGATAAGATGCCCGCACTGTAAGATTGTCAATTCATGCCTTGTACATCATCAGCGCTAAATATGCTGTAATACTTACGACCTACCACCTATAAGCAAGTAATATAGTGATTAGGATTATCATCTCTTTATTATACTAATATTTTCCCAGATAATAATTATTTTTTACTGAGCTTTAGCACGATTATTTTTATTTAATATTGATATCTGTAACTAGAAAAAATTTACTCTACTAATATTCAGATTTATAACAATTAAATGTCAGCATTTCCTCCGGATTCAGACATTAGTTATTAAATTAATGTCTCGAACTGAGAAATATAGCAAATTCCAAGTATATGAAGCAGAAATATTAATGTTCAAATATCTCTAGTGCAGGATGGCGGAAATATGTTACCAGTGATAAAATTCTCAAAGCCTCACCAATCAAAGCTTCTGATTTCTGACTTCTGACTTCTGACTTCCGCGTAGCGGTACTAGTGCTGGCATCTGGCCCGCTATAGGTGTACCTGACCAAGGTGGAATCTGCTGTAAGTTTGGTATAACCAATTGGCCATTTCATAAATCATAAATTTATCGAGTCTACCTGAGTAATCAGTAGCGAACATTTTACTGTTTCTCCAAGAGGTAGAAATTATGAATTTTCCTTTGACTATTTTGAGACGTGGTTTCTGGATAATTATTTTGAGCTTGACTTTGCTGCTATATCCTTTACCTAGTTGGGCCATAACAATCCAAGATGTACCAAATCCTCGACAAAACGATGGTGGTTGGGTGACTGATATGGCTGAAATGCTGAGTGCTAGGACAGAAACTCACCTCAACAAAATGATTTCGGAGTTGGAGGCAAAAAATGGCTCTGAAATTGCTGTTGTCACTGTACCAGAAACTATATCTGCAGCAACTCCTAAACAATTTACTACCGAATTATTCAATTATTGGGGAATTGGCAAAAAAGACAAAAACAATGGTGTGCTGTTTTTAATTTCTCAGAGGGATCGCCGTGTGGAAATTGAAACCGGTAAGGGAGTACAGACAATTTTATCAGATGCCACAGTTAATAATCTGATCGATACCAAAATTATCCCAAAATTTAAGTTAGGACAGTTTGAAAATGGTATCGTTGCAGGTACAACAGAATTAGTCACATCTTTGAAAGGGGACGAATATAAGCTATTGTCCATAGTTATTTTCATAGGTATCTTAATCATACCGATCTTCGTGATCATCTTGACGAGTCTTAAGAATACCTATAAGAGTCGCAAAAACTCTTACAGTCGTAGTTATGGAGGTAGTAGCCGTCCGAGAACTACTTATCGTAGATCAACTAACAGTAGTAGCAGTAGTTACAGTGATAGTAACAACACGAGCAGGACTAGTTATGGAGGCTATGATAGTTGTAGTGGCAGTAGTTCAGGAAGCTATGACAGTAGCAGTAGTTCAGGAAGCTATGACAGTGGCAGTTTTGGTGGTGGCTGCAGTGATGGTGGAGGTGGAGGAGGTGACTGGTGATCGTTAGACATCTCTGATAATGCACTTGATATTCTTGTAATATCACATCCGGTTGAATACTTATTAGATTTTTTGGGGGAGATGGGGAGATTGAAGGCTGAAGTAATTTAAAAATTCTGAACATACACTCGTTTAACCGGACTCTATATATAACCCCTGAGCAGTGCTTTTCAAATTAATGAACCATATCGCCATAAACAAAACCTAGTAGGGACGTTGCATGCAACGTCCCTACTGCAATCTACCGTGCAGGAAAACCGCTGTAATTCTCTATCTTCTTATCTCTACTATTTCTAAAAATTGTTTATAATTGTTCAACTGAACATAAGATAATTTGCTGTATATACTCAATAAATAAGGGCAGTAAAAAAAAATAAATAATAATGAGACAGGAACAAAAAATATTATAGAATATGATACTTTTCAAGGTTTATCTTGAAGTTTATAACCCCAATAAAATCCTAAATTTATAATTAATCAAATCTTAAATTTATAAGTTAATAACTGTTTTTTTCAGCATTAATGATTTTTCTAATAATATTTGAAACTATATTACTCATCTTTTAAAAAAGCTTTGATTTAATAATTATCAATTCTACATCCTAACCTAGCAGCATAGATCAAATTTTGGATAAAATCAAAACATGATAAAATAATCTATGCCTATTAAGGGTATAGTTCGCAGATTAATTAAACAACCAATGGCAACAGAAACTATAGTTTTATTATCGAAAAGAGAAATAGAAAAAATGCGTCGGGCAGGACGCTTGGCAGCAGCATTATTACATCATATTGAACCACTTGTCAAGCCTGGGATAACGACTTTAGAATTAGACGACGAAGCCGAACGTTGGACTCAAGCTCACGGCGCTCGTAGCGCTCCCCTTGGTTATCATGGTTTTCCTAAGTCTATTTGTACCAGTATTAATGAGGTTGTTTGTCACGGTATTCCTAATCATAAACAAGTCTTAAAAGATGGTGATATTATTAATATTGATGTCACCCCAATTCTTGATGGTTATCATGGCGATACTTCTAAAACTTTTTTTGTCGGTGAACCTTCTCCACTGGCAAAAAAATTAGTTGAAGTTACAGAAAAATCTATGTATTTAGGTATTGCTGAAGTTAAACCTGGAAATAAAATTGGGGATATTGGTGCTGCTATTCAAGAATATGCTGAATCAGAGGGTTTTTCTGTGGTTAGAGATTTTGTTGGTCATGGTGTGAGCAATATTTTCCACACTGCACCACAAATTCCTCATTATGGTACGAGAGGAAAAGGCAAAAAATTGCGGACAGGGATGGTATTTACTATCGAACCAATGATTAATGAGGGTACTTGGGAAGCAAAGGTACTTGATGACGGTTGGACTGCTATTACTAAGGATGGCAAGCTATCAGCACAGTTTGAGCATACTGTGGCAGTTACTGAGACTGGGGTTGAAATTTTGACCCAGTATGACGGAGAACCTTAAATATACTAAATATACTGCGTTTTCCCTTGTTATGAGGTACAAAACTTTAGGTTTGAGGGAACAGGGAACAGGGAATAGGGAACAGGGAATAGAAAAGCACAAAAACAACTGTACCTCATAACGCGCGGAAACTGCTGTAATGTAAAAAGGGCACAACATCACTGTGCCCTCACTACTAAAAATCATTTCGGAATTTAGATTAACTTTGTCACAACTGTTGCCAATTTTGCCCCAATAGCTGCGATCGCTTCTTGTTGTCTTGTTTCTTTCAGACTCCCATCTTCATTAAAAGCGTCAGCAGCTTTGGGAATTGCTTTTTGGTCTGGAATCACCATCACTCCAATATTTTCCAAAATTTCCCGAATATGCGCTAAACCACGTAACCCACCTAAAGCCCCCGGAGAAGCACTCATCACTGCTGCCACCTTATTCTTAAAACAGGCTAACATTGGTTCTGACTCAGTGGGGCGAGAGGCCCAATCAATTGCATTTTTCAATAGCGGAGTGATAGAGCCATTATACTCCGGAGATGCAATCAATAATCCCTGATGTACGAGCATCAAATCTTTAAACTTGCGCACATTACTAGGAATTCCTTCCTTTGCTTCCAAGTCTTGCTCGAAAAGTGGCATCGGTAGCTCGCGCAAATCAATATACCTTACCTCAGCCCCTACTACTCTCGCACCCTCTGCTGCAATTTTCACAAGCTTTTTGTTATATGAAGCTTCACGGGTACTGCCAGCAAAGGCAAGAATTTTTGGTGGGTTAGCCATAATTTTTCTGTTATTTTGTTGTTTTTTTTCAACAAGTTCGTATCATATCATCAACCAGATAATTTTGGCGGAAAATCTGATAATTGGTGTATATTATTCAGAATAATTTCTGGCTTATCTCGATACATATGAACTTTACCACTAATATAAACATATCCCCTACCTAAACCAAAATAGCGATTTTTTAAAAGCTGGATTAACGGCTTCATTTCCTTGCTATTAGTGTCAGGAATCCACAGTTTTAAACGATGGTCTTTTGTACCATCATAGACTAAAGCACCGTTATCTAAAAATTTAGAAACGCCAGCCTGTAAATCATAAAAAACTGTGATTAATTCTTCTGCTTCAGCCGCAGCTAAAATCTTGGGAAAATCTAACCTCACAGCCAGCACACCTGCTGCAATACCTTGAGTGCGATAATTCTCTACAATTGATGCTCTTAATGCCCACCAAGGCACAAGCAAATTATAGTTTCTTTTACGTTTTCCTTGATTAATTTGAGGATTCCAAACACCAAAATTATGAGCTTGTGCTTCTATTTCTGCTGCCATCATTTCTTGATGATAAATTCGGGAATTGCCATATTTAATAAAGTAGGGACTCCAACCTTCCTTAATCAATTTGATATTAAAATTTTCCTCATTTTTATGTACATAGGCGATGAGCCTACCCTGATGGTCTCGATATTTTTCTAGACAAATTTCTACAGGGTCATTAGTGTCAAATTCTAAATCGACTTGTGCGAGTTCATTATTAGGTAATGTGAAATATTGGGTTGCCATTTCTAATGCAGCTTTGCCTAATTCTGTGACTGGTTTAGAGTGTTCAGAATAGCTTTCTTCTGCATCGACATAATCCATTCTAATGAATTCTCGTTTGTCGTTTAATAAGACTTTGATTGTGTCACCATCAACAATTTTTGTTACTTGGACATTTTTGATTATTGTGCCTTTTTTTTCAATATTTAAAATGTCAGATATCATTGCCATTAGGAGTTTTTGTTAAATGTTCATAGGAAAATTAGTGATTAATATAGCATTCCTATTTTGGTTTTGAAAAAAATATCCTAGAAACAGGGAACGGGGAACAAGGGCAGGGTATATTTATTCTCACGCTTAGAAAAAAGGAGGAGAGTTTGGGAAGGGTGGGAAGTACAGGACTCAAAAAATATAGGGTTGCAAATATTCTCTACGGACACACAGTGACACTCAATTTCCGGGTCTCCGTGTCAAATATTAAAAACTTACCCTTGTAAACCACACCTCCTACACTCCCCTCTCTTTAAACAAATTGGTTCTATTTTATGGCATTGCATAATTGGGGGATGATTTTATCGCCCGAGCAGAAACCATAATCCCCATGTCTAGTGTGTCTGGTGTGTCTGGTGTGTCCCCGTGTCAGACGAAATCATCCCAG
>JAAUYJ010007057.1_pt1 | contig 13635 bp, 11 predicted proteins | sample 7278031 | NCBI WGS metagenome assembly JAAUYJ01 (sample SAMN14350222, study PRJNA611818) | marine sediment metagenome | isolation source: surface marine sediment (1.8m) | place: French Polynesia: Moorea | collected 2018-08 | reverse complement strand
TCGACACAAAGCAGCAGTCAGGAACGATTTTCCTGCATGGGAGGTTGTCCCCACCACCATAATCGCTTTCATCAATTAATCCTTTGCTGGAATATATCCATCTTTATAGCAATTAGATATAACTATCTTAAATAATTAGATATATCTACTGAAAAAATCAAGAAATTTCTCTTTAAAATGACCATTGTAACCAACGATTTAACCAATTGGAGATGCGCTCTTTCCAAGAAGGCTTCGGAAAACTACCTTCAGGTTGCCATTTTTCAATAATTTGTCTGCCCAAAGGAGTAAGACGAAAACTGTCTGTAATTCCCTGTCCATCTACTTCTCGTCGTAAAATACCCACTTGGATCAACCACATTAAATAGGATTCTGCGGCAGTTTCAGCGATCGCATTTAAAGTATAATTTTTCTCTACTCCTGTGGTTTCTACCATATCTGGCAAAGGAATACTGCGATAGCGCATTGCAGTAAATAAATTTAGCTTAAAAGGAGAACAAAACAAGGCTATAGCTGCTCTTTTGACAGTATTTTCGGGATAATCTATGGATTTTGTCAGTACTTTAGAAGTCATTGGTAAAAAAATTTTTAAACTGTAGTTGAATTCAGCAACTTAATCTTTTGATATAAATCTTATTATCGCAGCTTTTCAAGCCCCAATGCCCAATCCCCAATCCCTAACCACTAACTACTAACCATTAACCGATTTAGTTGAGATTTTTTTCCCGCTTCAGATACATAAATTGCATTAAAGCTATGTTTAAAATTTATAGTCAGTAAGATTTGGTTACAAAAAATACAAAATAGATTAATTTTGACTCATTAAATAAAAAATAAATAGACTTTGATCGAGCTATGTGAACTCCCATATTGAGAAATAGAACCCAATAGGGAGTAACAAAGAAAGATTTTTGGGGAAAGAAATTGGATTAAGTAGAAAATTAACAGTAATTATTAACAGTTAACGGAAAATAGGATATGGTAAATACTGCTAAACCAGCTAAAGCTAAGTTAAACAAGTTTGAGAAATTCAAAGCGGAAAAAGATGGCTTGGCTGTTAAAGATGAAATCGAAAAATTTGCTCAACAGGGTTGGGAATCCATAGAAAAAACCGACTTAGAACATAGACTGAAATGGTTAGGGATATTTTATCGTCCTGTAACCCCAGGCAAATTTATGCTTAGAATGCGGACTCCTAACGGTATCGTCACCAGCGAACAGATGGGGGTCTATGCTTCAATAGTTCAGAAATATGGCGAAGACGGTAGCGCAGATATTACCACCAGACAAAATATCCAGTTACGGGGAGTTCGTCTCGAAGATATCCCTGATATTTTCCGTCAATTTGAAACAGTGGGATTAACTTCTATTCAGTCGGGGATGGATAATGTCCGTAATATAACAGGTTCTCCGATGGCAGGAATTGATGCAGATGAAATTATTGATACTCGCGACTTAGTCCAGAAAGTTCAAGACATGATTACCAACCAAGGAAAAGGTAATTATGACTTTACCAACTTACCCCGTAAGTTTAATATTGCGATCGAAGGGGGTAGAGATAACTCAGTTCATGCAGAAATTAACGATATTGCCTTTGTTCCTGCTTATAAAGAGGGTGTGTTAGGGTTTAATGTCTTAGTTGGGGGCTTTTTCTCGGCTAAACGGGCTGAAGCTGCTATTCCTCTCAATGCTTGGGTACTTCCCAATGAAGATGTAGTAGAAGTATCTAGAGCTATTTTAACAGTATTTCGCGATCGCGGTTCGAGAGCTAATCGCCAAAAATCTCGTTTGATGTGGTTAATTGAGGAACTAGGATTAGAACAATTCCGTTCCCTCGTAGAAACAGAATTTGGTAAACCACTTACTCCTGCTGGGGAAAAAGACGAACTAGACTGGGAAAAACGGGATCATCTGGGAGTATTTAAACAAAAACAACCAGGATTAAACTATGTAGGAATGCACGTTCCCGCAGGGAGACTTTCTGCTCAAGATATGTTTGATATAGCAAGAATGGCGGAAGTTTATGGCAATGGAGAAATCCGTTTAACTGTTGAGCAAAATGTCATTATTCCCCATATTAAAGATGCTAATCTCGAATCATTTTTAACAGAACCTTTACTACAAAAATTTGTCCTTGAACCCAAACCCTTAGAAAGGTCTTTAGTATCCTGTACAGGGGCGCAATTCTGCAATTTTGCCTTAGTAGAAACTAAAAATCGGGCGTTAAGTTTAGCTAGAGAATTAGATGCAGAATTAAACATACCAGATAAAGTCAGAATTCATTGGACTGGTTGTCCTAATTCTTGTGGTCAACCCCAAGTAGCAGATATTGGTTTTATGGGGACTAAAGTTCGCAAAGATGGGAAAACTGTTGAAGGAGTAGATTTATTTATGGGGGGAAAAGTTGGCAAAGAAGCTAAATTAGGGGATGTGGTTCAAAAAGGAATTGCTTGTGAAGAGCTTAAGCCATTACTCAAAGAACTTTTAATCAAAGAATTTGGTGCAACCCCAAAATAATTAAGCAGCTTTGCTGTAAGGAAGAAGGAAAATCCTGACGAAGTGGAAGGTACTCTACTGTCTCACGGCGGAGTACCTTCGATTGTTTTCTATCTCACCATACCTCATCCCTCATCCCTTAAGGTAGGACTAATCACCTATTAATTAAGACAATTATTCTAGTTGAAATTTAGCAGAACAAATCTGTTGATAATTAATAAAATAGCTTTGATGCAACACAAGTATTTTAATTATGCAAAATTCTCATAACAAGAGGGGTATCTGGGAATTTTTGTAGCCAAAGATACTAATTCATCCATTTAATAATGTGAATCTATAGGCTCAGTAACTAACAAAATTAACCATCAAAACAGCTAATAAAATTAGCTAAAAAAAGCTCTGGTAATTACTAAAAAAATTAAGCGCAGAAACTATGTGCTAAGTACCTAGAAAATCTACTTAAAAATAGCGGAATTATATTTTCCAAGTGTCGAAAGTAGATAGTTATAAATTTTAGATTTGAGTGTTGTCGTATTCAGTTTTAAAGGAAGGTAAAAATGTTAGGAGAAATGTGGCAATTCAGGGGCAGGTATAAAATCCTACACATGACCTGGTTTGCGTTCTTTTTATCTTTTGTGGTTTGGTTTAACCTGGCTCCTCTAGCCACAACAGTAAAAGCAGATTTAGTACTAGAAGTTAGTCAAATCAGAACTATTGCTATCTGTAATGTAGCTCTTACTGTACCAGCACGGATTATTATCGGGATGCTACTGGATAAATTTGGACCTCGCCGGACTTATTCAATTCTTCTGATGTATGCAGCCATCCCCTGTATTCTGTTTGCTGCTGCACAAAACTTCAGCCAGCTTGTTATCTCTCGTTTACTACTAAGTATCGTCGGTGCTGGTTTCGTAATTGGTATCCGCATGGTAGCAGAGTGGTTTCCCCCCAAAGAAATCGGACTTGCAGAAGGTATCTATGGTGGTTGGGGTAACTTTGGTTCCGCTTTTTCCGCATTTACCCTAGCAACAGTAGGTGCTTGGTTATCTTTCGGTGGGGTTAACCCTCTCACTGGTGAAGCCTTGATTAACTGGCGTGCTTGTATTGCTGGTACTGGAATTATTGCAGCTATTTACGGTGTTATTTACTTCTTCAATGTTCAAGATACACCTCCTGGTAAAGTTTATCGCAGACCTTCTAGTGCTAGAGGTTTAGAAGTAACTACCAAGAGAGATTTCTGGTTTTTGATGTTGATGAATATACCACTTACTGGGATTCTGATGTTATTGGCTTGGCGTTTGATGAAAGTCAAATTCTACAGCGTTAATACTATGTACATTGTGTGGATAGCACTAGCAGGTTTATATCTCTTCCAAGCTTATAACTGCTGGAGTGTGAATAAAGACTTATTAAGTGGTAAAAAACGCTATCCTGCTCAAGACCGTTACAACTTCTCTCAAGTAGCAATCCTAGAGTTAACCTATATTGTTAACTTCGGTTCTGAGTTAGCAGTGGTATCCATGTTACCCGCATTCTTTGAAGGTACTTTTGAACTGTCCAAAGCCCAAGCAGGGATGATTGCTGCTAGTTATGCGTTTATGAACTTAGCTGCTCGTCCTGGCGGTGGTTTAATCTCTGATAAGTTAGGTAGTCGTAAAGTAACTATGGCTGTACTTACTGGCTGTATGGGTATCGGTTACTTACTACTGAGTACAGTTAATAGCAGTTGGTTCTTACCTGCTGCGGTAGTATTAACTATGGCTTGCTCATTCTTTGTACAAGCTGGAGAAGGTTCTACTTTTGCTATTGTCCCTCTAGTGAAACGTCGCATCACAGGACAAGTTGCAGGTAATGTTGGTGCTTATGGTAATGTTGGTGCAGTAGCTTATCTCACTATCTTTAGTTTGCTTCCTAGTTGGTTAGGTGGCGGTGCTGAACCATCTCCCGCCATTATTGCTCAAGCCAATAGTATTTTCTTCCAAATTATGGGAGTAGCTGCTTTGATTGTAGCTTTCCTCTGTTTCTTCGTTCTCAAAGAACCTAAAGGCTCTTTTGCAGAACACCATGAAGGAGAATTGGAAACTGCTTCTGTTCCTAATATAAGTAATATTGAAACCGAAATCAATTTCTAATTATTCAGTCGGGGTAGTAAAAAAACTAGGGCGCAAGCCTTGCGCCCTTACAAAAGTCAGCAGGCTTGTTAGATATGCGAACAGTAACCTAGCATCTTTCACGGTCAAAAAATATAGGTTTTAATTTTAAATTTACTTTTGAAACAAAGCACAAAATAGTTTTTCATCTTAATAATCTCAACACTTATTAAAATACAAAAAATTTAATTTTTATTTACTACAACAAAAATTGGGAGGTGTACTCATGAGCGAATCTACTAAAACCCTTTGTCCTTATTGTGGTGTTGGTTGTGGCTTAGAAGTATTACCTCCTGCTCAACCAGGAAAAGCTACTAATAGAGATAGTAACGGTAATCCTCTATGGCAAGTTAGGGGCGATCGCGCCCATCCTTCTAGTAAAGGTAAAATATGTGTTAAAGGTGGGACTATTGCGGAATCTTTAGATAAAGACCGCCTGAAATATCCCATGATGCGAGACTCTTTAGATCAGGCTTTTAGAAAAGTCAGTTGGGACGAAGCTTTAAATAAAATTGTCACCCGTATTCAAGAAGTTAAAGTCACTCATGGTGCAGATGGTATTTGTATGTATGGTTCGGGTCAGTTTCAAACCGAAGATTACTACATTGCTCAAAAACTACTCAAGGGCTGTTTAGGGACAAATAATTTTGATGCTAATTCCCGTCTCTGTATGTCTTCAGCAGTAGCAGGATATATTCAAAGTTTTGGCTCTGATGGTCCCCCACCTTGTTACGATGACCTAGAATTAACCGATTGTGCCTTTTTAATTGGGACAAATACCGCAGAATGTCACCCCATTGTTTTTAATCGCTTGCGACAGCACCACAAAAAGAATCGCAAGGTGAAAATGATTGTAGTTGACCCCAGACGTACCAAAACAGCAGAAGCAGCAGACTTACATCTGGCTATTAAACCAGGTACAGATATTGACTTACTTAATGGTATTGCCTATCTATTAATGAAATGGGGAGAACTAGACAGCCTATTTATTGATGAATGTACTCAAGGCTTCACCCATTATGCAGAAGTAATCCAACATTATCCCCCAGAAATAGTAGCCCGTAGATGTGGTATTAGAATCGATCATCTAGAACAAGCTGGTCGCTATTGGGCGGACTCAGAAAAAGTACTGTCTCTCTGGTCGATGGGAGTTAATCAGTCTTCAGAAGGAACAGCAAAAGTCCGTACTATTATTAATCTGCATCTGATGACTGGAAATATTGGCAAACCAGGAGCAGGTCCTTTTTCTTTAACAGGACAACCTAATGCTATGGGAGGAAGGGAAGCAGGAGGTTTGTCCCATATTCTTCCTGGCTATCGTGTGGTGAAAAATCCTCAACATCGAGCAGAAGTAGAGCAGTTGTGGAAGATTCCAGCAGGTAGTATTTCTTCTACTCCAGGGAAAGATGCTTGGGGGATGATTACAGGTTTAGAAACAGGAGAAGTAGGACTGTTGTGGATAGCTGCAACAAATCCAGCAGTAAGTATGCCTGATCTAAAACGGACTAAAAAAGCTTTGCTTAAATCTCCTTTTACTATTTGCCAAGATGCCTACTATCCCACGGAAACGGCTGCTTATGCTCATCTACTATTGCCAGCAGCCCAATGGGGAGAAAAAACTGGAATTATGACCAATTCTGAGCGAGTTGTCACCCTATGTCCCCAATTTCGTAATCCTCCTGGGGAAGCTAGACCAGATTGGGAAATCTTTGCGGAAGTGGGTCGCCGTCTCGGATTTACTAAAGAATTTGATTTTGCTCACTCCGCAGCCGTCTATAATGAATTCGTCCAACTTACTAAAGGTCGCCCTTGTGATGTCAGTGGTTTAACTCATGGTAGATTGCGACAACAAGGTCCTATTCAATGGCCCTGTCCTTTAGAAGCAGTAGAAGAATATCATACAGCCTCTTTTGAGTGTAGTACTCAAGGTAATACTAGCCAGAATCAACAGCAAAAAGCAGAATCAGGATTATTTTCGGCTCTATTTAGAAGCAAAGAAGAAACACCAGCAGCCAAAAGACTTTATACTGATGCTACTTTTAACACTCCTGATGGGCGAGCCAGATTTGCTGCTTTCCACTCAAAAGGTTTGGCTGAACCCCCTAATAATGAATATCCTTTTGTCTTAACAGTAGGTCGTCTCTACGAACATTGGCACACAATGACCAGGACGGGAAGAATTGAAAAAATCATGAAAAAACAGCCCTCACCCTTCCTCGAAATTCATCCCAGAGATGCAGAGAAATTAGCTATCGAAGAAGGAGCTATGGTAGAATTACGATCGCGCCGTGGTAGGGGTCGTTTTGCTGCTAAAATTACTAAGGCGATCGCACCTGGTACGGTTTTTGTTCCCATGCACTGGGGCGCATTATGGGCAAAAGATGCAGAAGCCAACGTCTTAACTCACCCAGAAGCTTGTCCTATTTCTCTCGAACCAGAATTAAAAGCTTGCGCTGTCCAATTAATTCCTCTTAGCAATCAACAAGTTGTTGAGACAGAAACTAATCAGGAGCAACTATTATCATTAAACATTTATTATTAAGTACTTGGACAAAATTAAGTTTACTGGTTAAGCACTAGGCAATAAGTAAGAGGTAATAGGTAGAGAGCTACGAACCGTATTATTATTTATTTGATAAATCTCGTTCGTGAAGCGAAAACTGGAGTTTTACTTAAATTCCCAGTCCCCAATCCCCAATCGCGAAGCGACGAGCGTTGGTCTTCCCAATCCCCGATCTTTGATCTTCATTAATACAGAGCTATTGGTAAGGGCAATTTTGGCTTGAGCATCTGTAGCAATCGATTGGAGTCTTGACAGTTTCTGGTTGCGTCGAGGTGGATAAGCAGGAACAGCTATAACCCCAGCATACAAACATCCGAAAAAGACAGAAATAAATTCTATCCCTGGCGGGTAAAGTAATAATGCTCGTTCACCACTCATACCCAAACTTTGAAGCTGAGAGGCAATTATCTGCGAGCGTCGGTCTAACTATTGATAAGTAAAACTAATGTCTTCAACTTCTCCGTTTTCCAGAAAAGTGTAAGCGATCTTGTCAGGCTGATTCTGCGCTCTGTAGCGCAATAAATCTACTAAAGTGGAACATTCTAGAGGAAGGTTTGGGGAATAATTTAAACAGGTTGCCATTGACTGTATCATCTAAAATTTTTTCTCCTTGGCTAGTTGGGAACTACTGTTCATCAGGTATGGTTGATAATTCTTTGGTATGCACCCTCAAGGATGAATATTGTTCTAGAATCGAGAATAAATAGAGAACTACTAGACTTTCTGCCATTCCCCAAGATGATTATTGGTAATATCTCACCCTAATTAAGTATGCAAATAGCCGTTATAAAAAACCGAGGTTAGAATAGCGGAATCTTCATCACAACTTTATAAACCCTTATGAAAGCTGCCATAGCAAGTTTAATAGCTACACTAACCACCATCACTCTATCTTTTCCTTCCGAGGCAGAAAACCTCAGTCATCTTAATCAACTCTTGAACACAAAAAACTGTAATAATTGCGATCTTAGTAGTGCTGGATTGATTCACGCTAATCTAGCTGGAGCGCGATTGAGTGGTGCTAATCTGGTTAATGCTAATCTGAGTCAAGCTAATTTGGCTGGTGCAGATTTAACAGGAGCTAATCTTACTGGTGCATCTTTGTATGGTGCGAATCTTACTGGTGCGAATCTTACTGGTGCGAATCTTACTGGTACAGATTTGAGAAATACTTATCTGATGAATACTCAATTAGAAGGTGTCGATCTTGATACTGCTTATCTTGATGGGGTAAAAGGAATCTCTACAGACGCAGCAACCCCCGAACAATTCCACCGTTGGGGAGTCAGAGAAAGTGACAGGGGTAATTATCAAGCTGCGATCGCCCATTACAATCGTGCGATCGCTACTGACCCAGAGTTTGCACCAGCTTATTTGGGTTTAGGGATTGTCTATTACCGCACAGATAATCAAGCTCAAGCCAAGACTCATGCCAAAATTGCTGCTAAATTGTTTGAAGAACAAGAAAATCAGTTAGGAAAGGAAACATCTAATGAGTTTGTGGAAACTATGGAGTTAATGAGTCAAATAGAAGCAGATATTGAGAAGAGAGAAAGAGGTGCTTCTAATTTTGGCAAGTTTCTGGGTGGGGTAGGCTCATTATTATTGCAATTGATGTTGTAATTTAAGTGGTTAGTGGGTAGGGGTTAGTTGTTAAGCGTTAGGAAGAGTATTATCGAAAAATCGTACTAGTGAAAACTATTGCGCGCTCGGTTCAGTTAAAACTTTTAAAGTTAATTTCAGGATAAGTTAAAGATACTAACAATAAAATTGCTTTTCTCTTTAGTAGACAAGGTTCGCAATACCTTAACATGGGTAAAGAGTTGTATGAAACAGAGCTTATTTTTCGCAGTATATTAAAGCGATCGCAACTTTTGGGGATATGAATCTACGCCTCTTGTTTCTGAAGCTTAACTTTTAGCAAAGTTTAAGCAGTTGTAATTATCTCTAATCAAGCATTTATAATAACTTCACCGAGCAAGCAAAGGGAGCTAAGCTTCGATGAATTTAGAATTAGAAATATCTTGGATGGAGTTCAAACAGTTAGCTAATGAACTTACCTTTCAAAAGCAAGGGAAATATCTGAGTGATATTGAGATGATAGTCCTTAAGGGTTCTTGGGAGGGGAGAACTTACGAGGAAATGGCACAAAAGGCTGGATATACAGCTGACTACCTCAATAAAGATGTGGGCAATAAGTTATGGAAAAAACTGTCAGAGATATCAGGAGAAAAGGTAAGTAAGAAGAATCTTAGGGAACCCCTAAAGAGAGCATCCAAGGCGCAACAGCAACAAACAGAAGCTACTGTTCCGTCAATGAAAGAAATTCCCTTTCCAGAAGGGTCAGTCCCACTAGATTCGACCTTATATGTGGAGCGAAAGGATATCGAGTCTTTGTGTTACGCTGCGATTATCAAGCCTGGGTCTTTGATTCGCATTAAAGCCCCCAAGCTGATGGGTAAAACTTCATTAATGAATCGGATACTAGCTCACTGCCAATCTCAGAATTACAAAACAGTGTACTTGGATTTGAGTAGTGTGGAGCGTTCTATTATTAGGGACTTGGATAAGTTCCAGCGCTGGCTTTGTTTGATGGTGGGTCGGCAGTTAGAGTTAGAAAATCAACTCGGTGATTATTGGGATACAGAAATTTTGGGCAGTAATGGTAACTGCACAGTCTATTTTGAGGAGTATTTATTAACACTTATAGATTGTCCCTTGGTTTTAGGGTTAGATGAGGTGGAGCGGGTTTTTCCCTATAGCGAAGTGATTGAAGATTTTTTCGGGATGCTGCGAGGTTGGCATGAGAAGGGGAAGATTTCTCAACGATGGAAGCAACTGCGGTTGATAATGGCACACTCAACGGAATGTTACATTTCTTTAGACATCAATCAATCGCCGTTTAACGCAGGAGTCCCCGTAGAGTTGCAGGAATTTGACCCGAAACAGGTCAAAGATTTGGCTTGCCTTCATGGACTGAATTGGCATGAGTCCCAGATAGACGAATTGATCGGGATGGTAGGGGGACATCCCTATTTGGTGCGGTTGGCTCTGTATGAGGTTAGCTCTGGGAAAAAGACTCTAGAGCAGCTACTGGATGAGGCTTCTACTGAAGCTGGAATTTATAGCAACCATCTACGGCGACATTTGGAGATTCTGCAACAGGCACCGGAACTGGCTCAGGCTTTGCACACTGTGGTCGCTTCGCCCGAAGCAGTGGAATTAGATTCAATGCAGATTTATAAGTTGCACAGTATGGGATTAGTGCAGCGAAAAGATAATCAGGTGATACCTCGGTGTCATTTATACCGTGAGTATTTCTGCCGTGTTTTGTCAGCCGACATTATCTAGTTCTAGCTCATTTACTGCTCCTGAATTCTTCCCATTTGTCAATACCCCCTGACTTGAATCCTTACGTTTTAACTCATCAATTTCTTGTTTAAGTAAAAGGAAATATAAATACTTCATTATCTTTGGGGGAGTAATTTCCGCTTCCGTCAACGGATTTAGCGTTAAGCAATTATCCTGTCCTAACCAATTAACGTACTGCGATATCAGTACTTCCAGCGAATAGGTTCAGGACCAAGATCAATATGAACAAATTCTTTTTTCGCACCATACCCTAAAGCTTTATTCTTCCAAGCCACTTTATCTAACCAGTCTTGAAACTTATAAATATCCCCTTGGACGGGTTTGATATCAGCCGCTTTACCGTATATGTGTTGAGAATTAGGTGCTCCTCCAACCTCACGATTAACCGCTTGAGGACGATACCAAGAGGTAACAAGGATAGGAGACCCCAAGCCTCACGTACCTTATCTAACTCCTGCGCTAGAGTGAATATATTGTGCTTAATGGTCTTATCAGTGGGAGTCCTACGGCGATCGCCATTAGTAACTTCTCCTACGGTAAAATATTGAGACACTTTGGCATCCAAGTCATTCCAGTTAATGCTTTGCCAGGTTGTGGGGAAGGATATGACTCCATCTTTTTGATGGAAGGTTTCGGTAGTTGCTTTGATATTCTTCATGGTTGATGTTGTCCATAGTAATTGTGAATGAAAGAAAAAATTTGACTCGTTTCTTAGACCTTTTGTCAAAGTATTTTTCTTAATAACTCCGAATTTATTGTTTAAATTAAAGGAGTTGACAACTCTTTAAAGGGTCATTAGTCTCTATAGACAGCCTTCATTTTTGTTTTATTGAAGTTAAGTAAGACCTAAAGAGATAAGTAACTCTGATAACATAATGAAACTCAAACCTATTAACAACCATGGGAAAAAGTCAGATATTTTTGTACCCAATAAATCAGGTTTAAGATTCACTAAATCGGAAAAAATAAGGTTATCTTTGGTAATTGATTGCCAAAAAATCAGTATAAATCAGGTAGTAAACCCAATAAGTACACAAGGGAGCTAGTATCTGGTTATGAATTGTTTTTGTTTGCACCTGATAATAAGAACTTAACAGCAGCATTCATGACTGAAACCAAGTCAAACTATGAGTATCAAGTTGGAGGGAGTCTCGACAGTGGCGCGCCTAGCTACGTGACGCGAGAAGCAGACTCAGCTTTCTATCAAGCCTTAAAAGTTGGTCAGTTTTGTTATGTCCTCAACTCGCGACAGATGGGCAAATCTAGCTTGCGGGTGCGAACAATGCAAAGGCTTCAAGGGGAAGGGACAGTCTGTGTTCTTATTGACTTAACGGAAATGGGCATACAGGATATGACCCCAGAAAAATGGTATGGGGGAATTGTACAATATCTGGTCAGTTTTTGGTTGCTAGTCAAGATTTAGCTAAACAACAGACCCAAAAATTACTAGAAACCAATGAACAAGCAAGTCGCCTGCTGGCAGCAGCTAGGTCTAAAGCTAAACAAAAAATCTTGAAACAGAGACTGGTATGGAGTTATATGCCATTGACGGCTTTAGGAGTGACCGTCCCCATTTTACTGCTACGCTTCTTTGGACTATTACAAGGACTAGAATGGAGCCTGCTAGATCAATTCTTTCGTTGGCGACCTCTAGAAACCCCAGATGAACGCATTGCCATTGTTACCATCGATGAGACAGATTTGAGGGAAGTGGGACAATGGCCTGTTCCTGATGGAATATTAGCTCAGGTCATTGCTAATATTAAAGCCCAAAATCCTCAAGCTATTGGACTGGATATCCATCGAGATTTAGCCGTAGAACCAGGGCATACTAACTTAGTGAAGTTGTTTGAATCCACTCCCAACTTATTTGGTATTGAGAAAGTGGTAGGGACGAGAATTGAGCCTTCTCTTACCTTGAGCAAGCTTGGACAAGTAGGTTTTTCCGATCAAGTAGTGGATGCTGATGGCAAGGTACGTCGCGCTCTCTTGTCTGTTATTCTCTCTGAGGACGAGGTGCGCTACAGTTTAGCTACTAAATTGGCTTTGCACTATCTTGAAGCTGAGGGAATCCTCCTAGAATCGGCTGACAGTGGGGGACAGCGAGTTAGTTTAGGACAAGCCGTCTTTGAGAGGTTTACAGGCAATGACGGGGGCTACGTCCACACCTCGTCTGGAGGCTACCAGATTTTGCTCAATTATCGCGGGAAACAGCATAATTTTGCCACTTTTTCCCTGAAAGAGGTGCTGGACAACCAAATACCCTCCGATAGTTTCCGCGATCGCCTGGTTCTGATTGGCACTACCGCTCCCAGCATCAAGGATTTATTGTACACGCCTTACAGTAGCAAACTATTCGATTTCCCTGATATGATGCCTGGCATAGTTCTCCAAGCCAACATTGTTAGTCAAATCCTCAGTGCAGTACTTGATGGACGACCCCTGCTTCGTAGCTGGTCTGAGCCTATGGAATGGTTGGGAATTTTAGCGATCGCTGGATTAGGGGCTGTAGTCAGCTGGTGGTTTAAATCGACTTGGGCGATCGCTCTTAGTTTCCTTTTGGTAAGTAGCGGACTTTTGGGGGGATGCTACCTAGCATTTGTGATGGGTTGGTGGTTGCCGTTTATCCCCTCCTTGCTGGCACTTTCTGGGACGGCAGTTATCTTATTGGTTGTTACTAATAAGCAACGAGATAAACTCCAATTCAGACTTACTTTAGCCTTGCTGTTAGAAACTTATCACGATTATCCAGCGATTGGACGCATTGCTATTGAATATCTCAAGCAGTCAGAAAGTCAAGAGAATCAGGCTTTCATTGACCAACAATTGGTCTAGTATCACGGTGAATGAAGCCTCTACCACTTGCCTAACGGCCAAGTGGTAGTATCTGCTCTACAATAGTTATGGGTTCAGACCACAATATTGAAAGCATCACTGGACTTCTCACCTACTAAAAACCTATACAATCTTATATATACAGGGTCGGGACATCGGTGACTTCCCATTAATACTATTTGATTGGCTACTGGCAATAGAATGGCAATTAAGCCGTCT
>JAAUYJ010154960.1_pt1 | contig 13638 bp, 9 predicted proteins | sample 7278031 | NCBI WGS metagenome assembly JAAUYJ01 (sample SAMN14350222, study PRJNA611818) | marine sediment metagenome | isolation source: surface marine sediment (1.8m) | place: French Polynesia: Moorea | collected 2018-08 | reverse complement strand
TTGTCATACAGCGTCGTGTGGTTTCAGTATTCTTGCACGCGCAGCATTGGAGATAAAGGAATGATGAGAAGGAAAGATAGCCAAGGTATCTGGGTGATATTCGGGGCATTGTTGATTCAACTGTCACTGGGTGCGATCTACGCATGGTCCGTATTCGCCAAGCCGTTACAGGCGTCGGGTTGGTCGACTGCGGACACGCAATGGCCGTTCACAGTCGGGCTGGTGACGTTTGCACTGATGATGGTCTATGCAGGTCGTATGCTCTACACATTCGGGCCACGCAAGCTGACGGCTATCGGTGGCATTTTGCTTGGCTCTGGTTACCTGCTGGCTGGCGCTGCCGGAGGCGAAAGTTTCTGGCCAACCCTGATCGGTGTCGGACTGCTCGGTGGCGCAGGTATCGGGCTGGGTTATGTCGTGCCTATTGCAGTCGGTATGCAATGGTTTCCTGACAAGAAAGGCCTGATTACAGGAATCGCGGTTGCAGGTTTTGGCATAGGCGCAATGATCTGGGTGAAACTCGCGGGCACATGGGGCGGATTGATCGCGGATTACGGCATCGGTAGTACATTCATGATTTACGGTGTCATGTTCACGGTTCTTGTTCTATTGGGCAGCCTGTGGATGCGCTTCCCTGCTAATTTCGTAGCACCGAAGCCGGATCACAAAGGTGGCCGTTTCGATTTTCAAAGCAGTGAAATGATTCGCACTGTTCACTACTGGTCCATTTTCTCCACCTTTGCCATAGGCGCAACCGCCGGCCTGATGTGCATCGGTCTGATGAAGCAGTTTCCGAGCCAGGCCCTGGTTTCCAGCGGTATGCCAGAACTATCGGCTGATGCGGCCGCTGGCACAGCAATGGTGATTTTTGCTATCTTCAATGCGATCGGGCGAATCGGCTGGGGCAAGATCAGTGACTCCATCGGTCACGCAGTTCACTGCGATCACCACGGGCGTAAAACCTCGTTGATGATGATGGCGGCCAGCCAGGGTGTGTTCGTTGTCATGTTTCCCTATGTTGCCGGCATCGAATACGCGCTCTACCTGTTCGCCGCCCTGATCGGCTTCAATTTCGGTGGCAACTTTGCGTTATTTCCGGCCATCACATCAGATACCTTCGGCCACAAATTCTTCGGTCAGAACTACGGCTACGTGTTCCTGGGTTACGGCGTGGGAGGGAGCATTGGCCCCATGCTCGGGGGTTATCTCGGCGACATGAATAACTTCATGCTTGCCTTCATCATCACGGGCGCCATGAACCTGGTCGCGGCTGTCATCATATCCACTGCGAAGATACCTTCGAAACGTAAAGATCAAAGTCCTGTGGAGGAAGAACCCGTTGTGGAAGCGATAGCGGAGGTGCCTGAATCGAACTAAATCTCGAGGGGGCACATCAGGACATTCCAATCGTGGTCTGCTCCTGTTGTGCCCTCGCTTTGGCGTGATCCTTGGCGAACAGGACATACAGCGATGGTATGACAAACAGTGTGAATAGAGTACCGATTGCCATACCGCCCACCAGTACCAAACCTATCGAGTTACGAGCAGCTGCGCCTGCACCCGTGACCAGTACGAGTGGAAAATGGCCGGCAATTGTAGCGAAGGTGGTCATGAGTACCGGGCGCAGGCGGATCATCGCGGCATCACGTATAGCGTCCAGCTTGTTGACGCCGTCCATCTGCAGCTTGTTGGCGAATTCAACGATGAGGATGCCGTTCTTGGCGATAAGGCCAACCAGTGTCACGAGACCGACCTGTGCATAGATATTCATTGTCGTCGTCCAGCCATTGGTCCAGTACGGCATGTTCGGATCAGGCATCTTTAAAAAAGTGAACACCAACGCCCCGAACATCGCCAACGGCACAGATCCTGCCAGAATGACGAGCGGATCGCGAAAAGCATTAAATTGCACGGCGAGAACCAGGAAGATCATCAGGATTGCGAGCGAAAAAGCCGGCAGGAACTTGTTGCCTTCCGTGCGCAGCTGACGGGATTCACCGGTGTAGTCATAACTGTAACCCGGGGGAAGGATCTGCTCGGCCTCGCGCTCGAGAAAAGCGAGCGCTTCGTCGAGTGTGCGTGTGCTCACACCGGATAATTTGACTGCATTCAGCTGCTGAAAACGGTTCAATGATCGGGCCACGACCGAATGCTCGATATGAGCGACGGACGACAGCGGCACCATCTGGCCATCGGGTCCGGGTATATGGATCTGGCCCAGTTGCTCACTCGTAAGCCGGTCTTCACGCTTAATGATCGGAATGACCTTGTAGCTTCGCCCATCCATGTTGAAGCGGTTAACGAAGTTATCACTGGTAGCGACTGCAAGATCAGCTCCTAGCTGCGACAGGTTAAGACCCAGGTCAGCGACCTTATCTCTGTCGAAAACGATGGTGGCCTGTGGTTGATCCATCTTCAGGTCTATATCCGGCGGAAAGGCAAACAAGCCGCTTTCAGTGGCCTTCTGCTGCAGGCTTTTTGCAAACTCGAGTAATTTGTCGGCACTGGCCGTCGATGTGATGACAAACTCCACCGGGAAATTACTGCCGCCGGGTAAAGCAGGTGGCGTGGTGATGAACATCTGGATGCCCGATATCTGGTCCACTTGTGCCTGTACTTCGGGAACGATTTCTGTGACCGTTCGGGTGCGCTCACCCCAGGGCTCGACTACGACACCACTGAATCCATCGGCACCGATCGTCGCTCCTATATCAGGCGGGAATAACAACTGGAAGGTCAACGCAGCTTCGGGCACGTCCAGCATGACTTTTTCCGATGCCTCGGCATAACGGGCGTTATGATCGACAGTCGCGTTGGCTGCTGTATTGATGATGCCAAACAGAACACTCTGGTCTTCCGTTGGCGCCAGCTCGCTGGGAGAGAACATGAACATCGGTATCGTCGTCACACTGATGACCGCCCATACCAGGTATACCGCCGGCCTGGCAGTAAGCGTTTTACCGAGCATTTTGCCGTAACTTTCCTGCAGCCGGTCGAATCGATGGTTGAGCCATCCACTCAAGCCACTCTCCTCATCCTGTGCGCTCCGCAGTAGTTTTGCCGCCATGGTCGGGGACAAGGTCAATGCAACAACGCCGGATATTGCGACAGCGCCGGCTAGCGAAAAAGCAAACTCGCGGAATAATGCGCCGGTCAATCCACCCTGCAAACCGATCGGGATATAGACTGCGACGAGCGTCAGCGTCATCGCAATGATCGGCGTCACCAGCTCGCGCGCGCCCAGTATTGCGGCTTCACGTGGTGTGCGACCTTCTCTCAAATGACGCTCAACATTTTCAACAACGACGATGGCGTCATCGACGACCAGCCCGACGGACAGCACGATAGCCAGTAGAGTCAACAGGTTCAGCGTAAACCCGAAAAGCTGCATCAGAAAAATGCCGCCGATAAGCGAGACCGGTATAGCCATTACCGGTACCAGCACCGTTCGCCATGAACCGAGGAACAGGAAAATAACGATAATCACGATCAACAGCGTTTCAACAAGTGTTGTTGATACTTCGCGTATGGCATCACTAACATACTGTGAAGCATCGTATCCGATGCTGGCATCCAGACCTGACGGCATCTCTCGCTTTAACCTGTCGAGTTCGACACGGACGCCGTCGATGACATCAACGATATTCGCATTCGGCTGTGGAAAGATACCTGCGAACACAGCAGTGTCGCCCGAGTAACGCACCAGGGTGTCGTAATCTTCAGCACCGAGTTCGACATCAGCAATATCTTCGAGCCGAATGATGCTATCACCCTGCTTGTAGATGACGAGCCGTCTGAAATCCTCAGCGCTATGCAGGTCGGTATTGGCTGCCAGGTATGTCTGTACCAGTGCACCCTTGGTGCTGCCAATGGCGGCAAGATAGTTATTTGCCGCCAGTGCGGAACTGACCTGCGATGGCGTTATATGAAGCGCAGCCATTCGGTCCGGCTTTAGCCAGATACGCATGGCGAAGGTTCGAGCACCAAAGATTTCTATGCGCTGGACGCCGGCAACAGCCGACAATCGTGGCTGCACGACGCGCGCCAGGTAATCGGTTATCTGTTCCGGTGACAGTATCTCTGACCAGAAACTCAGATAGGCAGCGGCAAACTCTGAGTCCGCTGACTGAACGCTGATGGTTGGGAGTTGCGCCTCCTGTGGAAGGTCATTTCGAACTTCGTCAACTTTGGCCGAGATATCAGCAAGCGCCTTGGTGGAGTCGTAGTTAAGCTTGAGACGGGCCGTGATAATCGAAACACCCTGCAGGCTTTTAGATTCGACGTAGTCGATACCCTCCGCCGCAGCGATGGCGCGCTCCAGCGGCGTGGTTATGAACCCGCGAACCAGTTCTGCGCTGGCACCGATGTACACGGTTGTAATCTGTACCGACGCATTTTCACTCAGTGGATACTGTCGAACACTCAACGAGTTCCAGGCGGTGATCCCTGCAATGACGATCAACAGGTTGACCACCACTGCCAGTACCGGCCGCTGGATGAACAGATCGGTAAAACCCGGTTTTGACTCAGGCATCAGGAATCGCTCGGATCCGGATAAAGACTGGGTTCGGGAGCCAGTGTATTGTCGATAACGACTTGCGAGCCAGGCTGCAATTTAAATACACCACTGGTGACAACGGTTTCGCCATTTTTCAGACCGTCTGTAACATCGACAAAATCGCCACGTGCCTCGCCGAGAACCACGAATTGCTGGCGTAATACCTTGACGGATCCACCGCTATCCTCGTCCTTCTGTTCGTCGATGACAAAAACCGAATTTCCGAATGGTGCGTACAGTACTGCGGTGGACGGTACCGACAACACATCCTTAACGTCCGGTAACACCAGCTGTACATTGACGAACATACCCGTACGCAGTTTTTCATCGGGGTTATCAACGATCGCCCGCACCTGCACGTTACGGGTCACAGGGTCAACTCCAAGGTTTATCGCGGTGATCTCACCCTTGAAAACGACACCTGGTGTTACATCCGAACTGACGCGAACTTCCATATTTCTTGATAATTGCGAAAGCTTCTGCTGCGGCACAGAAAAATCGACATAAACCTGGTCAAGTTTCTGTAATGCTACGATCGGATCACCCACAGACAGAACCTGCCCCAGGTCGATCTGGCGAATACCCAGGCGTCCTGAAAATGGTGCACGGATGGATTTCTTATCCAGTGTTGCCTCGATCAACTCGACCGCAGCCTCGGCCTCCTTGGTATCGGTAAGCGCCTGTTCGACGGCATCTTCCGAGACCAGGTTCTTGTCGACCAACGAACGCAGTCGCTTCAAGTCAGCCCTGGCCTGCGCAGCGGTCGCCTTGCTCGATGCGAGCTGAGCGACTTCCGTACTGGTATCCAGCTGAACCAGTACCTGCTCTGCCTCAGCACTGCCGTCGGAGACAAACTTGAGCTCAGTTACGCGGCCGCCGACTTCTGCACTGACGGTCACGCCCTGTACCGCTGTCACCGATGCCGTCGCAGAAATATACTGTTCCCATTGCGTCTGACTGACGCTTGTGGCCGTGACAGTTGCGGGTGGAAAGGTCATAGTCGAGGCAGCCTCTCCCATGGCCTCGAACTGGCCCATTTTTATGAAGGCCAGGATGCCTATCAGTACAAACACCGAACTGCCCGCGATAAGTAGTTTTTTCAACATAGTCGCCCGTCTGGATCGAATACGAAACAAGGGCCTGATGCGCCCTATTGATGTGAATACATTATATAAAAAAGTGTGTGAACGATACGTTTCACACACTAGAAAGAATTATCTGAGCTGAACTTTTTACAGAATAACACAGGTTAACGTAATGAGAGTCAATGTTTACACTGTGGAATTCCGGGCACTGTATACCAAATGAGATGCGACGTTATCGGTTCAAATAGGTACACAGCCCCCGGATGCCGGAATCTTACTCTCGCAGGTTCTGCGAATTTGCAATCGCCGCATTACACCGCGATGACGGCACCGGCCACTACCAGGAAGAGCAGAGGCGTGACAAGGAATGTCATTGTCATTTTCATTATCAAACCATCTTCTGTTTTCATTGCATGCGTTTGCATGTTTTTCATGATTAATTCCCCTTGTGCTTGGTGAAGTACCGTTTTACCGGTAATGTCTAAGACAATAACTAAACATTTACGTTTTGTCAATATTTTGTATAATACAAATATATGAATATTTCATGACAGAGGTGAATATCATGGCAAAGACTGAGTTATTAATGAGTGGATACCGCATCGGGACTGTGTCGCGGCTCACGGGTATTTCACCCGACACCTTGCGCATCTGGGAACGGCGCTATGAGGTCGTAACACCTCAGCGATCGCACGGCGGTGGGCGGCTTTACTCCAACGAGGACATCGCGAGACTGAAACTGATCAGGCGCCTGGTCGACAAGGGAGATACGATTAGCGTGGTAGCCCACCTCAGCCACGACGAACTCCAGGAGCGGCTGGACGAAGCCAGCAGCGCGCCCGCGCGAGACGATGCGAGAAGTCCCTGTCGGTTGACAATTGTCGGTGAATTGCTTTGCGCCAGGATGAGAGCGGCCGAAGAGTCGCTCAAAGCGATCGACCTTGTCGCTTGCTATGACTCAGTACCGGTCTTTGCGGCCGCAACGGATCGACAACAAACAGATGTGCTCGTCATCGAGCAGCCGAGCCTGCAGCCGGAAACGGCTTTGCAAGTTGTCGACTGGATGGAGCAGGTTAATGCCGCGCACGCTGTCATTGTATATCGTTACGCCAGGCAAAAGACGCTCGAACAGCTACCTCGGTCGAAGTGTACTACGTTGCGTGCACCGGTCGATGCAAAGACCGTGGAGAATTATTGCGTCGCGATGCTCGGTCGCTACATCAGTGCAGATGCGGACGAGGTCGAGCCCGCGCTCGCCCCTGGGGAACTGGCACCGCCACGCCGTTACAGCGATGAGATGCTCGCAAAACTGGCTGGCATCTCATCGACGATCAAATGCGAGTGCCCGCGACATCTCGCCGAGCTGATCACCAGTCTTAGCGCTTTTGAGAAATACAGTTCAGAATGCGAAAGCCGAAATCGTAAAGACGCAGAACTGCATGGCCATCTAAACACCACGGCATCACAAGCCCGGCATATGTTCGAAACTGCGCTCAGTCTGGTCATCGAAGCAGAAAACATTGAGTTGTGATTGTGTTGTTCGCTCAAGCCCGCGCTCGTCGGCCACTTTATTTCGACAATCAGGGCGCCAATCGGCACGATTAACGCCAGTCGTATGTGTTTACCAACAGTGTTAGCCGAAAGCACCGTTTGAGCCAAATGCAAGCAAAACTAACACTCGGTCAGAGCGCTCACCTTAATACAGAGACGTTGATCATAGAAACCCGGTCTGTCTTTGAGCGCTTAGAGAATAACTAAAAGCTTGTTGCAGGTTCTGCGGCGTCAATTACTGTGTTACCCGCGGATCAAGTTTGTTGAGCGTTATTGTCTAGACCAACAAAGAATGCACGTACGGATGTAGAGGGGCATTTAACAATAAAAATGCCCAAATCCTTTTGGGCTCTTGGATCACTCGACAATCACTTTGCCGGTCATCGAGGGATGGAGTGAACAGTAATACACATAAGTGCCTGTTTCTTTGAACGTGTGTTCGTAAGAACCGCCGCGATTCAGTCTTTCGGAGGCAAGCAAGCCATTATTTGGGCTGGTGATGGTATGCGGCATGGCCTCCTGGTTTACCCACGTTACCGTATCGCCGGCCTTGACTCGAACAGTGGCTGGTTGAAATTGCATCGCGCTAATTCCGACCTGCCCTGATGCTTCAGTCTTTTCACCGCTTCCGGTTGCCCCGCCAGCTTCACCCATACCGTGCTGGTAACCCTGCATACTGCGGTGCATGCCTGGCTGGTAGTACATGTATCCAGGTGGCGCAGGTGGCTGGTAGTACCTGTCATAGCCATACCCTTTATAGCCATAATGCGGGTACTGACCGGCGTTGATGCTCGTTGATAGCATGGCGAAGAGCGCGGCCCCCGACGCTACCGCTGCAATCGTCAGTGCTTTGGTATCTTTTGACATTTTCATTTGGAACTCCCGTTATCTCTGATCTAGGTATCAAAATTTCCGAGTCTGCGTACTCAAGGACTCGCGTTGGTCGCGAGGCGTGGCTTCAACCCGCATCACCGCGGGTTTGGTGAGGGGTCGCCAGCCTGTACACATTTGCATTACCGTCATATCTGATTTGTCAGCAGAATATGAACGTGTCCTTCAATTCGGAATCATCACAGTGTCGATCACGTGGATGATGCCGTTTGAAGCGCGTATGTCGGCTGCCACGACGCGAGCTCCATCAACAACTACACCGTCGGAGCTATCGATCTGTATCTTTGAACCTTGCACCGTCTTTGCCGAATTCAGCGCTGCTGCGTCAGCGGCGGTAACTTCGCCGGGCACTACATGGTACGTCAGCAACTCAGCAAGCGCGTTTTTGTCTGCGACCAGCGCGGCCCGAATGGTTTCAGGCACCTTGGCGAATGCTTCGTCTGTAGGCGCAAACACCGTGAAGGGTCCAGACTGGTTCAACGTGTCCACAAGTTCGGCGGCTTTAATGGCTTCGACAAGCGTCGTGAAGTTGCCTGCATTCACGGCCGTTTCGATGATGTTTTCGGTCGGTGCGGGGCCGGCTGCGCTCGCAGGTTTTTTACCTGTGTCTTTATCTTCGACTGATTTTCCCGATTTCGCGTCGTATTTGTCCCTCATCGGGTGACCGGGAGGCAAGTCGCCTTTGTGCTTTTTGTACCACATCATCTTTTGCTTCTTGTACATTTGATGGTGCTTGGGATGATGCATCGGGTGATGGTGCATGTAGTAGTCAGATGGCCCGTAGGCGCCATAGCCCTGATACTTCATGCCGGAATGGCATTTGTGTCCGGCGGATGCGCTCATCGATGCTGTGGCAAGAGCAGCGGCCAGGGTGGTTAAAACTATCGCTTTCATAATGTTTCTCCTCTGCGTTCGCAGTAAGCATTAGCTCAGGTTTTGTCTAGGTTGCATTCTCGATTAAGCAATCAGTCGAGTTCTGGAATATTCGACGTATCAGCACGTGTAGCAGCAGGGCAAAGAACACGTGTTGTTCATGTCTTGTCCAATACAATATTGCATATTATAGCAAATGTCAATATATTGTACTGGACATTTTGTAGCGATCTGCCAGCCCTCGAGCTGCGACTTCCGGCGCCTGCTCCCGTCATACTGGTGAGAAATGCTGGCTAGAAGATGAAAGGGACTTACTTACGCAGAATCCAACTGAATTAGCCAACACATACAATTGCGAGGAGCGAAGCAATCTCTCAGAGGCTAACGCAAAGGTGCAAAAGATCGCTGCAGTGTTGCTCCCACGGTCAAACGCTAGCGCAATCCTGGCTCGCGCCGATAGACAACCTGCAGCGCCATCGCCGGGCGTGAATATTGACCCTCAAACCGCTTGAACTTACGATGCAGCGATTCGATTAGATGGGAATTAATGGCGAACCACATAACTGCATGAATCTATTGACTAAATTGGAATTCCGATGACAGCAAATCTGTTGAACAGCAAGGCTATCTGCAGCTCAAACAGGTATACTGTCCCCGGATTTCGGATTTGAAAACCATAAAAGTCGATTACGGTTGATGCACCCTTGATAATTGACGAAGTAATAACGGGCCGGTTATTGGATCGAAATATTCGTATATTCAGAACAAAAGATTCGAGTTTTTATGCAATCAATTCAGATTAATTATCCTCTAAAAGGATAGTAGTCAGAAAAATTCCACCACGGAGGTTCTCATGTCAGGTAAGCCAATGAAACACATTACCGGATCCGCCTTGCTGTTGATCCTTGGCCTGTTTCAGGCTGCAGCCGTTATGGCCCAAAGCGACGAGGTTATACAGCGCGAGATCGAAGCACAGATTACCGCTTCGGAGCAGTTGCAGGGTAACCGGATCGATATTTATGTACAACAAAGATTGGTGGTTCTTGCCGGCGAGGTTCGCTTATACGAGCAAAAATTGATTAGTGAACGTATTGCCTGGACGACTACGGGCGTATTCGAGGTTGACAATGAAATCCGGGTGATACCGAAGCTGCCCCTTTCCGATGAAGCTATTAAGCGTAAAATTACTGAGATCGTTAAAGCCAACGAGCGGTTTCGAGCCGCGGAGGTCGTGGTGACGGTTCGTGACGGCAAGGTCGTTCTCAACGGCAGTTTTGTAGACTTTTCCGATCCGTCGAAGCTAAAGCACGAGGTAGCGGAAATCGAAGGCGTAGTCGATATCGAAATGATTGCCAGATTTCTTGCCTGATGTGGGATCATGAATAGGCTCAGGCCTTACGTTTGACATGTCGAACGTAAGGCCTGAGCCAAATTGCACTTCGGCGGGCTTTGTTAATCGAACTCATGATACTCCTACTCCACTTTCCACGACTCATGGGGCTAAATCCATGAGGCTTGGCCATGCATTATTTTTCGCCCTGGTTGGCGTGGTCATTGGCTGGTTCGGGCATGCGAATTTAAGCGCGCCACCGGAGGATGCACATTTATCCTCCGGGCTGGCTGCACCGGAACCAGTGGATTTGAGGGAGTACCACACCCATGGACCTTCATCCGGGGCTGATCCGGTCGCGGCCGCCAGTAATCAATTGCAAATGTATTTGCAGGCAAAAAATTACATTGATGCAATAGCGTACCACAATCAGTTGCTTGGCAGCGCTTCCAGTCAGGTGTCTTCTGATCAGCGCCAGACCATCCTTGAGTATGCGGATAAGCTTTTTCGGCAACAATCCTATCATGATGCTTTGAACCTACTGAATCTGTATCTGGAGTCTAATCATAGAGATGTCGATGCCTTGCGGTTAAAAGCACGCATACTGGCGGTTCAACGAAATTACAAGCAGCAAATAGAGGTGCTGTACCAGGCCAGAGCCTATGCATATCAGGAGCGCGATATCGCGGAACTAACTGATGCGATTCGAAGCAGTGTGGATAAATATAAGCAGGTATTGCTGGATCTCGACAACCATGTTGAGTTGCTCAGTTTGTTTCAAGAGCTGGTTTATCTTGAGCCAGATTACTCACCGTACTTTATTGAACTGGCGAAGGCTCAACTAAAAAATAATTTTGACAACGATGCCATACAGTCACTTGGGCTAGTTGTGCATGATCCTTTGGTGGGCGCGCAAGCGCAGCAGCTCTTAAATGAGTTAGGTGCTAGTGAACAGAGCGACGAAGAAACAGTAGCGCTTTCTGATGGTACTCGAGATATTCCTTTACGACGTCGCGGAAACCATTTTGTTGTAGAAGCCACACTAAATAATCGTACTCGCTTGAGCCTGCTGATAGATACCGGCGCTTCGATAACAATAGTAAAGCCGGAGCGTTTACGTAGCGCAATCGATGGCAGCCTTGACAGGTACCCGGAGCATTTATTCAATACGGCCAATGGGGTTGTGACGGCGCCAGTATTGAACGTAGCTTCACTCGTTATTGGTGAATTTGAAGTAACAAACTTAAGCGTTGGCAGTCTCCAACTGATCAACACTTCAGAAGTCGATGGCTTGCTGGGGATGAACTTTTTGAGACATTTCAGGTTTTTCATCGATCAGGAAAAGAATCTACTTCGCTTGTCATTGAGCGACTAACAAATAGAGTAAGCCTGGCATTCGCCCGGAATGAACGACAGTTAAAGATGAAGAGGATCAGGCGGTAGCTTCATCTGGAAATCCGTCGTCCAAACGCAAAAAAGACCTGCAGGCGTCAAACGCCTGCGGGTCCTGCGACGGTGTGCTAGTTGGTCAGCACGATAACATTGAAGTCATCGGGCAAGCCTGCATCAATCGGTTCACGCGCGATCACGGTTGAGACGCTGCCTGCGGCAAGATCGAAAGCCTCGACGTTGATTGCAACCATACCCCCTGCGACGACACGAATATCGTAGTTGCCGGGTGCGACCGCCACGTACTCGGTGATATCGGCAAACGCGAAGTCAGCTAACAGCGGGGTGCCGGCGAGTCCACTTTCGACATCACTAACACTGAACTGGCCCGCAGCCGTGACGTAAACGTTAACCAGGCCAGCGAGGGGCGCCGCGTGCACGACTTTGACACTTGCTTGTGTTGCGATCGAACGATTTTCATCTTCGGTCGCAAGTAAGCCGAACGCGGGTGTGGTCAGCACATAGCCGGCAGCGATAACGGTATACTCGGCGCCTTCGTCGAGCGACAGCGACGGTGAAGTATAGACAGAGCTGCCAATGCCAGCGCCGTCCGGTGCCACATCGAACACATAGTCGCCTTCAGGCACGCTCACGTAGGTTCCTGGACTCGGAACAACATTAGTGTAGCTAAACGCATCGATCAACTCGGTCGGCGAGGTTGGCAATGACGAACTGGTCGCGAACACTTCCACCGGACCACCGGCCGCGGTACCGGCATCAGGCGAGAGGTGAACCACCCGTGCCCCTGCATTGGTATCCTCGTCGTACAGTTCCAGGCTGCTGCCGTCGGTCGCTGCGAGAAGCTTGACAGGCGAAGTCTGCTGCGCGGTCTCGTTGGTCGTACTGACAGCTAACAGTAGGAGTTTCTGGCCGGCAAACGGACTCAAATCCAGCTCTCCAGAATCGTATGCGACCGATTTTGAGCCTGTCGGGGTGATTTGAATCTGATACGCGCCCGCGGGCAAGGCGCCAGCATCGATTTGACCTTTGTAGTCAAACGTAAAGGTCGGGTCCACGGTGGTCACGTTGACCCCAGGCGCAGTCACGTAGACGTCGACCGAACCCACAGCCGGCGATGCATGAACAACGGCGATGCCGACTTCATTGCTACCGGGCGTTGCTGCCGATTCGTTGGCAACCAGAGCCTCAATCGTAGCCGTGTTGTTGACCGCAAGCACCGTATACCGGCCATCCGCATCGAGCGCGAAGCCAGGGACTGTGATCACATCAGCATTGCCACCCGGAATGATTGCCTCGACAGCGATGTCGCTCGAGCCCGCGTCGACCGTCAGGTAGCCGCTGCTTTCCGCATAATCGAGATCGCTGATGGCGACCATTGTGTCCAGTTTGACATTGACAGGCGGTGCATCAGGAGACGTGTGAATCACGCGCAGTTGTGCTGTGTCACCGGTCGGCGGTGTCTCCGGTGCCAGGACGGTGTCGTCGGTATCGCTGCATCCTGCGAGCGTGAATGCTGCTGCGAGCGCGGATGCGAGTGCTATTGGCTTTAAATGTTGTTTCGAAATGACCATGTTTTCCTCCTCAGGCTAATGGCAATTGCTCTACGTTATTAGCAATTACCAGCCACGGTACGGCGAGAGACGTGAAACGGTCGTCAATCTGATGTGAAATTTCTGTGAAATTACAGAATTAGCAGCCTGTCGGCCTTAGAGGTTCGTAGCGAGGCAAGTAGGGGATCGAGGCTATTTTTTCGATCATTTGAGGCGAATAGTGGTCGCTATTTAACGAAAATGATCGGAAAAATAGACCGATTCCCTGCTGCCGCAGTCGAACAACCCAAGTCCGACAGGCTGCTAGCCTCAGGCGGGTATTCGCCGGATATTCGCCCCGAGCTGAGACAGCTTTTCTTCGATGATCTCGTAGCCGCGATCTATGTGATA
>JAAUYJ010047619.1_pt1 | contig 13639 bp, 16 predicted proteins | sample 7278031 | NCBI WGS metagenome assembly JAAUYJ01 (sample SAMN14350222, study PRJNA611818) | marine sediment metagenome | isolation source: surface marine sediment (1.8m) | place: French Polynesia: Moorea | collected 2018-08 | reverse complement strand
GGGACTCAACCAAGATATGTTGAAGGTGACTATCAAAACCACGTGGTTGGCTCCCTGTAGGGAATCTGCCAGGATTTTTTTTGTTTTCCTGTCAAAGTAAGAAAGACTTCTGGTTGAAGTGTACCATCAGGAATTGCCCGGGAAATTATTAAATTCCCATATAGAAGTCATCATCTTCTGGCACCAAGGCAAAGATGAACAGAAGAAGTCAAGTCTGAGCCGGCCTTCAAAGTTCAAAGTTCTAAGGACAGCTTTCAATGTTCAATTGTTCTTGTCAGGTATACCCATGGCAAAAGATGCAAAAAACATCACCTCGCCTATAGCCTTTTTTGACCCATGTACACATGAAGAGAGAGGGGGAGGGGGGTCACACCCCAAAATGAAATTAGGCAGTGAAACCAGATCACTTGGACTGAAGTCTCAATCTCACACAATGATTTCAGAACGGGGTGTGACCCCCCTCTCCCCTCTCTCTTCATAATACAGAGGGGAGGGGGATCACACCTCAAAATGAAATTAAGTTTTCACACCATGATTTTGGAATGGAGTGTGACCCCCTCTTAAACCATACATGGGAACCATACATGGGTTTTTGAAATTAAAATGATGAAAATGATGAAAATATGGGGTGTTCCTTTCATTTTTATAGACCATACATGGGCTCCAGGTAAAAACAAAAAACCTACCGTTTAAAACTTGTTGCAGGCAAATGTTAAAAAAAGACAAAACGTTTTCTTTCTTATTACGTCCTATTATGTCTAGGTCGAGCTTCCACCGACCATATTGAAACAGTGATTTTTTGCTACGAAACTGAAGAAAAGTGAATCATGGCGGGCCATAACAAAGGAATTTGCCTGGCTAAAAACGAGATCTTTATGGGAGGTTGAGAGGTGGTGAAGGACAGCCCTGCATGAGCAACCATCTGGTTCAGGTCAGTGTCCGCCCCTCCATTTAGACACAGAGTTTGTTTTGAAATCCCAGAAAAAGTTTATTGTGAAGGCCACCCACAATGAAGGGGTCAATATTTGCCTGGCTTGGAATGAGATCTTGTTTGGAGGTGCTAAAACACAATCCTGCAGGAGCAACTATCTGGTTAAGGTCAGCTTCCGCCCCTCCATTTAGGTAGAGTAAACATTTTTATATAAAAACAGGAAAAGTTTGTTGTTTCGGGTCATCGTTTCGAAAAGTTTCCCATCTCACTTATTGCCAAACACATTAATGCCAAAGCAACCCTCCGTTCATCCAGCCTTAGGAGGCAGCGCCAACCAACGTCTCTTATGTCAGTCAGCCAGTCAGGCAGACCTTTGGCAGTAAAAATATCTTAAATTACACGGTAACATTAAAATAAATATTATGGGTTTAATCATATGTCTTATGGTACCACAGTTTATAAGGTTTTTTACTCCAAAGAGCTAAATGCTCTAGAAGCTGAGATTTGGAGACTCCGTTTGAAACGCACAAGTCCCATTGCCTGGCTTTAAATGAGATCGATCCTAGTGGGAGATGGTAAACGACAGCATGAGCATTGAGCAACCATCTGGTCCAGTTCAGCCTCCGCCCCTCCATTAAAGAGGCCTTGAGGTCTAGAATTTCCTGGCTTGGAATGATATTTTGTTGGGAGATAGTAGAGGGCAAGTCCTACATGAGAAGCCATCTTTTCTAGGTCATAGTATTTGTTTAGAAATCCCAGGAAAAGTTTACTATGGAGGCACCCATAATAAAGGTATCTAGATTTCCCCCACTTGGACTAAAATCCATCCCGGGGAGGGTAGAGGGAACTTTCTCCTGAATATGAGCATTCCACTATCTTGGAGGAGTGAATTTTCCCCTACTTAGAGTAAAACTAATCTTGGGACTAAAAAAAGATTTTTTTTCTGCATTCTTTTGCCAAACAAATTTACTCCAGGGTGGAATCTTGCTATTCCTGTTACTTTCCCTCACAATTTAAGAAGTCTATTTATTCTGCAGGTCTTTGAACAAAATCTATTCTTGTTTCCCAATCTGTAGCTGCTACAAATATGTTCCTGATTCTTTTGAGAACGATAGAAGAAGCAAACTTTCTGAAAGTCGAACTATGTCAAGCTTTAAGATGAACAAGCTCTTTCTGACATTCTTTCTTGAACCGTACAGAGTTTTTTCCCTAAAGCAACGAAGAAGTAGACGTCTATTTTTCAAATTTCAAATTGAGAAAAATATACGGTTTATTCCGACCATTTTTCCTGTCAAGTGTAAGTCCCCAAGCATTTTAGGAAAAAAAATCAGGCTATTCTCTGGAAAGCTTTGCGCGAGTATTGGTATGCGTTCATAAAGGTAGCGGTAGTTAGCTGTAGAAATTGCCGTCGTCTGAAGTCTATTTTATTTTCGGTTTCCTGAAGGGAGGAAGTCACTTCTTCCTCCCGTTCTTGTTCTTTCAAATTTCCCAGACGCTAATTTGAGAACGAGCAATGAAGTCGGCGGCAGTCAAAAAAGGAGGAGGAAAGGGAGGAAAAGCATAATCAGCGTTTCATTGCCTCGTAATGTGGCGGGGTATAAATTAGGGCCGGGTTAGGAAATGAGGGGAGGGAAGAGGGAAAATGCACAAAAAGTCAGTCGGAATTTTTTACCATCATCTCCGTGGGAGAAAAAAATTATGGCTCTGCAACTAGTCATCATTGCGCACATGCGACTTGCAGAAAATAACTTGACTTCAATTGTGCTTTGCCAAGCCTCTTAGCTGTCATTTCCGCAGTCTTTTCCCAATATTTGCTTCCGCGTAAAGAGGTGAGGAGGAGGAGGAGGAGGAGGAGGGGAATGCCGCCGCGGAACCTTCTTCTCATAATGCTTGCTACCGCCTCTTTTTTCCTCTCCTGCGCTGGTCGTTCGGCATGTGTATGTACTGTACCAGAGGAGGAAAAAAGATAGTGGGAGGAGGAGGAGCGAAAAAAGGGGGGAAGAGGCAGCAGAAAATGTATTTTCTCGCAGCTCTGGCGGCTCCTTCTTCCCTTTTCTCTCTGGCGGGCGGGAGGGTCCCCCTCCCCTCTCCCTCTCCCATAAATCTTTTGAAATGTTCTTGGCCGGATATTTTATTGGTGCCTCTGATAGATGGTCTCCCTCCCCTCCCCCCCCTCTCTCCGTCCCTCGGTTGGCTGGTCCGTTGGTTGGTTGGTCGGAGGAGGAGGGGGAGGACGGAGCAGACTGCTTCTTCCCCCGGCTGCAAGGGAGGGGGAGGGCTGGCTGGCTGCTTCCTCGCTGGGATCCCTTCCTTCCTTCAGAGACAGACGCCCCCCTTCCCCTCCCCTGCTTGGTTCCTTCGTAAGCACAGAGAAGAAAGGGACTCTGAGGAGGAGGGAAAAGACGGAGGAGGAGGGGAAGGGTATGTCGGAGGAGAAAAAGAAAGAAAGGAGAGGTTTCAGGGGTGTGCAACCCAACCAAGAAGATTAAAAATGTTTGTTGCTTCATTTAGGAAAATATAAGAGAGCCTTCGTTCCTTTTGGCCTTCTTTCCTAGTCATTGCACAAAAAGTATTCTTATTCTCTTTTCCAGCTTCCCACACCATGATCAATTTTTAAAAGAATATGCTAACTTTATCAAGCCAAAATATTTTTCTGTTTATCAATGCACTTATTCTGTCGGCGGCAACGAGATAGTAGGACTCATTGCTGCGTTTGTTGCAGCAACTTGAGTGTCGGCGGCAGCAGTCGCCGCCGGTTGGAGCAAAGGGAACGTGAGGGGAGGGGGCTGTTGTTGTCGGTGGGAGGGAGAAGAAAATGAAGTCGTAGTGAGCGCACGCACGAAGAAGAAGAAAACCTCCTTCTTCTTCCCTCTCCTGGGAGAAGAAGGGAGAGAGTTTGTAGAGAAAAGAAGAAGACAAACGCCGCGGGTGGAAAGAAGAGGGGGGAAGAGGCGCCAAGCAAGCAACCCGTCCGCCCAGCTCAGTTCAACCCCTTCCTCCTCTCCCCCCTTCTGTGCACGCAATATTTGGAAGAGAAGGAAGAAGAAGAAGAATGCTTCCCGCTCCTCCCCCCTCCGCTCCCCCATGGTTCTTTTTTGCCTCCTCCTCTTTTCCTATCTCCCCCGCTGGTTCCTCCTCCCTCTCCCTCCTCCGCCTCCTGCATATTCATTTGCGTCGAACCATAAATAAGACATCATGTCAGCTCAGCCTCCTCCTCCTCCTCCTCTGCCGCAGTCGCCGCCCGCTCCCAACTAAACCGAACGAACGAAAACTCTTTCACCTATGGTACCTACCTACAACCTAGTGCCGGTATGCTAGATACGTGTGCTTCGTAGGACGTGGGTAGAAGCATCAGAAGAGTTGGGCAATTCTTTCGTATCAGAGGGGAATAGAAGTAGGGCGCGATCCACATACGACTGGCAGATCTTTGCTCGATTCGGAGCCAAAAATCTTTTCAAACTGCACTGCTAAGTACGGAATATCGGTGTGCGTATCTTTTTGGGTTTTCTGGTTAGTTTACATAATGAGGAGTTGTTTTTGTCTTCTTAATAGCTTTCTATCCAACAAAAAAGTAGAATCAACGTCTCCAATGCAATTCCCTCTAAAAGAAAGGAAATAGTCGGATCGAGTTTCTTTCAATATTAGATGCTTTCCCAATTGTTGGAGCAATTTAGAAGACTGGCCGTGGCACTAAATTTGGTGCATTGGCTATAGCGGTCATCGAATGAGGAGCGTCTCATTGCGATGAATCTTTAAATGCGCTTCTGATTAATCTTTATGCGAGGCGGCAATTACAGGCCCATAAAGACACCCTCAATAATGCCAAGTGCTATCGCCAACGACGCCTCTATCGCATTTTTCCCAGACGGAGGGTTAATTGTGAAACCCTTTTACCCAAGCGTAGAAGCCACAACTCAATTTCTAAAAAAAAATCGCGTCTCCCCTCTTCTCCCCCCCGGACAATAAATCATTCCCAAATTAACAGTCTCCCCGCAAAAGACGAGAACGAAGAAAAATGAACTGACGGGAATAAGAGTTCTTGCGCCAGAAGATGAAGAAGAGTAAGTGCCGCGGCCATCATTTTGCATCTTGGGCTTAAAAGACTTGTTCCGCCTCTCTCTCTCTCTCTCTCTCCTCGGTCGGCGGTGGGTGGGTGGGTCGGACGAAGGAGGAGGAGGATGCTACATCTTTCTTCTTTCACGTCCCGGGGAGATGAAATAATGCTTCTTGGACCCCCTCCTCCCTCCCTCCCTCTCTCTCCGCTCAGATTGTAATGAAACATTTCTTCATCTTATCTGGCGTCTGCATCATCTGCGTCCGACCGTCGGAGCGACCGCCGACCGGCCGACTCAACTCAAGCCAACAACTCGCCTCTTGCAACAATCCACCCGTTCCTTCGTTCCCCCGAGGAAGGAGCGACTCCCATTTTTCTCCCCCGCCGCCGAACGGACGAACGAAGCGGCGATTGGCTTCTATTCTCTTCCTCCTCCCCCCCTCCCCTTTGCCCATATGCGTGAAGGAGTTGGGCCAGGAAAAAAGTACAACAACAATTCAATACATAAACTGGCAACATATGGCATTGTTTTATAGTATTTTTTTCAAAAAAAATGTTGCAGCAAAAAAGGCTTTGAACATTGCTGTATGTTGGCAAATTTCTACTATTCCCCCACACCCACGGCATCGTCTCAGGAGCCTCTCATGCGAGTACGCACTACGTGGTACATACGTTCTTGGTATGGAGGTGGCATGGTTGGAAAGGGGGGGATGGAGATGGAGTTAAGTGGGTTTTGGAACGAGATGGAGGCGAAGGAGGAGGAGATTCCAATCCCGCCGGCGGCGGCGGCATCGCCAGGGAAGGGGAAAAGGGGGAGCATTCTTGTAAGTAAGACATTTATCTTCCCTCCCTCCCTCTTCCCTTCTCGCGATCTCCAAGCGTTATACGCTTTTGATGAAGGCGGCGGCCAATGCTCCCACCCACCAGCCATTTTCCGAAGAGGGGAGGGAGAGGAGCGAACCGGGAAATTGGCATCATTTTCCTTTTGATCCCCCGGAAAATTTCCTCTAATTTAAAAAGTTTTCTTTTTTCGGAAACTTGGGTGCCGCTGCTTGCACGCGGGCTGAATTCATGAAAGTTAAAATAGGAGGGGGAGGGGGAGGCGTTGGACCGATCGCTGGAAAGTGCTCCTCCCCCACTCCTCTCTGTTTCATTTCTCTTCCTTTTTGTCGTCATCTGCAGCTCTTTCGCCTCCTTCGTCTTCGTTTCCAAAAGGGGAAAAAGAAACGGAAAAGACACAAATGAAACTCGGGAGAGAGGAGCGGCAGGAATGAGGCGGAGGGGGAATGGAGAAGTGGAGCGGAGTGTGTGTGTCGAACTGTTTCAGGAATGCCCCAAGGGGAGAGAGGAGTTGCAGTGACTCAGAGGGAAAGGAGAGGGGGGGAGAAGCTTTCGGAACGAAAGGAAAAGGGGGGAGAGGGAGGAACGAATGGGGAGCGAAAGAAGCCATTGATCGAGGGAGGGGAAGGGAGAGAGGCGACACTTTGGCTAAAACCTTATTGGATTGAGAAAGCGAGGAGGGAAAAAGAGCATGGGGAGGAAGGGGGGAAAATGTCTCCAGAAAGTGGAAGGAGGGAGAATGCCTTCACATCTTCCAACCTCCTCCGCCGCCGCCCAATTCTTTGATTAAGGATGCAATATTCCAAGCCATAAATCGCCGGCCGTATTAAACTTTGGGCGCAGCCCTTCTTCCTTCTTGGTGGTGCCTCCCCCTCCCCCCAGGATGTATGGCGCTATTCATTATTCAAAGCTGAAGTTTTAATAGCTTTTCGTGATATATGGGGGGAAAGGGGGGAGAGAAGGGAGAAAAGGAAAGGGGGAGGAGAGAGAAAGCAGGGCGGCCACGGAGCGAAAAGAGGAGGAGGACGTTGGATAGGTCGAAAACGGGGAGAAAGATCACGAGATGTGCCCTCACTAATTAGTGATCAGGTGTGCTTTCATGTTGCATTAAATAAAGTAATATTTGTTTTGAAATGATGCAAAGTGCAAAATAACGTCCCCCATGGTTTGCTTCCTTTGTGTGTGAAATTAGTTTTGGAAAGCAATTAAAAATAATTTTATATTTACGTTTCATTTCAAGTATCTCCCTTGGTGGCTCTGTTTTGGGTGCTCTCAGCTCATACACCAGCATTTTCACGAAGGGGGAAAAGGGAGGGGGAATTCGGAGGAAGGAGAAAAGGGGGAGGAAAAGGGGGAAAGAAGCCTTGGAGGAAGGAGGGAGGGAAGGCGGAAAGAGAGCGGGTGGAGGGGGGACTAGAGGAGGGATGGGAGGGACACACTCGCACACAATTCTGCCTTCAGCCGCACAAAGAAAATAGCACGGAGAAAAGAAAAAGAAGGGGGTGGAGAGAGGGGAGAACAACAGATATTATTATTGAAACGAGAAATGGAGGGAGCTATTCAAGTGACGCTTGGTATGTTTCTTTAATGTTTTAGTAAAGTCAAGCTTTTTAAAGAAAAAACTCTCGGAGTGGGAATAAGCACACACTAACTGTTCTCCAGTTAGTGTTTTTTCCGCGGGGACGAGGGTCAATTAAAGAACGGATAGAGCAATCGTCTACCACACATGCGCTGCCGAAAAATTGTCGAAAAAGGACTGACGACTGTGCGGACTCTATCCATAATTTAGAGACCCTCACAAAAAAATGTCCAATCCTCACTCATCCACTAATTGGTCTTTTTGCCTCCCGTTTCCCACCGACCGACCTGGGGGGACAACTGCCTCCAGCCACGATAGCCTGAGAGAGAGCCCTCCACTTGTAAAACATGTACCTACGTCTGTCTATCCCCTCCCAGTATCTGCCTCAGACCCCCGCCTCGCTGCTGCATGTACATGTCTCCCACCTCACAACCTGTCTCATCTACTTCCTCTCTGAGGAGGGATTCGACGAGGGTCTAAACATGCACAGAAAGAGACCACCTTTATATAATCTCTCTTCGTCGAATCCCACCCCTGGTCCAATTATGACTTTGCGCTTTCCGCTCTCAATGTTTAATGAGCGTGCGAGGGAGGGGGAGGGGAAGAAGGGAGAGGACGAATGAGAGGACCACAATCGAGTCTTCTTTTTTGGGCGGCGGTCCCCATGCACACAAACGGCGGGAATAATAATTCTCCCTCTTCGTTCCCGGTCGGTGGGACCCCCGCGCGGCGGTGTTTCATGCCTTGGCCAAGCCGGCAGGGCAGTAATTCGTCGTCCGTTCCAATCCCTTCTTCCTGCAAGCGGCAATTTTTCAAGCTCGCGGCCGGTAAATGCACCGTGTCGCTCGCGAGTACGTATATAATAATTTCTGCTGACTCCCAAAAACCTCCTTTTTCGTTTTCGCCCCTTCCCCCTCCACAAATTGCTCTGTGGTCTCATTCCGCCCCCTCCCTTTCTCCCTCCCTTGCCTTTTGCTGCATTGAAAATCTTTCTTCCTTCTCCCTCTTCCCTCCCTCTTTCCTCCCATCACGACGCTGCGAAGGGAGGAGAGTGGGAAGGGGGAAGAGAGCGAGAGTGCATATTACGCTCGCGGGGAAAATGACTTAATAATCCGTGGGGGGAGAAAAAAGAGAAGGGAGAGGGGGGGCGCTTATGGTATAATGTGTACGTTTGTTTCAACCGAGTTATTCGCTAATACAGCGAGAGAGCGGAGAAAGGAAAAGAGGAGGAGACGCGGTTGGAAGACGAAGAAGAGAGGAGGGGGATTTTTGCTTGCTGTTGGTCAGGCTATAATTTAGTCTAATGACGGGTTGTGGCGAGAACGTCGAGCGGAGGGGGAACCAACGAATTGTTCGGAAAGGAGAGAGAAATAAGCGGTTGGCTCCCGAGGAGGAGGAGCAAGGGAGGAGGAGGATCTGTACTCGACCGAGAGGGGAAGGGGGATGGAGGAGGAGACGGTTGGCTAGATGGAAGAAGGTTGCATGTGCGTTCATCGTCGTCGGTCGGTCTCTCTGGCGCCTCTTTCACAAAAGCTAGGTGGGACTTTCGCCCTTCAACCCAAAGAATGCCGAAAATATTGATAGTCAAAGATGCACAATTGCATGTATTGGTTTTTGTTCTTACAATATAACTTTGGCGAAAGTCGGATTTTGGCGTCGAATTTGGTTGTTTGAGCCCCGAGGGCAGAGGAACGGACTGGAAATAGGGGTGGGGTGGTTGGTAGGTAGGATTAGGATTAAACCACAAAAGCCGAACAGAGCATTCGGTGGGTGTGAGCAGATATAAAAGGTAGCTAAGAAAATTTGTTCTAGGGACGATTTTATTGAAGGATTAGCGAGGGATTAGAAAAGAATGTTATATCATCTAGACGTTTAATATTTAGCCCACATTTCTCTTTCTTAAAGTAGGTGGTTATTTTTTCACCCCTGTTTGCTTAGTTCCAGCTTTCTCCTCTGACGAAAATTCGTCGCAGCGGAAGCAGAAATGATCGCCTTTTTATTCGACCCCACCCCACCAAAACCCCTCTCTTCCTTTCTTTTCTCCTCCTCTCCTCTTTCTCTCTCTATTCGTTTCCCCCCTTTTTCCCTGCTCAGTGAAACGTCCCTTTTAATGCTACCCATACATCCCCCTCCCCTCCCCCACCTCTTCCACTTCTTTTCGCCTTTTGATCTGTCTGGATATCTGCCAGCCAAGAGCCAAACCATCCAGCCAACGGAGCCAACGTCCAACCCTCCCTCCCTCCCCCGTTCTCCTCTTTCCCCACATCCCTTACTAGCGCATACTCGCGCTTTTGATCCGAGGTGGGGGGAGGAAAGGAACGCACGAACGGAGCTGGAGGGCTGCCAGATACTTCAGCCACGCTATAAAACAATATTTTACTTCCATTTCAGATGAAGAGGGAGGCACCTGGCAAACCCTCCTTGCCAACATCGGCGTTCTTGTTGGATGAGCAAGGAAGGAACGACGCACTCCTCACTCACTCACACACACGAACACACGACGGCGGGAGGGGATCGGCGTCGGCGGGGCTCACATCTCTCACGCCGCCGTCGCCGTCGGAGCCATCACAAAGGCGAAAAAGGAAGAGGAGGAGGAGAGAGACGGAGGAAGGCGGCGCTATAAGTCTTTTTTGCATTGAAGAGAGGGGAAGAAGGGAAGGCGAAGGCGGGACAGAGATGTACTGTTCGACGTCGGTGCGAGAAAGGAAAAGGAGTTGATTGAGACGTAAAGACGGGAGGAAGGACGAGGAGGCCTTTGATGTCATCGTCGAAAGAAGACGAATGCTGTTCAAAGAGGGGCTTTTTCCCGTCAGATCCCGAGATATTTTCCGTGGCGAACGCAAAACGAACATGCTAGCGTGTATGAACATGAACGTACAATACGAAGAAGCACCACATATAGCATGCAGCTCTTATATATGGGAATGTGCTGGCGAGAAAGACCCCACTACTCTTTCCCCTCCTCCTCTGTTGTGTCTGTCTGGGTTTCCCTCCCCTCTGTAGCTCGGTCGCTGGCTCTCCAAAAGGGAGAGAGGAAAGGAGGAGGGGGATTGCGAGTGGGGAGAAAGAAGAAGAGTGGTGGAGCTTCCTCCCTCCCTCCGTTGAGCTGTAGTCACGTCGTCTTCGTCGTCCTCCTCTTCCCCACCCCACCCTCCTCCTCCTCCTCTCTCTCCAGCCGCCGTAGGAGGAAGGGAGGGGAGAGGGAGTGATTTATTGCGTTGGGCCATGCCCGCAAATGAACGAACGAACGAACGAAAGAGGAGAGTGGAGAGAGAGGAGGAGAGGGGAAGAAGGGGGAAATTGAAGCAGCAGCAGCCAGCCTAAAAGAAGTAGGAGGGGAGGAGGGAAGAAGCAAGCAAAGAAAAAGAAAGATCTCCTTCTTCTTTCCCCTCTTTCTCGGCGGCGGTGCTCTTTTTCGTATTTCCAACTCTTTCAGCGGAGGAAATCCCCCCTTCTTCTTCTTCTTCTTCTTCTTCTTCTCCAATTGCTCTGCCAACTTTTTTTGGGTAAGAGGAGGAGGACGCAATAGGAAAGAAGGGGGTAAGCAGAAAGAAGAAGGACCGAAAACCAACCCCAACGCAAGAAGAAATAAGAGGGGGGATCTACCGTACGTAAAGTGGTAGGAACAGCTCACTTCTCCTCTTCTCTCCTCGTTTCACGCAGCGGCGAAAAGACAAATTAGTTACGTCCCCATTAAGCCGACGTTTATGCGAGGCGTGCAGTAGGAACCGTAGTAGAAGGAAACACAACTCAAGTGTCTCTTCTCCCTCTCGTCATGAATTTTATTCTTGCTCCTCGCGCGGCCGCAGAGACAGGGATCGGACGGTCTTCTACTCTAGACTGTTGTATCGCGCAAAAGGACGGAAAATCTCTTTTTTTTGCGCTTCATTGAGGAATTTTCTGTTCTTTTTTCCAGATCGGATGAGAAGAGAACAGCAACACCACCAACTACATCAGCAACAACAACGCTGGTGGCGGTGGTAGTGGGAAGAAAGGGCGGGCTCACGAATTGTGTATAAATCATGTGAGTGGCGGGGAGAGAGGAAAAAGTTGAAGTTGCTGCTGCTCGAAATATATACGTACGAAGTGCTGGGTTCTCGCTTGCTCAGAGCCAAGAAGAAGAGTGGATGATTATGTAATCAAAATTTTAATGATGTTATTTATGGCTGCCGCGCTTGTGCCCCCTTCGGAGAAGAAGAGGGACTTGAAAAAGTGTCTCGCAAAGCTCAAACACAATTGAGCTAACATGGGAGTTGGAAAATGGTAAAAGTCGACAAGGAGTCTTCGGATAAACATTTGAACAAGAGAAAAACTTCTCCTGGATCCATAGCGGCGATCGTACTCCGCTGTTTTACTGAGAGTGAGAGTGATGGCGTCATAGCTTAGCTCAATTGCTTCCCCTCCCTCATTCCATTCCTCCTGACCCATTTTCACTTCCTGGACTCTGTATTTATTTCCCCTCATTCTGATGACATTTCTGGGATGAACATGTAATGCAGGGGCCAAAAAGGGGTGAGAGGGTCGGGCGGACAGAGGAGAGGAGAGACCGCCTTCTGTCGCTCTCCCCCCGCCGCCGGTTGCACGGGGCCGATTGTAAAAGGCTTCCCTCCCTCCCCTCTTTTTGTGGCACCATCGTAAATGTAACAACCGGCTTTATTGCGAAGGAGGAGGAAGGAAGGAAGAAGGGTTAGAAGGTTTTTTGGACCAGGAAGAGGAGGATGCAGCACAAATGGAGAGGAGACGAAGACGATGATAAAGGAAAAAGAACTCTCTCGCCAACTCCCTCTCCTCCTCCTCTTGCTGCCCCTTTTAGAGGCCAATAAACAAGGGAGGCAGCAAAGGTGTCTCCTGCTCTTATTGTTATGGCTCAACAGCGACGGCAGCGGACGGGGCTTCGGCCCATTTTTGGAACCGACCGAGAAGACATTCTTTCCATCCATCCATCGATGGACGTATTGCCCCCCATCCTTTCCTCTTCCTCAAACCCCTTTTTTCGTCTCAGTCGTCCTCTCGTCGGCATCCTGGTCAGACCATCTCTCGATCGGAGCAACACCCGTCAATCAACAATCACTCGGGCGAGGAAAAGTCATCTCTGGCGGAAATAGAGAGCGGTAAGAGAATCGGTTTCGGCTCCGCCCTACTCCCCTCTTCCTCCCCCCCGCTTCCGCCGCCGTCACCGCTCTTCGCCGTTTCCTTGCATTAAGCGGCCGCCGTGGTAGAGAGCATGAATATGACGGCGACACGAGGGAAAGTGTCCCTTTTCTGCAACGTAGTTGTGTTTCCTACGATGCCCAAAAGACCCTTCCTTCCTCGGCCGGGCTGTTTAAATCGTCAACAGTCTCTTCTCCTCCTACTCCTGCAGCGGAAGAAAGAGTCCTTTCCCTCCTCCTCCTTTCTTTCTCTCTCTGTGTGTGTGTGTGCCGGCGTGGTAGTGCAAGACCCTCGGGAGCCATTTCCTAAAGAACCGTTCAGCGTAATACCACCTTTGGCGCACATATTTCTTCCTCCCCTTCCTCCTCCTTCTCGAAAGCGGCGAAGAAAATAAAGATGCTGCTAGGAAGGAGGAGGGAAAAAAGAAAAGGGAAAACTTTCTATCCCGGCGTCTCCGACCGAGGGAGGAGGGGGGCGGCGAGATCCCTCTTTCTTTCTCTTTTCCTCGTCCTCCTTTGGGCATTTTATGGTCCGGTGGGCAAAGCAACACTTCTCCTCGCCCTTCCTCCTCCATCCCCCCCCCTTTTCTCGGGAGTCGATTACGCAGTTGAGAGCTGCTATTCTTTGCTTGCTGCGGCACACCATTTTCCTCCTGCAGGGGGACAAAAAATATTTTTCCTGTGCGCGACATTTTCCCTTTGTTTTTCTCCTCGTATGCGGTAATGGAGAGATAATCAGCGAATTAGCATGGCTCCAACGAACGAACCCCCCTTATGTCTCTCGCTGCGGCGGCGGCGGCGGCCGCGTAAAAGAGGAGAGAGGAGTCATTATTTGTTAAGCGTCCTTTTATGCGGGAGATGGCAACATGGATAAGGAAAGAGAGAGGGGGGGGGGGCAAATCGGGCTATCTAGCTCACAAGCCCTTCCCCCCTCACACTTACAGTCTACATGCATGCCGTTCATACGTAGGGAAGCTCCTTAGTTAGCCTGGCTGGCTGGCACGCTGTAGCACGCTGTAGCGGCCACCCATGGCAATCGGAGGAAGGAAGGGGTTTGGACAGAGGAACCCTGGTTTTCCTCCGGC
>JAAUYJ010041420.1_pt1 | contig 13644 bp, 8 predicted proteins | sample 7278031 | NCBI WGS metagenome assembly JAAUYJ01 (sample SAMN14350222, study PRJNA611818) | marine sediment metagenome | isolation source: surface marine sediment (1.8m) | place: French Polynesia: Moorea | collected 2018-08 | reverse complement strand
CGTTCTTAGGAATTTTGCATGGATACTGGACAACTGTTAGGAATTATGCCTGCATTCTCATTAGGAATTTTGCATGCTGTTCTCATTTAGGAGTTCTGCCTACCCCTCGTTATTACATGTGGACATGATTAAAACAAAGACAACCGTTTATTGGTTTCCATCATCCTATCTTGGTTTGCGTAACTTTTTAACGACTAACTTACTAAGTTTTTCTTGGTAGTTGTTCAAAAAGCGCAATACAGCTATTCTTGCAATAAAGGGGAAAATTAATCTACTGCAATTCTTTGTTTCCTGTTTTGTCTTTGTTTAAACTGTTCCCCTTTTGCGTTCACAAATGCCTTTCCTTCTAGGTGTGTGTTCTTTGTCCTCCCTCTTCGACCTCGATTCCCCCGTGCGTCGTCGTCGTCGTCGTCGTCGTGGTGGTGGGCCTCCAGGCTCGAACCGTCCCTTTCTCCCTCCCGCTGACACCCCTACGCTTTTCCGCCCTTTTCTTCTTTGGCCTCGCGCGAAAGACGACGAGAAGAGAGAGAAGAGAAGAGAAGACAGAAGAGAGAGAAGGCGAAGAAAAGCGGCGCAGAAAAGGCGAAAAAGGGAGAGAGAGAGAGAGAGAGAGATCCTCGGCGTCTTGTTCTCCGCAGCCCTTTTCTGCCTTTTCCGCCCGAGTGCATTGCCCTCCGAAGGCAAGAGAGGAGCCAGGAGAAAAAAGGGAAATTTCATAGTTCGCCTATTTCCCTATCACACTTTTCAAATACGACTCTTTTTGGAAAATGTTTCAGATACAGTATTTGATTTTTAGAATTTTGATCTTTCTAAAGAGTTCTTTTCATTAAAAAGTGAGACTTTCTGAAAACTCTCCCTCCCTCCTCTTTGAGTTTTGTCGCTTTTCCCGTTTTTTTTCTGGCATCTTCAGCTGTCGTTTGCCCTGTTTGTCTTGCTCCTCCCTGTTGGCCCAATCAAGTCACGTGACCAATGCTTTGTGAGCACACTTTCCAGGTGAGTCCCCCCTACATTTTGACCTCGGAGGTCGCGACCCTGACCTCGGGGGACGGATCCCAGCCCCACTCGTGATCCCCCGGAGGCCAAGGGTGCTTTCTTATTGTGTAACTCCCAGTGGTGGGAGCCTTATTTCGGCGCGCGTGCCCTCCTCCCGGACGCCTGGCTCTTTTGCCGGCGTCGGCGTCCCGGCAAAACCCCAACGCCGGGCTCATTTGACCCGGGGGGATCGCGGGCACCCGGAGGGCCCTTTTTGGCTCCTATGACTCAATTTTTTGTGTCTTTTGGAGACCCCTTTTGGACTCCTTGTTGCCCCCGAGTATCTCCCGCCCCTTTTGTCCCCTTTGTACTGCGGGTTGGGTGAGGCCTCGTCCGCCCGCCCGCCCGGACCCGGAGGGTGATTCATGGCGCCTCTGGGAGAAGACAAGGAAATCGTTTCCTGCTCACCCTTACGTGTTTCTTGAGCTGGATACTCGGCGTGGGCATCGAAAGTTTGAGAAAACGTCCTCTTTTTGGGCAGTTCTCTTCCCACCTCCATCCCAGACCTTCGTTATATATTTCCTTGTGCGCTGTCTCGCCGTCTCAAGTTGACCCCGCCCGTCTGTCTGTCTTTGCAGGTCTTGTACATAGTGTAAAGTAGTGTAAAGGGCGCGGGGAAGCCTCTCCTCGCAACCAACGCAGCGGGGGACACCTCCTCCAGTCAGTATTTGGCCATGGCCAAGGGCAATCGCACCGCCAACAAGGGCGGAGGCCCTCGGAAGGCGGGCCCAGGGGGCAACGCCACCAACAACCACAGCAGCGCCGACAACGGCCCCTCGGCCGGGGAGCAGGGACACAACAAGCCCAACAGAGGTGGAGGAGGAGGGCACAGAAACAGAAAACACCACAAGGTGAGAAGGTATTCATAGAGTGGTTTGTTCATATATTTTACCAATTTTTCTTCTTCTTTCTTGCAGGATGATTCGAACCACATCGACGATCATTCTCACCAGCGTTCCTCCGACGCCCAGCAGTCCTCTCCGCCTTCGGCGCCGCAGGAGCCCAAGAAGGAGATGCCCAAGGTCCAGCCCACATCCGAGCAGCTCATGATCGCTCAGCTCATCGAGGGCGTGAACCCGAACCGCGACTACGACCCCAAGGCGGTGCAGCAGGTGATGGACATCACGGGCAAGCAGGAGGAGGAGGTGGCCACGGCGCTTTTCGACGCCGCTTGGGACAGGGACAGGGCGGTCGAGCTGCTGCTGGAGGGGGGAGGAGGCGGAGGATGGGAGGAGACCGGCAAGAAAAAGAAAAAGAAGCAGGCAGCAGATGATAAGGTAAGATTTTCATGTCAAACCTGTACGATCATTCCACGTTCTCACGATGTTAAAATCCCATTTACAGGATGATTGGGACGATGCTGACGATGGCTTCCACGATCCCCGAGACCGAGGCGGCTCCCGGCAGAGGGGGCCTCCCCGCATGAGGCGCGGCGGAGACAGGGAGGCCTCTCGAGGCGGCGGCGGTCGCGGCGGCCACCGCGGCGGAAGAGGCGGCGGCGGCTTCGACGGCGACGGTGACGATAGGGGAGGGATGGCCGGAGTCAGAAGGGGCGAGGGAGCCCCGAGGAGGGGAGGCCGCGGCGGCGGAGGGAGAGGCGGACGAGGAGGCGGTGCCGCGCCGGGTCAAGGCGGCGGCCCAGGCGGCGGCCCCAGGGGCGGCGTGGGAAGGGGAGAGGGCTTCTCTGGCAGTATTGACACGTGGGCCCCGCCCGGAGGACAGGGCGGCGCCGACCAGGAAAAGAGGCCGAGAAGGGGCGGAAAGGACGCCTTCACAAAAGCCGGTGAGATATTTTTGTAGACTGTTTCTTTTAAAAACAGGTCAACACTCTTTTCTTTCGGCCAGCAGACTGGGACAACGAGGAGTACACCGGATCTCTGGCAGACACCAAGGTGTTCACTCCGTCTGGCAATCAGGCTGCGGCTCCTCGGGGCGCGGCGGGCGGAAACGTGGCTCAGAACAGGAGCTTCTCTTCTGCCCTGGAAGGAGGAGGCACGGCGGCACCACCGACCGCTTCCGCGGCTGTGGCAGGAAGTGGCGTTCCTTCCGCGGCTTCGGCGACGGCTCCAGGGGCGTCCGCTGCTGGCGGAGCGTCCACTGGCGGAGTCGGCAACAGCGGCTTGGCCAGTGGAGGAGGAGTCAATCTGGGCACGGGCCCCGGCGGATCCACCTACTCCCAGCCCATCGACCTCTCCACCCTGCTGTCCAAGCCCACGACCCAGTCGTCCATCAACAGCACCCAGTCCGCCTCGCTGCTGAACTTCCAACAGGCGACGGACTCCCTCAAGGCGGTTGTCGGCATCGGAGGCACGAGCCAGACTTCATCCTCCGGCGCCGCCACCGGCTCGGCAGGCGGGCAGCAGTCCGCTTCCGCCTCAACCACCTCAGGACCAAAGACGGCCAATCCCTCCGATCTCAGCTACTCCGCTTATGGCTCAAGCCAGACGACCTCCGCGGGCCCCGTGAACTACTCGGCCGTGGCGGCGTCGGCAAACAATTACGGGAACCAGGGAGGCCACGCGCCAAGAGAGAGCGGCGGCTCGGCCTTCTCCGCTATCAGCAAGCCGGGAGCTACCAACGGCGACGTGTCGTCCGCCGCAGTCGGGTCTGGAATGCAACGGCAACAGCAGCAGGGCGGCAGGCCGCAGCAGCAGCCACAGCAAATTGGCGGGCAGCAGCAGCAGCCACAGCAGTCCAGCCGCTCAAGGATGCCCCAGCCTTCCAAGATTCCCAGCTCCGCAGTGGAGATGCCTGGCGACACACTTGGCAGGCTGGACGTTCAGTTCGGCGGGCTGGACCTCCAGTTCGGCGCCAGCAACAACAGCAACAGTGATAACAGCGCCGGAGGCAGCAATACGGGCGGGTCTGCTAGCACCGCGGCCAACGCGTCCGGGTTCGAATTTAACGGCTCCGATGATAAGTACGACAAGTCAGGTCCTGGGACGACCGGAGGCGGCAGCAGCAAAAGCAGTCACGACTACATCGGCGCGCCTCCCTCGGCCAAGGAGGTCAGCAAGAGTCTCTCGGGCGCCCTGGCGGGCGGCAAGCTCAACTCTGGCGACTCGTTCGTCTCCTCGACCGCCAGCCAGGATGTCAGAAAGGCCCCCACGGCGTCGGCAGCGCCAGGATACGCAAACGCTACCCGAAGCAGCGGAGGATCTCATCAGCAGGGCCAGAGCGACCTTGGGAGCTACTCTTCCAACTCGTACGGCGGCTACCAGGGCCAGTCCACTGGACAGTCCAAGTCCTCCCACTACGGGCAGAACAGTCAGTACTCCAACAGCCAGTACAACCAGGGGTCTTCCGGCTCTGGGTTCACCAACGGCGGCGGTTACTCGTCCCAGTCGTCCAGCTACTCTGGCAACTCCAGGTCCAACGACCATCACTCCCACCATTCCACGGGAGGCTCCTACGGCGGGAGCGGAGGCGGTTACGGGGCCAGCTCCAACCAGCAGCAGTCCAGCTACAGCAAGCCAGTATCGTCCACCGCCGGGAGCAACCAGTACGGAGGAGACAAGTTTTCCAGCACCGACGCCAGCAGCAGCAGCAACACGATGGCCTCGGCGAGTGCCGCCCTGGGAGGTCTCACAACGACGAATGCACTGTCGAGTAAGGTGTCCGCGACGTCAGCCAGTGAGTTGTTTTTCCGTTTTGAGAGTTATTATTTTCACGAGGCGATATTCATCCGTTCCCCTCATGCTCACTTACAGGCAAGGTCAACATTCCGAACCTCCCCCCTGGTGTCGCCGGCCTGATGCCCCCACAGTACATGATCGGCAACCCTCCGTCGCTGCCTGCCGCCTTCTACGGCCTGCAGTCGCCGCAGCAGCAAGCCCAGGCGGCCGCGGCGGCAGCAGCCACCATGTACTCCGCGTACGGAGGAGCAGCCACCACCGGAGCGACGGCGGCCGGCCTGGAGGACCTGGCTACGCTGCAGCGGAACGCCGGCCTGCACACGCTGGTAGGTGCCGCCGCGCAGCAGCAGCAACAGTCCTCTTCGTCGAACAGCGCCACTTCCCAGGCGGGAGGCACCCACGGCTCTCAGCAGCCCCAGGTGCCTCAGCCCGGGGGAAGCGGCGGCGCGGGAGGCGCAAAGTCCACGGCGGGCGCAGGAAGCGTGGTAGGACGTCAAAACCCCTCATCGTCTTCATCTTGCTATCTGTCGCAAATGAACTTTGCGGACATAATAGACAGCTTCTTCTTCTTTCCCCTCTCCTGCTAGCTTTTCCGTTCTTTAGTGCGCAGAGAATCATTCTTCCTCATCATATCCTCTTTCGTTTCAAACACGGAGCATTGTTCTGTGTTGCAGCAGCTCTCCACTCTCCAGCATTCTCATTCCAAAACTTGCATCCTATTCTCTGTGACCACTCTTTGTTCGACGTCACCTCAGCCGTGTTTTTTTGGTTTCGTGAACCTTCTTTCCCATCTTAATTAAACCCATCGACGTACCTACTTAATTCTTGCGTAGAACTCGTAGTACGCACAGTCGTTCATTCTCTCGTCTTCTTTCTCGATGAACAAAATATCTCACGACGGAGTTCTTCCTATGTTGCATGCTACCTTATTTAGATTCGTTGACATATCCCTTTCCACTCGCCAGAAATATTTTAAGTACGTTGTCTGCATGAAACTTAGCATAGTATGATATTCCCTTTACCTTTGCCTACTGTATATAGCCAGTATCCATTCAAGTATAGTTTTTTCACTTGCCGTTTTTGCCGTTCCAGCCCTCTTCGTCGGGCGGCGGCTACTACGACACGGGCAACCAGTTCGGCAGCAGCTCCCGGTCCGACAACAGCAACACCAACTCTGCCAGCAACGTTTCGGCCTCGTCCAACAGCAACTCTGCCTTCGGCGACAGCTCGAGCAACAACGTCAAGTCCAGTAGCAACAGCATCAGCACCACCAGCGCCTTTGGAGGCCTCAGCACTGACACCACCACCAGCACGCTGCAGTCGGCGGTGGCACAAGTGGCAGCACAGCAGCAACAGCAGCAGCAACAGCAGCCCAACCCCGTGGCGGCTGCGGCGGCTGCGGCCACCACACCCTTCGCCAACCTGACGCCGAACGCCTTCGCCCAGAACGCGGCCGCCGCGGCCACTCTGCCGCCCGGCTACGCCTACTTCTACAGCGGTCAGATCCCCGGCCTGCACGGCTACGGGTCCCCCGCCGGAGTGTACCCGACCGCCGCCGCCGCAATGGCCGCCGTCCCCACCACCACCAACCAGTTCCAGCAGCAGAAGAACGCCTACGGCTCGAGCTACGGGTCTTACGACGCCCTCGGCGGGCAGGGGCAGGGCAGCAAGGACTTCGGCTCAAGCTACTCCAACACGGGAGGCAAAACGAACGCAGGAACCGGCGGGGGAAGCTCAGGAAAAGGTATGCTTTGGGATTACCCGCGTATTGCTATGTGGATGTGATAAAGTATTAATCAAACAAGTCAAGCTTCACCGGACTAAGATAATTGTTTTTTCCCAAGTATTCAGACTAGAAGCACTACGCGGCTCACTAAAGATGCCTTTTTCGTTTAATAGACACTTATTCTAAAATTTACAATTATATTAAAATTTGCTACCAGTACTTAGAACAAAGCAATAGTTTGCTCTCGGCACCAAAAGTTAAATAAAACTATTGGAACAAGCATAAAGTCTTGAATATAAATTTTAGTTATTTAATGCACTGGTAATTTGCTGGAACTGCGTGTCTCTCACTTAATCGTTCGTGTTTGTTACGAGCTTTCCTTTCCCCCTTCCCCGAGCCCAGACCTGACCCTCCAACCCCAACCGCTGTTGTACCACCCTGTCGCGGCCACCGCCGGCAGCCGCCCCTCCGCCACCGTGGCCGTGGCCCCCACGCAGATCTCCGGAGGGGGCCTCGCGTCCTCCGCCGGCGGGAGCAGCGTGCGATACTACGGGGGAGGATCCTCCTCGGTCAAGTCGACCTCGTCCCACGTGGCCCCGCTACAGGCGCCATCCTACTACAAGTCGACCGCCCCGAAGGCCCCCACGGCGGCGGCCACCGGTCCCCCGCAGCCCCTGGGCCTGGCCACGCCGGGGCAGTACGCTCACTTCAGTTTCGAAGACTCGTCCAAGTATGCCATGGCGGCGGCGGCGGCTTCTGCTGCTGCTGCAGCCTCCGCAGTAGACCCCTACGCCGCGGCGGCCGCGGCCATGCATTCCACAGGAGGCCTAGAGGTAGTTCACTCGTACTCGGCTCCCTCCTCCACCTTGGCGGCTACTACCAGCTGGCTTACGATCTCTGGCGTTGACGCCGATATTGACGATTGGTTCTTGTCGTTCTTACATCTCCTTCTGCGTTGCTCCATATATTGTCTGCTCCTTTTACGATTCCCTGTCTTCCAGCTATCTATCGGCTCACACGTCGTTCATTGTCTCTTTACGTTTACTTTAACTCGAATTTTTTTTTTCATTGCAGCACACCAGTATTGGGGGAATTCGGCCATCTCTAGCACCCAGCTCTGGTAGGAACTTTGCCGGCGGCGGCGGCGGGGCAAACAGCTCCGCGTCGGGCAACAACTCCAGCGGCTGGAACGCTTACAACTGATTAGATGACGACGACCACCAACAACAACTCGATCAACGACCACGAAAAACGGACCTACACAGAACCGCGCACACGAAGAACCTAAACTGAAGTACGGACTACAGAAGAAGACGGATGATATATTTGCCGTCGTCACCTTCACCACGCTACAGCCAGACCGTTCTCTTAGACCAAGGAAAAAGGAGGCTCCCAACGATTGCCCCTCCCCCCCACCTCGTCACTTGACGCGCGCCCTATGTATATATCCCCCCCTAAAAAAGAGTAACTAAGAAAATATTGGAAGCGAGACTTCATGTACTGTACACGTATGTATAAGACTCTGGAAACTGCGCTCACACATGCCCCTTCGATGTTCCCCTATTTTTCACCCGCCCCCAAAGAAACTTAGCGTGTAGTTACAAACACACAACACACACAACAGAAACGAAAAGATGATTCATTCGTGCAGCAGCAGCGTTCGCCGCCATGACCAAGGCTATTAGGAACGCAAAAACGCTTCTCCCACACATCCATCCCCACTTTTTCCATCCCCCCCCCTTAGCTCTGCTCTCCCAAAGATTTATCGCACGCGCAAAAAAAGAAGTAAAGAAAGGAAAAAACAAAGAAGAACTACTAAAGATGGCTCCTTGATTCCCCGCGATGTTTTTCCCCTTCAAAGTACCATGCGAGTGAAGTCTTTGTAAGGCTAATATCTTGGCCCTCCTCGATGTCCACACAAGAGTCCCTTCCGCCCGGGCTTAGTGGGCGACGCGCGGGGGGAAAAACTGTTTTGTGTTTCGTGTGAGTGTGAGGGCCGTTACATTAAAAAAGAAAGTAAAGAAGAAAAAGAGTTGTACTGTCTCCCTCTCGACGCGGCCAGATTATGATGTGCATTTTCCCCTCGCCGGTCCTTTTCTTCCCCCTCTAGGCCTCTCCCCAGTTCGAATTCTCTAAAAGAATCCTGCCTTACAAAAAAATTGAGCGTAAATCGCCTGGATCCCATCCTGCTTTCCCCCAGCACTTTACAATTATTATTCTTACTACTACTACACCACAACAACATACGAAAACGTACTAGAAATTATAAGCTTTGTAAGCCTTTTTTGTTCTTTTTAAAAACAATACTGTACTGCAGGCGGGGATGGCGGCCGAGCTCGGGAGGGTCGCGGGGGCCCGATTGGACCCAGTCAAGTAAAAGGCTTGGTTTGACATCCCAAAATTCAAGACTTCCTCGGGCAGTTGCTGATTTAATCGGCATTGCAGAGTACTAGTTCGAATTCTTTCCCAAAACGCACCTTACATTCAGCGGGGAAGAAAGATAACGGGCTCCCCCATTGGCTCCGTCGTCCCTTGCCTGTACTTCACACATACAGCAAAGATTGAAAGGAAAGGAAGGAAGTGAAATCCCCATAGGTCTTCGTGCGTAGTGTATATCAAAGAAAAAAAGTGAGACGCCCGCCATCCAACATCCCCCCTCATTTCTCAAAAATATCCCGACTGACTTGCAAACAGCTCCATATTTTGCGAGAAAACCCTTTAAACGACCATCCTCGCAAGCCCCCCCCCCCCTTAAAAAAACCCTTCGACTGAAAAAAGCCTCGTCCACACTCACAGTCCAGTCCCAAAAAACGCACGGAAGATTTTGTCGCCTTACCTCAGACAGAAGCAGATGAAAAAGTGAAATGGTTTTTCTTTCGACTGGCATTACTGTAGTACGGTTTTAAAGAGAGGGGCAGCCTCGCTCTGCTTGGTTCCCTTTTTGTTCCAACTTTTATTTCTTTCCTTTGAAAAGATTTTTTGTGATAGGTCACATAGGCTTTACTGCTATAAATCCTCTCCCCCTCCTTTGGATGTGAAGCTCGCTACGGACTCTGAGACCGGTGCTTTCGCAAATAGTAGAAGTAGAAGCCTCCAGTTCTCTACTTCTTGCCACGGCAGCCGGCAATGAAAGAAATAGACACAACAAATTACACTTTCCCCCTATCCTTAACGTCCTCCCTTCCCTTAATCAACTCTCTCACCACGAAAAAAAGGACTACAAAGTCGCCCTTGGGAAACGAACGACAGAAAAAAGCGAAAAAAACACGTGTATTACATTATTGCGAAGAAGAAGAAGAAGAAGGGGGGAAAGAGAGAGCCAGCAGGGAATGAACGCCTTGCCAATCTCTGCTCTCCCTGGGGTGGAGAAAAAAAACAAGAACTTCTTGGATTCATTCTGATTTTACTCTTACTTGGTTTGTAGCCACACTTCTGCGGAAGGAGAAGACGAAGAAAAAAAGCGAATAAACGGAATAACGACGCAAAAACATGATGCCTTTACGAGACGGCCGCCAGCTAAAGCGATTATTTAAGGTGCGCATACAGACATGAGTTAGGTTAGGCTATAAGTAGAATATCCCAAAGCACTTACACCTTGCACTCTCTTCTTTCTGGGATGTTTCAGGACTCGATTCTCTTTGCTACAGTCATGTTTTTGTTCTAGTCAAGCGCTCCGTCGACACTTGAACAGGTCTTTCTTCTCCGCACGATGTTGCACATTGTCCTTCGTGCTGCTGCTTCCGTTCCCGTTTTTAATTTTCCCCGCCAACGCGCCGCCGTCGAGCCTCCTCCCCGCCGGAGCTCTATGTAGGTACAGTGCGGCATGGTACCCGTCTCCATCTCCTGCTTTTCTCCTTGAATGGGCGCCCCTCCTCCTTCGAGCGACGAAGCGACATTTTCGCCTCCCCCTAATTGCCCATTACGGGACTTCCTCTTCAGTACAAACCCTTGAAAAACCGTCGGGAAAACCATTTTTCCCGACATGAGGTACTGCGTATGGTGTGTCTTGCTTCAGTTGTCCTTTTTTAAGAAAAAAATATGCCCGCTTTGAAACAACGCATCTTCTGCCAAACCCTTTGCTTCCGCAAACGATGGCTTGCAGGAAGCGGGGAATTAGGAACCAAAACCACAAACTGTGACCTTGGGTAGCGAAACACAAAGGGGCTTTTTTTGCCCTCCTTGCTGAATCGGGCGATCGGAATTTACCTTCTTTTTCGCCCGAACTCTTTTTTTCCCTCGTCCTTCCCTGTTCGCGCTACCAATCTGCTGCCGCGGCCAAACCAAGCAATCCCTAGCGGACAGCGTCCGACGGGCGAAAAGAGATATGCCGAATGGGAAAAAATTGAGAGGCCGACCGTCCGACCGACAGTGCGATGATCTCTCTTCCCTTTCCCCTTTTCTCCGCTAAGGTTCCCTCGGGCAAGTCAACAGGGATCACGGCTTTGGAAGGAAAGGAAGGAAGACAAGAACGAGATATTTCCAAACATTATTTTCCTACAAGCACTAGCCGTTGCTCCAATTGAACTGTATAAGAGGAAAGCGCCTCTCAAGTGAGCACATCGAGCCTCATTTTATATTAAAACTGTGCCTTAAAAATCTAATTACCGGTACAGGCAAGCAACAATGATGCGAGAACTGTCTGCCCGTCTTATACCAGTGCCCGCAGATGTTGGCGGGAGGGAACCCTTCTGAATAAGGGGTTCCTCGGCCGACCCACTGCTTACTATTTCAGGGTCACCGGAACTAATGAAGAAAACGGAGCAACAACATCGGGAAACGATCGTGATCGCCCTGGATGGTCGGAGGAGGAGATATCCATCTCCAATTAACAGCTGTTTTCGTATCCGGCGTGTGTTCGCCTTGGTTGGGCTGCTGGGCAGGTGTGCTGGCATTTTTCCCTCTATATTGATCGTTTTGTTGTTGTTGCGTTCGTGAGAGTACGTACACCCTCATTTCTCGCAATGAAGAAAAGAAAAACCCAAGCTCCTTTTATGGTACACAAAGTCGTAACTCCCAATCATAACTTTCTTAGTTTGGTTGCTTGCTTGGAGTTTACTTCTTTCCATTTCCACTCTTCTCTCGTTCGACCGTGTTGGCTCTTGGGCATATCAATTACCTGCGCAACGAGAGAGAATGATTAACGCTCGCTAAGCATAAGCCAGCGAACTTTGCCACCCATTGACGTTTCTCCGTCCTTCGACGTCATGTTGTAGACTTTCTGCCTCCCTTATTGCCAACTTAATGTAATTCAGGCTCCATTTGACGAGAGATGCCAACGTAAAATAAGAAGATGAGGATGTAAAACCGAGGAGAAGGATGGGGAAGCCGGGAAAATGAGTTTACCGTTCCCATTAGAGCCTCCATTCCAGGGAGGGGAATCGAGAGAAGATCGCTCACAAGTGGCAAGGACGCGTCAGCAATTCATTTTGCCTCCTCCCGCTGCCGCATGCTCACGGTACATATCGCAAAGGTGGGAGAAAGTAGGGGAGAGAAACAAGAAAGGAATCATTCTCCAAGTCAATAACACATTTAAAAAGTAGCTTACCAGTAAATGTTCGTGAGTAAAGTCACCAAATGCAAAGCTATGAGAAGCAAAAAAAAATATGAAAATAAAACCAACAACACCTGTCATTCTACCGGAGATATTTTCCCTATGCTTTTTCCATCGCGCTCATCTTCGCCTTCTCCTTCTCCCCCCCCCCCCCCGCTCATTTGTCCTTGGCGACCGACCCATCCTCCAAGCATCGCAAACTATGGGGAGGCGTCGCGGTGAAGAGGGGGGCGAACGACCGAACGACCGTTCGCGTTCGGGGGTGACTTGACAACTTCACAGAACGACGAGAGAAACCCAGGAGGGGATTGGCCAATAAGGTCGAAATAAGGTCGAACCAGTTTCACTCTTTTGCATATGTTGTTTGCACCGAATAGCAGCAATAAAAGCCCGGCTATTTTTTACCACAGGCCGTTGGATTTGTCGAATGTTCTTCTCCCTTGCTTGTCAAGGGTGCCGCCACAGAAGGACGCGATCGCCGCCGCCGCCATCGATGGCCATTCGAATGCCCGCCTCTCCTCCTCCTCCTCCTCTTTTTCTCGGCAGCCCGCAAAACCGCATAAAACAGTCATTCTTTTTCCCTCCTCCCCACAAAGAAAATAATGAAAGATTCCAAGGTGGAAAAGGGGGTCCTTGTGCCCAAAAAAAGAAGCCCTCAAAGAAACTCCGCCGCTGCTCGAGTGAGAGGAGAAAGAAAACGTGAATAATGATAATTTCTTCCTCTTCCGGGTGAGGAGATTCAAAGTCGCGCCGTCTCAAAGCAAACTCGGTATCTTGATATGCAGCCCTCCCGCCCTCAGATCGATGGCTGGGCGCGGGAGGGGATCAATTTCACAGTCCATCGTCCCGTCGCGTAGCGTCCGTCCTCCCCTCTCTCGCCGCTAGCGGGTCTTACTTTCCATTAAGCAGAAGTGGCAAGGTCTAAGAAAGGTTTTTCTCCTTGTTCATTTGCAAGAAAATCCTTAGAAAGATCAATTAAAAATAACGGCGTATTCCTGAAAATGTTTTTGCAAAAGATTTAGGAACCAAAATACTAGCGTTCTTGTCGGTTTCCCCCTCTTTGGAGTTTTGATACCCTGGCCCGTGACAAATGCACTTTCTTCTCCCCTCCCCTTCTCCTGTCCACGGCCAAGAAAGGAAAATGCGGGAGAAGGAAAAATCTCTTCGATTTTCGCCGCTTTTCCTTTCCTCCCCTACCCTCATAGTAGTACGCGTATACACGGCCTCTTTGTATACACGCTGCTCTATTCTGCGTGATATCCCATTGACATGGCCCAGGGCGAAAAAAAGAGGGGAAAAGGAGAGAGGAAATGGAGAAGGGGAGGGGGGGACGAACCCCCTCCTTCACTTTCCTCCTTTCAAAAGGAGGGCGTAATAATGCCTTTGTAATTTGACTAATTCGGGATTAGGGGAGACGTCCTCCGGGGGTGGAGAGGATAGGGATAGACTCGGACCCTTGACTCGGCCTGGAAAAAAATATTTTTCAATGGACCGTATACAAATATTACGCTAAAGGTTTTTGTTTTGTGTTTGTCTTATTTCAGATAAGCGTTAAAATTAAAAAGAAGCATTTAATTTGCCAGCTTTCCAAGTAATTCATCGAGCCTGGCACTATCCCTAAAGCCCACGACGGGAGAAGAGGGGGGACTTTCACCGTCCGTCCATTCATGCGCGTACTGGAGGGGAAAATGTGTCGTCTT
>JAAUYJ010097194.1_pt1 | contig 13660 bp, 17 predicted proteins | sample 7278031 | NCBI WGS metagenome assembly JAAUYJ01 (sample SAMN14350222, study PRJNA611818) | marine sediment metagenome | isolation source: surface marine sediment (1.8m) | place: French Polynesia: Moorea | collected 2018-08 | reverse complement strand
GGAGGACGCCACCAGGCTGGTCATCCACTCCAAGTACACCCGCATCGACGAGGCGAACGTGACCCTCATAAGCTCGGGGAGGGATTCCGCCACCATCGTGGGCCACGAGTACGACCTGGAGAAGGAGTTCTACGTGCTGCACCTGGCGGAGGAGCTGGGCTCTTCCGACGCGTCCTACACCCTCTCCATGACCTTCCAGTCGGAGCTGCTCAACGACCTCAGGGGTCTCTACTACAGCACCTACGAAGAGGACGGGGTGACCAAGTACTTGGGGGTTACCCAGTTTGAGGCCATCGACGCCAGGCGGGCCTTCCCATGCCTGGACGAGCCAGAGTTCAAGGCCAGCTTTGCCATGAAGATCGGCAGACAGGAGGACTTGATCGCAGCCTCCAACACTCCCCTGCTGAGTACCGATCCCATAGAAGGTATGCCTGGTTATGTTGTTGATACATTTGTGGAGACACCAACAATGTCCACCTACCTGGTGGTCCTGTTGATTGCTGATTTCGAAACCACTGAAGCGGCAACCAACAGCGATCCTGACTATGTTGATTTCGCCATTTGGCACCAGCCCAGCAAATCTGGCCAGGCTGATCTGGCTGCTGATGCTGGACCTACTCTCCTCAAAGCATATGAAGACCTCTTCCTGGTAGATTTCCCCCTTCCCAAGATGGACATGGCTGCTATTCCTGACTTTGATGCTGGTGCCATGGAAAATTGGGGCTTGATTACTTACAGAGAATCTCTCTTGTTGTATGACCCTGAGAAGTCCTCCATTGAGGACTATGAATCTGTAATAAGGGTGGTTGCTCATGAACTTGCTCATCAATGGTTTGGGGACCTGGTTACCATGGAATGGTGGGACGATCTTTGGTTGAATGAGGGCTTTGCTACTGCTGTTGAGCACATGGGCGCAGATATCTATGATCCTACTCTGCAGGCTGATGATAGGGCTGTGATTGAGGAACTCCAAAATGTCTTTGAAGACGACGCCTTGATAAGTGGTGCTGCCTTGACCCAAGCTGTGAATAATCCTGAATACGAGGTATTTGCCGGAGGTTTTGAATACACAAAGGGCTGCAGTGTAGTTCGAATGGCAAAAGCCTTTCTGACAACTGAGGTTTTCAATGAAGGCATTACAAACTACCTTAATGCCTTTGCCCTTGACAATGCAAACAGGGGCGATCTTTGGACGAGTCTGAATGATGTAGCTGTGTCTGCCGGCGTTCTAGACGGCAGTCTTGATGTGGCCACCATTTTGGGACCCTTCACTGACATGCCTGGCTACCCTGTTGTCACCGTTGTATCAACTGGCCCTAGAACAGCGACCCTCAGTCAAAAGCGATTCTTCCTCAACCCGGACACTGAAGATGACGCCAATCCCATGTGGATCATCCCTATCACTGTGTATCATCCCAATGATGGTTCAGACGACAAGGCGGTCTTCATGGAGAATTTTGTCCAAAACTTTACGGTGGGCACTTCCCCTTACATAATCAACTACAGGCAGGATGGCTACTACAGGGTGAACTATGACCTGGACAACTGGGTCGCTCTACAAGAACTAATGGCCACCAACCCAGGAAGCATTGACAAGCTTAACAGAGCACAGATCTATGACGACAGTTTCAACTTGGCAAGAGCTCAGCAGCTTGACTATTCTGTTCCTTTGGAGCTGTCCAAGGCCCTCTCCTCTGAGGATGAATACATCCCCATGTACTCTGCGCTCAAGGCCATCGGCTTCCTGGACAACATGCTCCGGCAGGACGAGGGCGTCTACCCCCTCCTCCAGACCTACGTGAAGAACCTCCTGGTGGGCACCTACAACGACCTGGGCTTCGACGCCCAGCCGGACGACACCTACCCGACCGTCATGAAGAGGAACCTGGTCGTCGAGTGGATGTGCCTGTACCGCTACGAGAGCTGCGTGGCCGCGGCGCAGTCCAGCTTCGCCGCCTGGATGAACGAGACCGACCCGGACGCCGCCAACCCGGTCAACGTCAACCAGAGGGAGCTCATCTACGAGATCGCCGTCAGGGAGGCCGAGGGGAGGGAGGAGTTTGACTTCCTCCTGGCGCGGCTCCCCAACGTGGTGGCGCTGGGGGAGACCTCCAACATCCTCTACGGGCTGGGCCAGACGGAGGACGTGGCGCTCATTGAGGAGCTCCTGGACCTCACCGTCACCGCCGGCTCCCCTATCAGGAGCTCGGACGCCAGGTACGTGTACCGTAGCGTGGGGGCCACCGCCGTCGGTAGGGGCGTTCAGTTCAACTGGCTGGTGGAGAACTACGGCGCCATCAAGGAGTACTTCCAGGATCTCTTCGCCGGACAGGTGCGGAAAATACCAGGAATTAAAAAGTAAATGAAAAAACTTTTCTTGTGCATTTGTCAGGTTGACGAGATCGCCTCCGGCTTCGGCACCACCTCCCACCTCCCGACCGAGATCAGCGAGCTCCAGGGCTTCTCCGACAACCACGCGGCCGAGGTCCGCACGGCCTCCTTCGACCGTCTGGTGGAGGCCGCCCGCGCCAACGAGAAGTGGACGGAGAGGAACTTTGTGGACGTGGTCGCCTGGCTCAGGGACAACGCAGACGCCTCTTCCTCCAACTCAGGGGACAACGCTGCCGCCGAGGACTTTGAGCTCAACCTCGAGATCAGCCGCCCGGGATCAGTCACCGTGGGGGAACAGGTGTGGGATTCGCCAAATGAAGTTCTTCCGCTGTTTTTTCAATCAATCATTGTTTTTATTAAAAAGAATAAAATGTTGTCCTTTCATGATCCGCAATCGAAACAAAAGCAACAAAAATCCTATTCTACCAGGTGGACATGTCCTGCACTGTGGAGGAGGCCATCACCATCGCCGGCGGCGTCTGCAGGTTCCAGTCTGACGATGCTGTAAGCTCATTTGCAACTTTGTTTCCAAGCGACGAAAAATACGTCGTTATTTGTTTTTTCCCCTCCCCTCTGTCCCCCCCCCCCCAGAACCTGGACCTCACCGTCGACCTTATCGCCATGACCGTGACCAACAACGGCCTGGGAGACGCTGACAACTTCGCCGCCTTCTCCAGTGGTGCCAATGAGTGCGGACTGACCATCCTCTCCGCTGCCGAGAGCCACCTGGGGGAGTGGAACTGTCTGATCAACGAGGGCGAGACTCCTTCCATCTCGGGCGTTTTCCAGCTGCTGCCGGCCGTGGAGGACAACTACCTCAAGGACGGGCTCATGTGAGAATAATCCAAGAATCACTTTTGAGTTTCGAAGCAACAGCAACAGCAACATCAGCAACAGCAGTAGAAGCAACAAGATCAGCAACAACAGCAACAGCAACAAAAAAGCAGCCACCACCACAACAAAAGCAGCAGTCGCTGCAACAGCAAAAAAGCAACAACCACAACAGCTAGAGCAGCAGCAGTAGCAGCAGCAGCAGTAGGAGAAGCAACGGCAGCAGAATCAGCAGCAGCAACAACAATAAAGGAAGCTGCAGAAGCAACAGCAGCAGCAGCAACAACAAAAGCTATAGCAGTAGTAACAGTAGAAGCAGCGGCAGCGGCAGCAGCAGCACAGTAGTAGAAGAAGAATCAACGACCACACCAACGAATGCTGCATGTGAAATCGAAAATTGTACTGTGCTGTGAGCTGTAAATATTGTAGTAGTTGATTGTATCCTTGTTTTATCCATTGTTTTATGTCTTACCAGGCTGCCCAACCACATCGTCCCCTCCGACTACACCGTCTCCCTGGTCACGGTATTCGAAGACGAGAACATGTCCTACGGCGACGTCAGCATCGACGTCACCTACAACCAGGCCCTGGTGGCCGACGACGCCGAGAGGAGCATGATCGTCCTGCACGAGAAGAACCTCCACCTGGACCTCGACACCGTCACCGTCACCAACAGCCGCGGGATCGCCGTCGACATTGCCGGGTTCGTCTTTGACTACGAGAGGGAGTTCCTCAAGATCTTGTTGGCGGACCAGCTCTCAAGCACCCTCGGCCAGAATACCTACACCGTCTCCATGAGCTTCCAGTCCTACCTGGACGCGGGAGACCTGAGGGGGTTCTACACCAGCACCTACCTGGACAAGGCCACTGGGGTGGAAAAGACTCTTGCTGTCACCCAGTTCGAGGCCATTGACGCCAGGAGGGCCTTCCCCTGCTTTGATGAGCCGGACCTGAAGGCCACCTTTACTGTCAGCCTGGGCAGAGCAGATAATTTGTTTGCCGCCTCCAACATGCCCTTTGAGAGCTCTGATGAAATTCCTGGCAGGGATGGGTACACGATGGACAACTTTGAAAAGTCAGAAGTAATGTCCACCTACTTGGTGGCCTTCTTTGTGGGCGAATATGACCAGACTCTCAGCAACGAGACCGACGCTTATGACTGGGACTTCTCTATCCTGCACCAGCCCAGCCAGGCTGACGAGATTGGAGTTGCCTTGGAGTCTGGTGTGGCAATCTTGGCTGGCTTTGAGGAGTACTTCCAGATTCCGTATGCACTACCCAAGATGGACATGGTGGGCATCCCTGACTTCTACTACGGAGGAATGGAGAACTGGGGTCTAATCACGTATGCTGAGATCTACATTTCATATGTGGAAGGAGACTCCTCCAGCAGTGACATGGCAGATGTTGTTGAGGTGGTAGCTCATGAGGTTGCCCATCAGTGGTTTGGAGACTTGATCACAATGGAGTGGTGGGAGGATATCTGGCTGAATGAAGGTGAGCAATTTCGAAAAATACCATAATTGTTGCTATTGTCGTTACGGTGGGGAAACTAATTGGGAAAAGTCATCTTAATTTCCTTTTTATACCCAAGATTTAAAGTTTTTTTCGTGGTTTTGAACCAATTGTTTTTATGCATAATTACCGAACACATTTTCGTATTCTTCTAAAAAACTCCAGGATTCGCCACGTATGCTCAGCACATCGGAATCGACATCTACGACAAGGAATTCTACGACAGCTTCGACCGCATGATCATCACGGACCTCCAGTACGTCATGCAGGAGGACTCCTGGCAGTCGACCACGCCCGTCAGCCACACCGTGGTCAACCCCGAGTACGAGTGGCTCCCCGGCGGACCCGAGTACCAGAAGGGCGGCAGCCTCGTGCGCATGCTCAACGGCTTCCTCACCGAGGAGACCTTCAAGAGCGGCCTCCTGGCCTTCTTCGACCAGTACTCGTACGGCAACGCCGACAGGGACGACCTCTGGGAGGTGATGCAGGCGGCGGGGGAGGCGGACGGCACGCTGGACACGGGCGTGGTGGACCTGGTCACCGTCATGGACGGCTGGGTGACGCAGCCCGGGTACCCCGTGGTAAACGTGGACTCCGTCTCGGAGGACGGCGCCACCGTCACCCTCAGCCAGAGCCGCTTCTTCCTCAACACCACCCAGCTTCCAGACCCGAGCGCGTGGGACATCCCCATCTCCAGCAGCGCCCTGGACGGGAGCGAGACCGCCACCAACTGGTTCCTCCAGACTGAGCCTTCGGTGGATCTCCTGGTCCCGAGCCCCTACCTCCTCAACTACAAGGTCACCGGCTACTACAGGGTCAACTACGACAGGGACAACTGGGAGGCCCTCATCATGGCCATGCAGGAGAATGTCAGCAGCATCAACAGGCTCAACAGGGCCCAGCTCTACGACGACGCCTTCAACCTGGCCCGCGCCGACCTGCTCAGCTACGAGGTCCCCCTCAACATGAGCAAGTCCCTGGCCTCGGAGACCGAGTACATCCCCTTGGCCTCCGCCCTGAACGGCCTCGGCTATTTAGACCTTATGATCAGGGACGAGAGCTTCAGCTACCCGTACATGAAGGTCCTGGTGACCTCGCTGCTTACCAACCTCTACAACAGCCTGGTCGTCCCCGGCGCCTCCGAGGCCGACACCTTCTCCACCATCCTAAGCAGGGAGCTTGCCATGCAGTGGATGTGCCTGTACGACTACCAGGACTGCTTGGACTTGGCCGCTCAGGAGTTCAGCAGCTGGATGAGCGAGGAGGACCCCGACGCCGTCAACCCCATCGCCCCAGACATGAGGAGGAACGTCTACGCCACTGCCGTCATGAAGGGAGGAGAGGACGAATTCAATTTCCTACTGGACAGGTAGAAAATTTAAAAAATGCAACAAAGATGCAACAAAATGGAAAAAAACATTTTTAGAAGAATCGCATAAAACAAAATTAACTTGCTCTTTCTTTCCTTCAAAGTTGGTGAATGTTTTTCCTTTCGTCAGGATTTCATCCGCCAAGTCCGAGGGTGAGATCAAGCGCATCGTGTACGGCCTGTCCATGGCCCAGGACCGCGATCTGCTGGAGACCCTCCTGGACCTGACCATCACGGCCGAGGAGGACGGCTCGCCCATCCGCCGCGAGGACCGGAGCAGCGTCTACTCCTACGTGGGCTCCACCTCCGTCGGCCGGCGCGTCCAGTTCAACTGGCTCTTCGAAAACTACGGGCGCGTCCGGGACTTCTACGGCTCCATCGCCGGCACCGCCCTCCAGCTGCTGCGCGGCTTCGGCGAGGGCGCCTCCGTCCCCAGCGAGGTCAGCGAGCTGGAGTCCTTCCTGGCGGAGCACGAGGAGGACCTGGTGTCGGCGGCGGCGGACCTGGCAGAGCTGGTGGAGAAGGCCAGGAACAACGAGAGGTGGGCCGAGGACAACTTCGCCACCGTCTTCGGGTTCCTCAGGGACAACGTGGACGAGGCCGATCTCCCCGGGGGCGACGACAGCGGCGACAGCGGCGACAGCGGCGACAGCGGCGACAGCGGCGACAGCGGCGACAGCGGCGACAGCGGCGACGACGACGACGCGTCGGCAGCCGTCTCTGCCGGCGTATTGTCTCTTCTCACCGCGATCTGCCTCATCATGATGTAACTTCGAAGAAAAAAAAGACTTTTTGAGCTTGCTCAGATAATTTTGAGCGTGCATTTGAACGAGAGAGAAGACTAATTTGCAAGATACAAGATGAACTGCTCTAGAGGATTCACGACGCCCCTTCATCAACTTATATATATTATGTGATGATGAATTGAACAAATACGAACAAATCCCTCTCTCGAAAGCCACCCTTGTTTCTATTGCGGCCCAATAATTGTTTGCCAAAAGATCATGCACATGCAACAATCCTCCGCCACGTTCGGGCGGTTTCGTCCGTCCGCCATTGTGATATCTCCCTCCGCAGCAATGTCAACATTTCCAGAAAACAAAAGGCCAATATACTGTATTGTACTACGATAAGCCTAAATTTCGTAAGGGAGAGAAGCATGACGCATATTGGCTTCAAACTCAGAAAATTGAGTATGACGCTTGAATGCTTTTTGTGTGGCATGAGACATGACATGAGTATACTGTACGCTACGCTACTGAACAAGAACGACGGCTATGGCCGCAGCAACTAAGCAGACGATTTCAGTGACGACTTGGGCAGCTCCGTCTTCGTCTTCGTCTTCGTCATCGTCATCGTCATCGTCTTCAGTCACTTCAGACATTGTCGAAGCTGAGGAGGCTGACGTATAGGATGTTGACGTGTTGGAGGTTGTCGAGGTGGAGGTGGACGAATCTGAGCCCACCATTGGGTCCTCAGACATCGTCGAGGAGGAAGAGGTGGTGGAGGAGGAAGAGGTGGAGGATTCTTCCACCGAGGTGGTGGTTGACGTGGAGGCGCTGCTGCTGGAGGAGGAGTCTAAGAAGGTGGACCCACCCGTGGAGGCGGTGGAGGTCGGTGCCGCCTCTTCCAGCCAAGATACCACGGTTTCAAAGTTTTCCTCCATCCATACGATATTGACGTCCATGCGGTCAATACCCTGGAAGAAAAAAAGTGTTTCAGTCGAGGCAGTTCGCCATAAACGAAATATTTTAGTGTTTTTCAATGGTTATTTGTTCCTGTTAGTACAAAGTTAGCAGCTTCTTGCAACAAAAATCCCTCCGCCACTCCCATCTAAGTACTACGAACCTGCTGAATGGCCGTGACTGCGGCCCCCAGATCCTCCAGGTGGTCGTCCCGGAACTGCTCCATCTCGTCCACGTCGTCCTGCGAGTTGCCGGTCTCCATGAAGCCCCGCAATATCTCCTGCACCTCCTCCGGAAACCTGTTTTCAAAATTTAAGAATGCAAAAATCGGGTAGGGATTTTTGCAGCTATGGGTTCCTTCACAACTTTTACCTTATGCCGAAGAACTCCTTCACCGCGTCGTAGTTTTCTTGGAGCCAGTCGAACTGCACCCTCCGCCCCACGTTCGTGTCCCCCACTCCGCGGTACACGTACACCGCGTCGCCCAGGCGGATTGGGGAATCCTCCTGGAGAAATAGGGAAAAAACCCAAATGTGTACAAATATGAGTCATTTTTAAAGTTTCACACCTGTATGGTGAGGTCTAGCAGGTAGGTGAGGTTGGCCACGTCGGTGGACTCGGCCAGTCCGTAGAGAGCCTTCTGCACGTCCTGCTGGACAGTGAACTGAGGGAGCAAATCCAGGAGGAACTCAAACTCCTCCTTGCCTCCCTCTCGAACGGCCACGCGCCAGACGGACTCCTTCAGGTCAGGGTCAAAGGGGTTCTCCGCCAAAGGGTCGGAGGAGGACATCCAGGAGGAGAACTGGGACCGGGCGTTGTCGAGGCAGTCCTGCAGAAAGAACACGGTTCTTGTGAAGAAAATGTGATCTGCTGCAGCAAATAATGTTACAAAAACTATTTTGAATGCAAAGAGTTCTCCAAAATACCACCTATTCCAGCTGCTGTTGCTCTTACAAACTTTGCTGCAAACTATTTATGTTTTTAATGCTGCTTTTTTGTCTAGATTGGTATTGCTGAAACTCTCACAGATACCCTCTTTTCCCCTGTTTTTAAAGGCGTTCCTGTTGCAAAAAAACTTGCCGCACCTGCAGGTTGTGTCTGCAGGCTGTTTCTATGACGCTGGCCCTCCTCAGCACGTCCAGGTACTGGTCGTCCTCAGCCGCCTCAAAGCCCAGCTCGTCATAGTTGGGACCAACAATCTGCCTCATGTACCGGTCCAAAGTTGAGATGTCTGCGGGGAAAGCGGGGTTTTTAAACCAAATTATAATGGGTTAGTTTGCATGTAAGATGCTTAAAGAATTCATGTTCGTTTCTGTGAAGCCAAAATCTTTTCAAAAAATATGATTAAATATTGAGTGAAATACCCAAAAAAAATAAATCTGGTCAGCAGAAGCTGGGGAATTTTTTTGTAGGGGGTCATTCAGGTCGCGCGTACTTTTCTGAGAATACCGTGCAATATTTTTTTTGAATTATTTTTTCCTAGCTGAAACTGGGAGTTTGCAAATTGAATTTTCGAATAACGTACCGCTGGTATTCCTGACCATGGTGTTGACGTAGTAGAGCGCCCTTAGCCCTGCCTCCAGCGGTATGTAGTCCCTCTCCAGCTCCAGCGCACGAGAGATGTCCAGGGCGATCGGGTAGCTCAGCTGACCGGCGCGGGCGAGATTGAGGGCGTCGTCGTAGATCTGTTTTTCAACAATAATTTTCATACTGCTTTTAAAGTAAAGTTAATGGTTGTCTACCTGAGCTCTGTTCAGCCTATGTATGGCTGACCTCTGGTCCAGCAAGTAGTCGTTCAACAGGGCCCAGTTTTCAGAATCGTAGTTGACTCTGAAGTAACCGGTTTCCTTTAATAGAAAACGTTGTGATAAAAAGTTTTATATACTTTTCAAAGGCAGACCATACCTTTACGTTGAGGATGTACGGGAAAGAATCAACCTGGAGCGTGATTTCGCTCTCGTTGTTTTGCATCCAGACGTTCGGCTGGGTGTTGCTAAACTCCTAAGCAAAAAAAGGGGTTTTTTTCTATAAAAAATCTCTTTTGGCAGATTCATCTCAGGTTCACTTGCCCCCTCCGGATACTCTAGCGAGATTGGTATGGTCCACATCTCCCCGCTGTCCGGCTGCAGTGGGTCGAGAAGGAACCTCTTCTGCGAGATGTTGAGCACGTTTGAGGTGTCCGCCCACTCCACCGTCACCACCGGGTATCCGGCCTGGACCGTCCAGCCCTCCATCACGTCACCGACAGTCGGGCCGTCCTCCTCCAGGATCTCGTCGTCCTATATAATTTCCCCATATATGAGTGAAAGGAAGAATAACCAAATTCGAGATATGTTGTAACTACCAGAGCGGCTTGGGTGAGTGAGTTCCACAGGTCGTTCCTGTCGGCGTTCCCGTAGTCGAACTCGTTCAAGTAGGCCTGGATGCCCTTGTTGAACGTGTCCAGCGTCAGAAAGTTTTCGATCATTCTGCAGCAAGTATAATAGAAAACAAAAAATAGCATTTAACTGCAACAGACGTGCAGTTCAAAACCATCCTCACCTGATGAGGCAAGCCCCCTTGGCGTATGCGATCCTTCCGAAGACGAGATCGTACTCCGGGTTGGTGACCTCGGAGCTGATGGCCACCGAGGTCTCGTAGGCGTCGATTTCGAACACGTCCTGAAGGTCGATGATCACCAGGCGGTCCTCGCTCTCCAGCTCAGGGGCGTAGGAGGCGGCGCCCTTGTACTCCATAAAAGTGGCGAATCCTATGACACGGTTTGGTTTAGTTTGATATTATTACAGGTTCATGTGAGAAAGAAGGTTTAAAAGTACAATTCACTGCACATGGAACTATCTCCATGACTAACAGCATGACTGTAGGCTTGACTCATCCTTGAGACTTTAGCACCTGTTAGCTGGGAGATGAAATTGTTGCCATCCATACATTGCCTTGGTGACCTTGACATGGATACTGGCTTCTTTTCTACCCCAGAGGTCATGGACCATCAGCAATTCGGCAAATTTTCAGACAAATCCATTTGCAAGCAATTTAATTTCCCGAATCCTATGACGTTTTTTAAATTTTTTAGCAAAAAAAAAATATTCTACGTTTGACGGTACCTTCATTGAGCCACAGGTCAGTCCACCACTCCATGGTGACCAGATTCCCGAACCACATGTGTGCCAGCTCGTGGGCGACAACCTCGATCACCCTGTCCCTGTCGACCAGGGAGGAGACGCCCTCGTCCCACAGCAGCGAGGTCTCCCTGTAGGTGATGAGGCCCCAGTTCTCCATGGCGCCGAAGGCAAAGTCCGGGATGGCCGCCATGTCGGTCTTGGGCAGCTGGTAGGGGATGCCAAAATAGCCCTCCATGAAATCCAGGATGGGCGGGCCGGCGTCCGCGGCTAGGTCCGCCTGCCCTGCCTTGGAGAAGGCGTGCCAGACGGTGAAGTCACCCTCTCCGTGGGTGAAGCCAAAGTCGGCCACCATGAAGGCCACCAGGTAGGTGGACATGGCCACGCTCTTGTTGAAGGTGGTCATGACGTAGCCGTCGAGGTCCGCGATGGGCTCGGAGGAGATCTCGTTCATGTTGGACCTGGCCACCATGGTGTCCTTGTGGCCCAGGCTGATGTTGAAGGTTGCCTTCAGGTCCGGCTCGTCCAAGCAGGGGAAGGAACGCCTGGCGTCTATGGCCTACGTAAAGGAACGGAAAGCCAATTAAACTGGTTGTAATTTCGGTGATTTGGTGAAACTTATACCGCAAACTGGGTTATTCCCAAGTACTCCGTTTCTCCGGCATCGTTCAGGTAGCTGCTGCGGTAGAACCCCGCCAGCTTGTCGTTGAGGATGGCCGTGAAAGTCATGCCAATAGTGAACTGGAACAAGTCGAGCAAAAAGTGTCACCTCTAAATCGAATAAAAGAAAAGTTGGCAAATCCCGATCCAACCTGGTACACGAAATCGTTCCTCCTGAGCGGGCTCGCCATGTGAATGACGTAGAAGTCCCTCTCCAGGTCGTACTCGTGGCCGGCCACCTCCAGGTCGCTGATCAGGATGTTGGACACGGAGACGCTCTCCTCGTCGACGGCGATCTCCCTGGCGTGGAAGTAGATCCTGCTGTGGTAGTAGGGGTCATTGACGGCGTCGTCAAAGTCGGCCACGAGCTCCAACTCGCCCGAGGTGGTGAAGTTGCCCTCCTCCAGGAAGGGGATCAGCCGCAGATCGTAGTGGACCGGGATCATGTGGCGGGGGATCCTGGAAGAAACGGCAACTACAAAATTAACTGATTCCCAGATCATGAAATTATGCGTCACTTTCTGCGGAATGAGTTTTTAATGGTTCTTCATTCCACATGGTCTGGCATTAGAAAAGTGAACCCGATGAAATTCAGTGCAACTACATACTTTCTTGGAATAATACATGCTCAATATTTTTCTGTCTGAAAAACTTATTATAGGGAACATACCGTACGTCTCCCAAGAAGCCGTCCGTCAGTATCTGGAACGTCCCCCTGTGGAAGGGCACACCGGGCTCTCCCTCGTTGACGGAGCACGCCCACTCGCCCACGTCGTCGGCCGACAGCGCCGCCACCGTCAGCCCGCAGGTGGACGCGTCGCCGCCGAAGGCCGCGTACCCCTCCACTAACTCGCCGCTGTCCGCCACCGTCACCTCGCCCGTGGCCAGGTCGGCCGCCAGAGAGGGGTTGAACGGGTTGGGAGAGGCGAAGAGGCAGCTCTGGCTGGGGATGCCGGGGCCGCCCGCCGCCGCGGGGCCGAGCGTGCAGGAGAAGCTGACCTGAACACGTTGAAATCAGGTAGGTGAGGGCTTAATCATTGATCATTAATCTCAATTCAGCTCTCAAGGGAAAATGTGCAATCTGATCTTTTAATGCACATGGGTTCCATCACCATTCGCCTTGCAAAACTACCGTACCTTTTTTTCCATGATGTAAACTACTGTGTAGACGTAGTAACGTACCTCATCCCCCAAATTTGAAAGCGTCGGACGATCAATGTACAACGGGTAGTCGAGTTCTTGGGCCGCCGTCCATTGTGCAAGAACAACCACTGCCAAATATTCCAATAAGAGCATCGGTGTGCCTGACTTGGACCTCATGTCGGCTACGTGCGAAAAAACCCGACTGACCTTAATTTTTTGGGGCCGTGAGCGCGGTGTTTATCGTCTTGGGCGGAGACACATGAAGGGAATTTTTTTTATTGCCCTGAGGTCGGCGGCCAAAGAAGGGCTTCTTTCTAACAAAAAAAGAAGCCAAGATTACCCGAAGCATTTTTTTTCACGCAAAGCAATAAAATACATCAGACAAACGGGTCAAAGATTCGTGCCTGCACAATGACGTTGTTGGTTTAATGCGTGTGTGCAGCAACCCCTTTTATCCTTACAATACCATAGAAGACCGGAAGAAAGCGACTTACTCTCTAGTATCTACTCTCAAGGCAGGATTCATTTATTTTGCCCTATAAGTCCATTCTACGTAGCCTATTCGTAGGTAAGTATAGTTTTTTTTATTGCTTAGCACGTGACTCAGAAACTGACTTTCTACAGCATGGATTGTATGAATTACTGTAGGCGCGCCTGGCACACTGCCGTCAAGAGCAGAAGCGCCCAAGAGGACGCGGTTGCGACGGCGCCGTCGTCGTCGTCATCGTCGTCGTCGTCTTCCTCTTCCGTAGTGCTGGATACTTCCGTGACTTCTTCCCCGCCCTCTTCTTCCGTGGTGGAGCTCAAGGTGGTGGTTGTGTCCTCTCCGCCGTCGCCGGGGCCTTCCCCTTCTTCGGTGCTGGGGGAAGAGGTGGAGACCGTGGAGACCGTGGAGACCGTGGAGACTGTGGAGACCGTGGTAGGGGTGGTGGTGCTCGCGGTGGTGC
>JAAUYJ010140864.1_pt1 | contig 13675 bp, 11 predicted proteins | sample 7278031 | NCBI WGS metagenome assembly JAAUYJ01 (sample SAMN14350222, study PRJNA611818) | marine sediment metagenome | isolation source: surface marine sediment (1.8m) | place: French Polynesia: Moorea | collected 2018-08 | reverse complement strand
GAGGTGGTCTGAGCGAAGGCCGCCGCACGGCCCATCGCTTTCGCACCATCGGTACGAACCCATGGCCATCATTGCTCAAACCGTTATTAACCGGGAGCGCGTAAAATGCAGCATCCCAACAACGTTGAACAGGGGGGAATTATGTTTACTTACGTGGACAATGAGAATTCGGCGAAAATCAAAGTGATTGGTGTGGGTGGCGCCGGGGGCAACGCCATCAACAACATGATCTCGTCCAATCTCCAGGGGGTCAAGTTTATCGTGGCCAATACCGATGCCCAGTCCCTGGATGTATCCAAGGCCCCGCTCAAAATCCAGCTGGGAGAAAAATTGACCGAGGGGCTGGGCGCCGGCGCCAATCCCGATGTAGGTCGCGAAGCGGCCATCGAAACGGCCGAGTCCCTGCGCGGCGCTCTCGAGGGCAGCCACATGGTCTTTATCACGGCCGGTCTGGGCGGCGGAACCGGCACCGGGGCGGCACCCGTGATCGCCGAGATCTGCAAGGAACTCGGCATTCTGACCGTGGCCGTCGTCTCCAAACCCTTCTCGTTTGAGGGCAAGAAGCGCTCCAAGCAGGCTGACAACGGGCTCGAACGGCTCAAGCAAGTGGCCGACACCGCCATTACGATCAACAACGATCGTCTGCGGGGCCTGGCCTCCAAAAACGCCACCATGCTGGATATGTTCCGTCGCGCCGATGAAGTTCTGCTGCACTCGGTCAAAGGCATCACCGATCTGATCATGATGCCCGGCCTCGTCAATCTCGACTTCGCCGATGTCAAGGCGACCATGTCCAAGGCCGGCATGGCCATCATGGGCATCGGTTCGGCCAGCGGTGAAAACCGGGCCCTCGAGGCGGCCGAACGGGCCATTTCGCATCCCCTGCTCGAAGATATCTCCATCGCCGGCGCTACAGGCGTGCTCATGAACATTACCAGCACAAGCGATCTGACCATGGAGGAAATGACGGAAGCCTCCGACCGCATCTATAATGAGGTCGGCGAAGATGCCGACATCATCTGGGGCACGGTGGTGGACGACAGCCTGGGCGATGAGATGCGCGTCACCGTGATCGCCACCGGCATCGGCCAGGGGGCCGAGGCGGAAGCGCCGCATACACCGTCCGATGAAACTTACGGCGGCAAACTGCGTCCGGTAACGGTCGATGACCTTAAAAAAGTGGTCGACTACGAGGAACCCGCCTTCATGCGACGGCGTAAGGCCGCTGGCGGGGGCGGGGGCGGGGGCGAGGCCGCCCTGGATCACTTTTCCCATGGCGCGGTCGACGAAACCGATCTCGACGTGCCCACATTTCTGCGTCGCAAGGCAGACTGAGCCGCTTCCATGCTCGATTTGGCAAGGCCGCCCCGAGCGCGGTCGCGCCCCAATTGGGCCTGCAGCCAGGATTTGCATTGACTTTCAGTGGAGTGCCAATATCCTCTGAAAGATCAGGCGCGAGGGTACCCGCTCCGGACCGGTCCCCCCCCGGCTCCGGAGTGGGGCACCCTCTCTTTCCAGGTGACCCGGCGCTCAACTGCCGGTCAGTCAGGCCGCCATGAAATCTTCTACGCGCACTTCTGAACAACACCCGGCCGAACGCGGGGTGATCCGCAAAGTTTGGGCGGACCAGATCAAAGTCGGTCTATTTTATCCCCACCGCTATGCGCTGGCCATGTCCAACCTGGGGTTCCAGACCGTCTACCGCCTGTTCAACAATGCCGCCGATGTAGTCTGCGAGCGATTTCTGGCCGACGGCCCGGCAATGGCGAACAATTCAAGACTGCTCTCCCGGGAAAATCGCCGGCCGGCGCGCGATTTCGACATCCTTGCCTTTTCGGTCGCATTTGAGAACGACTACCCCAACATACTGCAGTTGCTGCACCTGACCGGATTTCCCCTTCAGTCCCGGGAGCGGGATGCCGATGCCCCTCTCATTCTGGCCGGCGGTGTGGCCGTCATGCTGAACCCCGAGCCACTGGCCGCCTTTTTCGACCTGTTTCTAATCGGCGAGGCCGAAGCGATGCTGCCGGCTTTCCTGGACAGCTACCGCAAAGCGAATGGCGACCAGCGCATCCTGCTGGACACGATTCCCATCGACGTGCCGGGTGCCTATGTCCCCCGTCATTACCGGCCCGTTTACCAGCCGAGCGGAAAGCTCGACACCGTGGCTTTGGCCGACCCCCGCATGGCCCGGGTTTTATCGCCCCGGGCAACCAATGTCGCCGCGCTCGAAACCACCAGCACCATTATCACGACGGACACCACTTTCCCCGACACCTGCCTGATCGAAGTCAGCCGCGGCTGCCCCCATGGTTGCCGCTACTGCAGTGCCGGTTATATATACAGGCCGCCGCGCTACCGCGACCCCGATGTGCTGGAGCGTTGCCTGCGCGCTGCCGCCCGCACCGTCCAACGGGTGGGGCTGGTGGGTGCGGCGGTTTCCGATTATCCTTCCATTGGGGAGTTGTGCGGCCGGATCGCCGATACCGATTTACGGCTCTCCTTCAGTTCCCTGCGGGCCGATGCCCTGACCGAAGAATTGCTGGCCGTATTGCGGACCAACCGGACTAAAACGGCCACCCTGGCGCCCGAAGCGGGCTCACCTCGCCTGCGCCAGGTGATCAACAAGGGCTTGGACGAAGATGATATCCTGCAGGCGGCCGAGAAACTGGTGGCGGCCGGGATACCCAACCTTAAACTGTACTTCATGATCGGTCTGCCCACCGAAACCGATACCGATATCGAGGCGATCGTCACCCTTGTTCAGGCCGTCAAAGCGGTTTTTCTGGACGCCAGTCGTGAAAAGAAACGCATCGGCACCATCACGGTCAATGCCACCCCTTTCGTGCCCAAGCCTTCCACCCCCTTCCAGTGGGCCGGCATGGCCTCACCGGGCCGGCTAAAAAAACACCTGCGCCGCCTGCGCAAGCGACTTCAGCGCATTGCCAACATCCGCTTCCAGCATGAGAGCATTCGCGCAGCCTATGTCCAGGCCATGCTGGCGCGCGGCGACCGGCGCGTGGCCGATGTTCTGCTACACCATCACCAGACGGCCGCAAACTGGGCGCAAACGTTGCGAACCACCGCACTTGACACCGACTTCTTCGCCCTGCGCGAACGCAGCGCCGATGAACTGCTCCCCTGGGATTTTATCGACACCGGTGTCAGCCGCGACTTCCTCTGGCGGGAATACCAGCGGGCTTTTGAGGGACGCGCAACCCAACCATGTCCTGCTGACGGCCGTTGCCACCGCTGCGAAGCTTGCAATCCACCGACCTGACAGCGTCGGCACACAACTCCGGGGGTCATGTCCTTCCTGCCATTTGCCCCTGGCATGCGGCCAAAGCCTCTCGACTTTTTATACCTGCGATTTCAATGCTTTTCCAAGCCGGACAGAAAAATTCAAGATTGCGAATTTTTTTTGTTATTCCAAAAACTTGAAAAAAAATGACTTGCAGGCCAATGGCCATTATGGTAGTCAAATTTGTCCAGTTTGCCGCGCCCTCCCAACGCCAACTAAGACGCGAAGGAATGGATCGCCTATGACTTCGGAGAAAGATGTAAAGCCCGTTCTATGCGTGGCCGCCGTCCTATTCATCGTCGGCGTTCTCTGCTACGCCGCCTTCCCCATCAAATCACCCCAGATTCCAAACCGTATTCAGTATCGTAGTGCCACCGGCCATGCGCTGTTCGAGCACAAAGAGCATTTCGCCGACTACGGGGTTGAATGCCTTGAGTGCCATCATCATTACGCCGAAGATCTGGCCGACGAGGAACTGCTGGCCTGTGGTGCCTGCCACCCACAGGAACCCGGTAAGGCCAGCGACCCCGAAGTGTGCAATGAATGCCATGACGAGGAGTACTACGAAGACACCGAGATGGTGGGGCGTATGGATGCCACCCACGATCAGTGCAAAACATGCCACGCCGGTATCGGCGCCGGGCCGCTCGAATGTGCTGAATGTCACCTAATGTAGCGGCCGTCCGTCCCGTTCGCAAATTCCGCTCAGCGCAGCATGCCATGAAGAGGGTTCGATCATGATGAAACAATTGCAAGGCAAGTCGGGAGCTTCCGTATTTCAATACGCGCTCTTGCCCCAAGCCCCCCTGCCGGCGGTCACCATTGCCGATCCCGGTAAAGCCACCCTGTTGATTGATCAAACGTATGAAAAGAAGTCACAGGTCGATCTGACCGAAGGCGATGCGGTCCAGACCGGACAGAAGCTCGCGCCCTTCAAAGACAGTGAAGCCTATGTGATTTCAAGCGTGACTGGCAAAGTCAGTGCGATTTACCCCTATCCAGGAGACTTCGGGAAAAACTTCACGGCCTTCGATATCGAGGTCGCGGCCGACGACGTAGCCCCCGCCGTCGAGGATCTGGAGCCGACAATGGAGTCTCTGCGGACCTATCTCGTCGACGCGCCTGGCAAACCGGCCCTCGATCTTCTGGGTGATCCGACCCGACCCATCCACACCATCGTGGTCAGCGGGGTGGATACCGATCTGCTGGTGGCCAGCAACCAATATGTCGTCCGCACGGAGATCGACGCCATCGCCAAGGGGATCGAGATTCTGAAAGCCGCCAGCGGTGTCGAAACAATTGCCATCGCCGTTCCGCGCGACCTCATCGCCGGATTCGGTCACACCGGCGCCGATGAGCTCAAAGCGGTTTCGCTGGACTATCCTTCGGGCCAGCCCAAGCTGATCCTCTATCATGCTTTCGGTATAGAGGTGCCGGCCGGCAAAACCTGCGCCGATATGGGCTATGCCTTCTTCAGCGCCGAATCCGTGGCGAACATTGGCAAGACGTATGAAACCGGACAGGTGCCGGTCGAGAAAATGGTCACCCTGATCGACAAGCAAGGGCAAGTGAAGGTCGTGGCCGCCCGGTTGGGAACACCGGTGGCCGCCATCCTGGGAGCTGCGGGCATCCTGACCGGGGACCGGGATCGATTGATCCTGGGAGGTCCCATGACCGGCACGGCCCTTTATGATGCGAAGCAGGTCGTGCGTGCCGACACCGACGCCATAATGGTTCAGGATGCCGCCGACGTCACCCTGGTTTCGGACTATTCCTGCATCAACTGCGGTGAATGCGTACGCAGCTGCCCCACCCGCATACAGGTCAACATGCTCGTCCGGTTTCTCGAAGCCGGCCAGTACGAAGACGGGGCCGAACTCTACGATCTCCATTCCTGTGTCGACTGTGGCCTTTGCAGCTATGTCTGCGTGGCCCGCATCCCCATCTACCAATATATTCGCCTGGCCAAATATGAACTGGCACGGGTAAACGCGGTAGCGGAGGCGCCTGATGAGCAGTAAAAAAATGTTTATCGTCTCGCATGCCCCCTTCTGGCACAACGGCAGCAACATCCCGGAACGATGCTACGGCATGATCTGGGCGGCCATGCCGGCTGTGGCCTTGGGCATCGTCCAGTATGGAATGCCGGCCGTGGGGGTGGTCTGTCTGGCCATTGCGACGGCTGTTCTGGCGGAGTGGCTGATGAACCGGGCCACCAAACGCACGATTACGATTACTGACGGAAACGCGGCCCTGTTGGGGTTGCTGTTCGCCATGCTGGTTCCGGCAACCACGCCCTGGTGGGTGGTGATGGTAGGCACCCTGCTGACCGTGATCATCGGCCTGCACATCTTTGGCGGGCTGGGGGCCAATCCGTTTCACCCCGTGGCCGTGTCCATGATGATGTTGACGGTCTCCTGGCCCGCGTTTATGGATTTCAATGCCGCCCTTGTCAATTACGAGCTTTCTTTCAATGCCGTCTATCCCCTGACCCTCGCCAAGAACCTGGGCACCGCGGCGGTGGCCGATTTTACCACGCTCGATCTTCTTCTGGGGCGGCAGGTCGGCGGCATTGGCAGCACGTTCGGCCTGGGGTTGATCGGGGGCGGTCTCTACCTGATGGCCAAACGCTATATCCGCTGGGAAATCTGCCTTTCCTTCCTGGCTAGCATCTTTATAACGGCGCTCATTTTTCATATGGCCGCACCCGATCGTTTTGCCGGCCCGCTGTTTCACCTGCTGACCGGTTACACGCTGGTGGCGGCCTTTTTCCTGCTGCCGGAAAGTTCATCCTCCCCGGTCAATTTTATTCCCATGCTGATCTACGGGGCCGGCGCCGGGTTCTTGACCATCCTGATCCGCAATATCGGCAGCTATCACGATGGTGTTCTGCTGGCGGTCCTGTTGATGAATATCGTCAATCCACTGCTGGACAAGATCAGACCGAAAGCACTGGGAAAGGTGGCTTAATATGGGTGAAATGATCAAGATGGTCGTCGTGCTCACTTTCTTAAGCTCGCTCTCAGGAGGCGTGCTGGCCTATGTCAAGGAGAGTACCCAGGAGCGCATCGAAATGCAGGTCCTGCAGTTGGTCAAGGGACCGGCCATCATGGCCATTTTCAAGGATGCCACCAACGATCCGGTGGCCGATCGGTTCAGCATCGAAGAAAACGGTACGCAACATGATTTCTTCGTCGCCAAAATCGACGGCAAGACTATGGTCGCCTTTGAAACCGCCGGTAAAGGCTATGGTGGCGACGTCGGACTTGTGGTTGGGATCGACACCACCGAAGACAAGGTCTATGGCGTCGGCGTCACGACACACAGTGAAACCGCTGGTCTCGGCTCCAAGGCCAAGGACGATCCCAAGTTCGCGGCCCAGTTCGCCGGTGTCGATATCAAGGGCCCGATCGAGGTCGGCAACCCGATCAATGCCCTGAGCGGCGCCACGATAACCTCCGATGCGGTGTGTTCGGCGGCTGCCGAGGCAGGTGAAATCTACGCGCGGCTAAAACCCCAGATTGAAGAGCAACTGCAAGCGTTCAAATAATTAGGGAGATCCCCATGGCGAAATCGATTACACATGAATTTGTAAAGGGTCTATGGGAAGAGGTGCCCCCGTTTCGTTTGGTCCTGGGGCTCTGCCCGACGCTGGGGGTGACCACCAAGATGCAGTTTGGTATCGGGATGGGCCTGGCGACGACTTTCGTGCTGGTCTGCGCCAACATCCTGGTATCCATGCTGCGCAAAGCCGTACCACCCAAGGTGCGCATCGCCTGCTTCATCATCATCATCGCCACCTTCGTCACCCTGGTGGAACTGTTGATGCAGGCCTTTGCCTACCCCCTCTTTCTGCAGTTGGGCATCTTCATTCCGCTGATCGTGGTGAACTGTATCGTCCTGGGCCGGGCCGAAGCCTTTGCATCCAAAAACGGCCTGGTCCTTTCCATTGCGGACGGCCTCGGCATCGGTATCGGCTTTACGCTTTCATTGGCGGCTCTCGGCGCTCTGCGTGAAATTTTAGGGGCGGGCACCATTACGCTGTGGGAAGGGATCGAGCTCGTTAATCTTACCAGTATCTTCCCCGGTTTTCAGCCCTTTCAGTTCATGGTTCAGGCCCCCGGCGCATTTATATGCCTGGGCATCATGCTCTGCGGCATGAATATGGTGGGTAACCGATAGGAGAAATCCATGGACGACTATATTGTTCTCATCGTCAGCTGCATCTTCGTCAACAACATCCTGCTGGCCCAGTTTCTCGGCCAATGCCCCTTTTTCGGCACCTCCAAAAAAATGGAGACCGCCGTTGGGATGGCCATGGCGGTCATCTTTGTCCTGGTCATGGCCAGTGCGATTACCTGGATCATTTATAAGTTTCTCCTCGTGGAGCTTGGGCTGACATTCCTGCGGACCATCGCCTTTATCCTGGTCATCGCTTCGTTGGTGCAGTTCGTGGAAATGTTTCTCAAAAAAAGCATACCGGCACTGTATGCCGGGCTGGGCATCTTCCTCCCACTGATCACGACCAACTGTGCCGTTTTCGGGGCCTGCGTCCTCAATATTGACAAGGAATTCGGATTCGTTCAGTCCATTGTCGCATCTTTAAGCTATGCGATCGGATTCGGACTGGCCCTGATTCTTTTTGCCGGCGTCAGGGAACGTATCCTGCTGGCGCGGGTGCCGCGCCCGCTCCAGGACACTTCCATTGCCCTGGTGACGGCCGGCATCATTTCCCTGTCGTTCTATGCTTTTCAGGGAATGGTGTAAGCCTCGCGGTATTTTATTGATGCTTTCCATCCACCGCCTGCTGCTTCTTTTATCGGGCGGTGGACGTTTGCCAAGATGATAAACGATCCTTCAAGTAACACGTCTTTGTTTGCGACCTTCCCTTCGCGGCAATATGTCGTACCCTTAATTCCCGAGGGCGATGGCCCTCAAGGAGGTAAACCGTGGCTGATCCTGTAACCGTATCGGTATTGGCCCTGATGGGCATCGGCGCTACCTGCGGCACCGTGCTGAGCCTGGCTTCAAAGATCTTCTACGTCTGGGAAGACCCCCGCATTGCCGAAGTGGAATACGTTCTGGCCGGCGCCAACTGCGGTGGTTGCGGTTACGCCGGATGCTCCGCGGCTGCGGTCGGCGTGGTCAACGGTCAGGCCCCTCCCAGTGTCTGTGTGGTTGCCGGACCCGAGACCACCATTCAGGTGGCCGAGGTCATGGGTGTCGATCCCGGACGTGCCGAGCCGTTTCTTTCCGCCAACGAATGCGCGGGCGGTTTCCGGGCCGAAAAGAAATTTCTGTACGACGGTGTCAAAACCTGCGCAGCCCTTTCCGCCATGTACGGCGGGCAGCGGGTCTGCACCATTGGCTGCATCGGCAGCGGCGACTGTATCGCTTCCTGCCAGTTCGATGCCATTCACATGGGGCCCAACGGCTTTCCGGTCGTCGACGAAATCAAATGCGTGGGTTGCGGGGCCTGCGAAAAAGCCTGCCCCAAAGGTGTCATCCATGTGCGCACCATGTCCGAACGCCTGCTGCATTTCAACCAGTCCGACGACGCCCTGGCCCCCTGCCAGCAGACCTGTCCGGCCGAAATCGATATCCAGCGCTATATCGCCCAGATTCGCGAAGGCGACTACGAGGGGGCCGTTCATACCATCCGCGAACGCAACCCGTTGTTATTGAGTTGCGGACGCGTCTGCCCGCACCCTTGCGAAGACAAGTGCCGGCGCGGTATCGAGGATGAGCCCGTGTCCATCAATCAGCTCAAACGGTTTGTGGCGGACTATGAGATGAATTCCGGTAAACGTCTGCCGATTGCCTGTGCCCCGGACACCGGCAAACGGGTGGCCATCATCGGCGGCGGTCCGGCCGGGGTCAGCTGCGCCTATTTCCTGAGACGCCTGGGCCACCACCCCACCATCTACGAAGCCATGTCCAAACTGGGCGGGATCACCCGCTACGGCATCCCGGAGTACCGTCTGCCCGACGCGGTGCTGGACTGGGAGATCGAAGGCATCCTCAACCTGGGTATCGATGTCCATTACAACACCTGGCTGGGCGAGGATTTCACCATCCAGAGCCTGCACGAGGAAGGCTATGAGGCCATCTTCATGGGGATCGGCGCCTGGAAAGACTACACCCTGGGCATCGAGGGAGAAGATCTCAACGGCGTCACGCAGGGCATCAAATTTCTATCCACCGTGGCCAACCACCCGGAAAAAAAGATCCCGGTGGGCAAACGTGCGGCCGTGGTGGGCGGTGGCAATTCAGCCATCGACTGCGTGCGCACCCTCCTGCGCCTGGGCTGCGAAGAAGTTTACATCGTTTACCGCCGGACGCGCAAAGAGATGCCGGCCAACGAAGTCGAGATCGTGGCCTCCGAACACGAAGGCATCAAGTTTCAGTTCCTGGCGGCCCCCACCCGGGTGCTCGACGACGGGCAGGGCAACGTCAAGGGACTCGAGTACCTGCAGATGGAACTGGGCGAGCCCGATGCCAGCGGACGCCGGCGGCCGGTACCCGTCGAGGGCTCCGAAACCGTGCTGGACGTGGACATGGTCATTTCAGCCATCAGCCAGCAACCGGATATCGGCTTCATGGAGAAGGAGCCGGAGCGCGAGAAGGTCGAGCTCACACGCTGGAACACCTTTGACAACGACCCGGAAATCCTGCAGTGCAGCCTGCCCTACCTGTTCACCGGTGGCGACGTGGCCACCGGCCCGGCCTTAGTGGTGGACGCCATCGGTAGCGGCCGCCGGGCGGCCCGCTCCATCCATCAATACATCACCGGCGAAGAGATCAAGGGCAGCCCCAAGAGTCTGCTCAAACGCCACATCCCCGAGTCCCTGTTCAAAACCGTGCCCGGCGTGGTGGCGTCCGAACGCACCCCCATGCCGGAGTTGGCGGTGGCCGAACGCATCGACTCCATGGTCGAGGTGGACCAGGTGATCAGCGAGGCCGATGCCCAACACGAATCCAATCGCTGCCTCAAATGCTGCCGCATCTGTTACGACAAGGACGAGTGCGCCGCCTGACCTTCGCCGCGCAGATATACATAAAAAAACAAGGTCCCCTTCAAAGCGTCGTGCCTCCAAAGGCATGACGCTTTGCTTTGTTATGGATCCCAACCCCAATCCTGTAAGCATTGCGTCATTGGCGCGACAGCCGTTTTAGCACACGCTGCATGTCATCGGGCATGGCCGCCTCGAAAGTGACTTCCCGATCGTTGTCCGGATGGTAAAAAGTCAGTCGCCAAGCATGCAGCATCTGCCGGCCGGCGTCTTTGAGCACCTGTGCGACTTGAACCGGCAAAACGGCGTTACCCCGCATTCGGGGGCCGTAAACCGGATCGCCCAAAATGGGGTGCCGCATGGCGGCGCAGTGCACCCGGGCCTGGTGCGTGCGGCCGCTTTTTAGTTCCAGCGCCAGCAGTGCCGCGCTCTCGAACTGCTGGCGTAAGAACCAGCGCGTCATAGCCGGGCGTCCCCGGCGCGTGGTGGTCGACATTTTTTTGCGGTCGGTGGGATGGCGGCCAATGGGCAGATCGATCTCACCCTTTGTGGTTTTCATCCGGCCCCGCACGATGGCCAGATAATGTTTGCGCACCAGGCGCTGCTTGAATTGGTGGGCCAGCGATTCATGGACCCGCCGCTCTTTGGCCACCACCATGACGCCGCTGGTGTCTTTGTCCAGGCGATGGACGATTCCCGGACGATGGGTATCGTCGCCCTGCGCCAGTTCCGGGCAATGGGCCAGCAAGGCGTTGACCAGGGTGCCGGTCGGGTGGCCGGGCGCCGGATGCACCACGAGACCGGCCGGTTTATCCAGAACGATCAGGGAAGCGTCTTCGTGGAGTATATTGATGGGGATCGGTTCGGCTGCATACCGAACCGGCTCGGGGTCCGGCGGTCGGTGCCCGCTGACGACATCGCCGAGGCCAAGGCGGTAGGAAGGTTTGCGGGGCTGCTGGTTGACCACCAGCACACCGCTGCGAATCAGTTGGGCCAGGTAAGATCGCGAGCAATCGGGCAGCAATTCCGCTAACACCCGATCCAGACGCTGGCCGCTGTGGGCGACATCGATCCGGAAATGGAAATCGTCGGTAGGCCTAGCCATGGGAGGCTGAAAAATCAGGCACTTTTTTCTTTGAAAAGGCCCTCGATTTCTTTGAGGATGCTTTTTTCGTCCGTCTTTTTGGCGGTGGATAGCTCTTTGACGAGAAGCGCTTGGGCGGTGTCGTAGAGTTTGCGCTCTCCGAAGGACAAGTCCTTGTTGAGCTTGAGCAGGAAGAGATCGCGAAAGACTTCGGCCACATCGTAGAGACTGCCGGTCTTGATTTTGTCCATATATTCGCGATAGCGACGGTTCCAGGTCTGGTTGTCGCCCGTGGAGGCGTCGCGATTCTTGATCACGTCATATATCTTGGGCACGTCCGCCAGGTCGATGATATCACGCAACCCGACGGAGGCGACGTTCCAGGTGGGGATCATGATGACCATACCGTTTTCGAGCACCTTCATGATATAGAAATCGTGCTTTTCGCCATTGACCACGCGGGTCTCGATGGCGGTGATCTCGCCAACCCCGTGGGCGGGGTAAACCGCCAGATCGCCGACGTTGAATTTCTTTTCGGTTTCCTGGCCGGCGCTTTCTTCTTTACTTTTTTTATCCGTCATAGACCCGTACCGTTAGACTCGCTAAATGCAAATTTTTCCAATTTAATTAGAAGGATAATATCATAACCCGGGAAAACAATCAATAAAATAAAAAAAGGATTGGCGCTTGTTGGCGCCAATCCTTTTTATCAGGCCGATGCTGATTTAACGTTCCGCGATTACATCAGGAACGGCACCATCAGCAGCGCAACCACGTTGAGGATCTTGATCATCGGGTTGACAGCCGGGCCGGCGGTATCCTTATAGGGATCGCCGACGGTGTCGCCGGTAACGGCGGCTTTATGGGCATCGCTGCCCTTGCCACCCAGGTGACCGTCTTCGATGTATTTCTTGGCGTTATCCCAGGCCGCGCCACCCGTGGTCATGGAAAGCGCAACAAACACACCGGTCACGATGGAGCCGATCAGCAGGCCGCCCAGGGCGATTTTACCCAGGAAGAAGCCCACCAGCAGCGGCGCGACGACCGGCAGCAGGGCCGGCACCAGCATCTCTTTGAGGGCGAACTTGGTGACGATATCCACACAGGCACCGTAATCCGGTTTGGCCGTGCCTTCCATGATGCCGGGGATTTCACGGAACTGACGGCGGACTTCGTCCACCACGGCGCCGCCGGCATTACCGACCGCCTTCATGGCGATGGAGGCGAACAGGTAGGGCAGAAGCCCGCCGATGAACAGACCGATGATGACGCTGACGTCGGAGAGGTCGAAATTCATGGCTTCCTTACCGCCGCCCTTGATCTGGAATTCCATGACGTAGGCCGAGAACAGCACCAGGGCGGCCAGACCGGCGGAGCCGATGGCGTAGCCCTTGGTGACGGCCTTGGTGGTGTTGCCGACCGCATCCAGGGGATCGGTCACGGCGCGAACGCTTTCGTCCATTTCCGCCATTTCGGCGATCCCGCCGGCATTGTCGGTGATGGGACCGTAAGCGTCGATAGCGATGACCATACCGGTCATGGAAAGCATGGAGATGGCGGCCATGGCGATGCCGTAGAGGCCGCCGAAGTTGTAGGCCAGGAGGATGGCCACACAGATGGCCAGGACCGGTGCCGCGGTGGCCTGCATAGAGACCGCCAGACCGGAGATGATGTTGGTGCCGTGACCGGTGGTGGAGGCGTCGGCAATGGCTTTAACCGGGCCGTAGATACCGGTGTAATATTCCGTGATGATCACGATCACGACGGTCAGCACCAGGCCGATCAGTGTGCAGTAAAAGATGTTTAAGGCCGGAATGTCCGGAATGTTGCCCATCAGTTTGATGCAGGCAAAGTAGAAGACAATCCCCGCCAGGATGGCGGAGCCGAACATGCCCTTGTAGAGCGCGCCCATGATGTAGCCACCGGCGCCCAGGCGGACAAAGAAAACCGCGATCATGGAGGCGATGATCGAGATGGCGCCCAGCACCAGCGGAAACTCGGTGGCCATCGGAATCTTGGGAAACAGCAGGTGGCCGATCAGCATGGCGGCCACGGCCGTCACCGCATAGGTCTCGAACAGGTCGGCGGCCATACCGGCGCAGTCGCCCACGTTGTCGCCCACGTTGTCGGCGATGGTGGCCGGGTTGCGCGGATCGTCTTCGGGAATGCCGGCCTCGACCTTACCTACCAGGTCGGCGCCTACGTCGGCACCCTTGGTGAAGATGCCGCCGCCCAGACGGGCGAAGATGGAGATCAGGCTGCCGCCGAAACCGAGGG
>JAAUYJ010013843.1_pt1 | contig 13679 bp, 11 predicted proteins | sample 7278031 | NCBI WGS metagenome assembly JAAUYJ01 (sample SAMN14350222, study PRJNA611818) | marine sediment metagenome | isolation source: surface marine sediment (1.8m) | place: French Polynesia: Moorea | collected 2018-08 | reverse complement strand
GTCTTTTTAACGGTGACTTGCACTGAAAGGCGGAGGGTGGGTGGAGCGTTTCAGATGAACGGCGGCGTTAAAAAGACTCTCCCCCTCACTGCGGGCGCCCCTTTACTTTCATAACCGACCTCTGACCAGGGTTAAGTCCCGCCAGAGCCACTGCGCCGTAAAGGGCCTTTGCAGAAAGCTAAATGACGCAAGAAATTGGCGGCCTTTCTCCCTTTCAGAGTACGTTGTATGAGAGAGGGAGAGGAAGGGACCGGGAGAGGAGGAGAAGGCGAAAGAGCCACCACCACAAAGAAGGGGAGGCAGGCACCCACGTCTGTAGTGATGTCAACATCTAGGGGGAACACGAATCCATCCCTATGTGTACCTTGTACACATTTTTTAGAAAATGTAGCTAGTAGGTACGTAAACTTTCCGCAAAGTCGTGAAAAGTATTGACGTAACTTTCTCGCTAGCTTTGAGAAACTTTTTAAATAAAACAAATGGCGGCTCCCCATTAATAACTCCTTTTTATTGCGCTGTGTACATGTTTTGGCGTGCCAAATTATGCCACTTCGCCCTCCTCTTCCTCCTTTTGGCAATGTCCGACCCGCTGTCCGCGCCGCCGCTATTTGCCAAAGTAGTTGCTGTTGGGAGAGGTGGCAGCGGTGGCGAATCTCTTGGGCCGGCAGACCCCTCCTCCTCCTCCTCCGAAAACTCCGAATACGCTCCCTCCTCCTCCTCCCCCGTTGCCGCCGCAAGTTTTGCGGTTGCGGCTCCTCAGATGGCGGCGGTACATCTGCGGAATGTCATTGCCATTTCCATCAAATATGTAAAAAAAAAAAGGTTTGTTCAAAGTACACTGGCGTCAAACCTGTTCCTGCTCCCCTTGGGACGCTGAGGGAGAGTTGCTACTACTACCTCTGGCGCTGGGCTAAAAATGGATTGGGAGTATTTCAAAAAGTATTAAAGTAGCGATGGCTGCTCGTGATTTTTTTGTGACAAAAAAGGGCATCATCGAATGTCGTTTTCACTTTCCATGGCGGGATTCAAAAGGGTCTTTGGCAACCCCCTGTAATACACTGTAGTACGCATCCAATCAAGAATCAAGGAGGGCAGATTTTGCAGCTCCTATCACCTTAGCGCGACCCCCATTTAGTTCAATCAAAGTTCAGTACTGAGCGCCCCTCTTCGAGAGATAAAAGTGAAACGCACGTACTTTACAAATGCGCTATGCTCGCATGATTATTCTGACATACACGTATCGGATGAATTCGAGCGTGGGAAAGATTCTCCGCCATGCGAGGACTATTCGCCTATTTTCCTTTCACAAGGGGACCGCGCTGCAGCACACACGGAAGGAGAGAGACGGGGATTTCGCTCGAGCGGAAGAACTTCTTCATTTCCCTCCTGCGAGGGCGGAACTCAGGGAAAAGACGGCGACGGAGGTGGCAACAGCAACAGCCAACTTAACCTTGTTCCGCCTCCCCCCCCCCAACTCCCTTCGTCAACGTGTCGGAAGGAGGAGGGGGAAAGTTTGTGCGTTCAGAGGCGACGGCGACGGCGACGGCGACGGCGACGGCGACGCCCCTCACTCGCTGGAAGCGGGAAAAGGCGGGGACGACGACGGTAAGGAAGTGGCGGAAGAAGACGAAGGAGGCGGAAAAAGGACAGGAAAGATGAGTTTAGTTTTCTCTCCTTTTTTTACAAAGAGGGACTGTGCGAGAAAGGTTGAGAAAGTTGAGTGTTAGGCTGCGGGAAAATGGACAATCGGCCTTGCACTCCCACGCAATACTCTCGTACAGATTAGGAATCCTCGACAGCTTCGGGATTTTTTTGTGGCACAGGTACTGGTAGTTACAACTACTTCCAGGAACTGCTCACTACCGGTGCGTATAAGACGTACCTGGATACGCCACGAGTCCCTCCCTCCCTCAGACGACGCATCGAGCAACTCAATTATGCAGGCTAGCCGTGCTTGGTCTCTTCTTTCCCTTCTTTGCGTCGCCTTGCATAGACTCCCCCCCTCTTCTGTCCTTTCGGACCGTCTCTTTGATGTGAAACTTTCCAGAACGGAGACGAGAGGGGCAAAGGAGGAAGAGGAGCCTCTTCTGTAACAGCTTTCCGCTGGTTCCCCTTGGCCTCTTCCTTCGCCTTCCTCCAGCGGGCGAGCAACAGGACCAAGAAAAGTATAGTGCAGCGCTTTGCTCTGCTTGAACCTCCTCCCTCAGTTCATTCTTCGCCCACAATAGGCAGGTGACGTTCGTATAGGAGCTTCCAGTCCCTGAAAGTACACATCCTTATTCTGGGAGAGATGCTGAGCGGTGGGCCTGTCGTGAGGGGATAGTTGACCTCGAAACCCCACCCTCCATCCTTGGATGGTTGACCGCCGCCATCCCGCAATAATGTCTCCCCTGTCTAGGTGCAGCGTGTCCCGCAGAAAGAAGCAAAGAGGGGCGGGGGATGGGGGGAATGTGTTGCAAAGAGAGTACAAAATGATCTTTTCTCCACCTCCAACTCGCCAGCCAGACTGCTCTCCCTCCCTCTCCGAAAAGACAGCACCGGTTCAAGTAGAAAGCCCAAAATGTGTTTTCGGAGATCCGGAACACTGCATAATTCACCATCATCTCCTCCATCCATGTAGCTTCCGCGTTGCTCTACCCCTTTCCTTCCTTTCCCTCCTCTTTCCATATCCGCCGCCGCCGCCGCCCCTCCCACTTCCTTCCCGCTCCCTCCTCCTTCTCGATCCCAGGGGCCTTCTCCCCCCCCTTCTCCTCACCCTGGCTTTTTTCCCTCGCTCGATCTCTTTTAAATTCTGTGCAGGCAGCTACTTTCCCCCCTCCCCCCACTCTCTCGTCTGTCCTTCTCCGACCCACCCAGCCAGTCAGGCAGCGCAGCCCGCCAGTCAGGCACTCCCCCTCCCACCTTACTTTTCTCCTTTTCCTAAAGTGGCCTGTTTTCCGCGCTTCCTCCTCCTCCTCCCAGCACGGCTATTTGGGGCCCTCGCGGGGAACATCGTCGTATACCTTCTTAGCTCTCCCGCTCCCGCAGCAAGGCTGGTGAGAGGCTCCAGATAGCACAGGCGGTGCGCTCATATGCCACCTGGGCCGGGCGTAATTGGAGCCACTTTGGCTCCCATGCGCAAATACATTCACATGTCCGCGAAAAAAAAGTGCCGCCCCCAACAAATTGCTTTCTTTCTAATGTAACCGATTCTGCAATCTGCATTTGTATCGAACTATCGGGTGCTTCGGTTCTACAAAAAATGCGAACATTGTGAGTCAGGCGGGAAATACTCACATGGTAGAAGGAGGAGGCCTTGAGCACTGCGCTGATGGGGACAACGTCGGCGAAGGGGCCGATATCGGGGTAGCACGCCAGGGGCAACCTGCAACTTCGCAGTCATTATTGGAATGTATGTAGCATACGAAGTAAACCGCATGCAAACTTGCCTCCCTGCCGCGGAGAGCGAGTCGGAGGTGCAGTCCGGGATGTTGAGGAGCGGCGGGCAGGGCAGCCAGGAGGTGACGGGGAAGTCGGCCTCGCACTTGCGGCAGGTGTCGAGGCACAGCTGGTACAGGGGGTCGTAGCAGGCGGGGAAGCGGCAGCAGTGGTCCAGCAGCTGCTGAGGGGTCGTCACAGTAGAGGCCTCCTAAACGTCAATATGAAGATGAGAAATAATGGCAAAATGAGCATTGCACAATTAATTACCTCAGGGGTCAGTTGTCCAAGTGTCGGGCGGCGGAGAGGAGGACGTTGCTGTAGATGAGAATCGCCCTGTACACGTCGAAGTGTACCTTCAGCCACTGCCATGACCGGACTTCCACTGCGGTCTCTCTTCTCGAACTTGAGCCCGGGGACACCGCCTTGTCCAACCTTTTCCTCGAATTCGTGCCAATGCTGAGGCCTGAGCGAATACAGCAATAAATTCAAACTTACGTGAAGAAATAGATTTTCTTTTCTAAGCATTGTTACCTAACGCTAGAATCCTCATAGAGGCGAACCTGGTGCCTCTCCTGCTGGTGTTTCAGGTGATAGGGATCCTGCTTGAAGACGGGCTGAGGGTGGTGGTTGTTCAATACCGGCCGAATCTGAGATGGTGACGAAGAAATATTTCATCTCTACAAGTGCTATAGATGTTTCTCGTTCAAACCTGGTCGTCTGGGGCTGCGGCGATGCCCACCAGTTCCGGCACCGCCGAACCGTCCAAAACGTCCCCCTCGTCCTGCCGTTTGGAGGGCACTTTGGCCGCCGCCGCCTGCTCGAGGATGTCGTCTACTTGATCGTTGATGTCTAGAAGGAGAAGGACGGACGAGGAGAGAGAGAATAGCAGGACTGGAAAGTGAGAGCAAGATGGGAAAGAAGCAAATCCCCTACTTCACGTTTCTTACGCCGGAAAGGAGAAAAACCATTTGGAAGTTCACGATCACATGCCCATGCTTTGCGAGGAAAATTGGCGAAAAGTCTCTCACGCTCTCGCGTGTTGATAAAGTCTCCTCTCCTTGCAACTCCGCCCCACCAACCCAAAAAAAACTATTCACCCCAATCCCAAGTTCGTTAGGCGGGGACGGCATGTTGGGAGGAGGTCTGAACTGGCTCGGTCGCCGCCGTCCCCTTTAGGCCTCCATTTTCCAAGGGGGAAGAAGGGCGGGGGAGATCCTCTTCCCCTCGGCTGAAGGGGAGGAGGAGGATCGAAAAGGAGGAAATCGGAACCCCCTTCCCCGCCGGGGGCCCTTTCAATATTTGATGAGAAAGAAGAGGGGGAGGGGGAGGTAATGGGATGAGAAAGGGAGCTTCTAGTCAGTCCGGGCTTCCTCACCGCGGGCTATGGAGGCTGGTCCTCTCCTCTAAATAGAAAACTGTTTGTGCAGAACCGCGGCGGCGTCCCACCCCTCCCTTCCACTTCCAAATCTTGAAACCTGTTCGCCTCCCACGCAAGCCAGAGTTGAGGCTCCTTTCCCTCCCCCCTTCTCGTGCAGTACTACGTATATTTGTTTTCCCCCATCCTCTTTGCTCAAAAACCGTTCGTTCGTTCTCCGCCCCTCGATCCTCTCTCTCTCACCCTTTCCCCCTCCCGCACCTTTGCCTTGCGCTCTTGAGGGCGGTGTGGGGAAGGGGGAGGGAGAGAATCCGGTCATAAATTTGTTGGCTGAGGTTGGGGATTCAACTACATCGGTGCTTCAACTCCGGCAAATTCGGAAGATTTGGCTGGGGAAGCGAATGGGCTTTCCTGCTATTCCGGAGAGGAAAGCCTTTGGCAAATGCCTAGGGAGGGGTGTGAAGGGGATATGGAAACACGTTACGGGATAAAGTGCAACGGAGCCTCCTACACCGGACGAAGGAAAAAAGAGAGAGGGAAAATCTATTTTAGCCACGCCTCCGAAATGCCTCGAGCCGAGAGAAAAACCAAAAAGGGGTTGGGTTTACTGACGGTTTTTCCGAGCTCAAATACTCCTGCTGCATGGTACACAGTTTTCAGCACACCGTTGGTACAGTATATATGCAATGCAAGAGAGGAACAGTGGCTTTGCATCCCAAAGCTCAGGGGACACACTCGCTGGCACCATAGTTTTCGCATTTGGCACCTCACTTTGGCACGAAGGAGCGTATACTACAGTGTCGCGGGCTTGGTGGATGGTGCAGGCGACGGCGGTGCAAGCCACTTCCGCGCAGAAGCCCATATCTCTTCACTTTGCCGACGACTCCAGCGCGGCCTTTTCCCCTGGAGGAGCCACCAGCGTCCGGCGCGGCCGCTCCTATTCATAAATCACCTCCGTTTTTTTCTGCCTCCCCATCCACCTAGGGCATGGCGTTCTCGCTGCTTTTTTTATTGTACGTCGTACGTACTCCATTGTACATCTCGCGCCGGCGGGGAAGCCTCGTTTCCTCCCCTAGCACTTTTTTGCGACAAGGATACTAGCAGGACAGACAAGAGGAGAAACGTTTGTTATCTGCAGGTCAGGGGGAAGGGCAAAAAGGGCTTCTGGGCTCTTTGTACAGGGTCGGGTTCGCGCACAGCGCGAAAGCATCCCGGGAGATCCTTTGTCTGGCCTGGATCGTGCTCGAGGTGGGAGAAAAGGGGTGAGAGGGCGATGCTATGCAAAGACACCTACGCCACGCTCACACCAAAGGATGGGGACGAGGAGCATTGAACTTTACAACAGAAATGAGCAGCGATGACGAAGAACGGCGGGATGGGGATGGGGCCCCTACCGAGCGCCCCCTTTTCCCTTCTGTACAATAGGAAGGGCTCGCGAAAGAGGACTCTTCTTCCATCTTTCCCCTCTCTCCCGCATGTCGCCGACGGCGGCTTGAAAAATGAAAGCAGATTCGAGGCCAGAAGGAGAGGAAGGGGTGGGGGGGTGGGTTAGGGGGTTGAAGGCCGATCCGACAGCTGAAGAGGAGGGTCGCGAAGGAGGCTTAAGAATCACCACATTTGTTCGCTAAGTTTCTACGCTGTACAACAAATACTTATTCGTTTCAGCATATTTCACTTGGATGTTCTTACTTTTAGGGAATATGTGGGGAGAATGTAGGGGAGAGAGGAAAGGGGCGGCGTGGGGCGGAATCAATTTCGCTCAGAAATGGGAGATTTATGTCGGCGTTTTTCAGCCTCTCTCCAATCTCCGAAGGCCGCGCGTTCGCTACGTGAAGACATTTGACAGTCACAGCGCGGCGTGGGGGATCGAGCGGCGGGCGCGGATCGGACTTGGAAGGGATCGAAGCTTCCGGAAAGGAGTAACACAAGGAAAAAGGACAGACACGTCTGACACAGGTTCCAACTCTGGTGCGAATTTACCACTTTTTCTGGAAATTCTTCCGACTGGCATATCTTTGCATGGATTTGTACTTCCGGCGAAAGCTTGCGTACGAAACATACGTACCTTGTTGTCTAGTCAGTCCAGGCACTCTCTCCCGCCTACCCGCCTCCTCTGCATCCGCAGCCGCGGCATCCCCCAGAGACAGGAGGAGGAGGAGGAGGGCGACCGCGGTGGACGGCGACGTCAGCAAGGAGCCACTGCTCGAGCCCATCTTCTTCCTGCGGCTGCGGATCGGTAAATGAGTGTTCTGGAACGGGATTGCCTCCCTTAGAGTCTACAATATCGCACGGTACTTCTCGCGTGACGGGACGAAGTCTAGTGGAGTGGGCGGTGGCGGGTTATCGGTTCCTCCCTCGCTTTTCCTTTCGCAGATCGAGAGTCAATCACGTCCCCGCCCGCCCGCCCGCCAATCGGTCGGCGGCGGTCGCTCGAAATGGGGAATTATAGACAGGAAGAAGGAGAGGGGAAGAATTGTTTCCCCCTTGCCTAAAAATAGCATCTTTTATTACCGTGGCAGCTACCGCGTATACCTGTAACGGTAGAGGAAGAAGCATGAATGCGCTGGAATTCCGCCCAAAGCCTGGAAAAAAACAAAGACACGAATGTCGTTTCCCCACATTTTCATTTCGCCTTGAGTGAATTAATTGGGTTGCTACACCCGAACCAATTGGGCATCTCCTCATCTTCTCTTGTGCAGTCAGGAAAGGGGGAGAGCTGCGCCCGTGGCTATTTTTGGGGGAAGACTCGCGGCAAATCAATTACGTAGGTAGGGCAGAGGCGAAAGGAGAGACACAGCGAGCGCTTCCTCCCTTCCCCTTGCTACCTGTTGTTTGTCCAGACGCTCATTAAGTCTGGAGAAAAAAAAGAGGAGGAGGAGCTTGTCGCATTCCCTCCGCAGTACTCCTCCCCCTCTTCCCTCTCCCCCTGTCACCGGGCTTTATTTTCCCCATTTGTCATCCGCTGCAAGGGGGCGCCCATAAAAATAGACTGAAATTACCGAGGACAACGTAGGAAAAAACCCTGCCGGCGCACAAAGCGGGGAGGCGACCCGTTATATGGGAGCTTTTGGTTTTTTTTTGCTCGCACCTACAATCAGTTATCCTCCCCAGTCCTCACTTTGTTAGAAGGTGTTCTATTCCTGACACGTTTTTGTTCTGTCATGGAGTCCGTGTCCTTGAGTTTGCGGACTCAAATAAATTATTCCGCTTAGCAGGCAGCTGTCTCATTTTCTCTCCTCCTCCAATTCGCCTTTTTCGGCTAGCGGTTTATATTGACGAGAACGCAGCTTGCTGCATTTTTTTTTGTTCGCCCGTCAACGCAAGGCATAACTTTTCATGTGAAGAAGATTAAATACAAAATCCATATTGATTGTCAGGAACCATTTTCCGCAGATGAACGTCTGCACATGCGAAAGAAATTCTTTCCATTGGGAAACCTTAAGTCGAACTTCGTAGAACTGAACTCAAGACTGCGGGATGTATGTATGTCCATTTGGTTTCATAAAATAGAAGCAATGTGGGTACTAAGATTGAAATATTAAATTACTAAGCGACAGCAAGCGTTTTATCTTTGAGTTTCTCGTTTAATTGGCACATGATAGCATTTAACTTTGTTCTTGCTCGGAAAATATTTACAAGCTTGTACAGCCTCGTATCGATGTGAGAAAACAACTTCTATCTATGGAAATTTTAGTACAGCAATGAATTGTGGCCATTTTGCGGAAGCCGCTGCGCTACATGTGGTAGGACCCTCCGCCGCCCCCGGGGTACGTGGGATAGTACCCCGCGGGGTACTGCATGGCCAGGTTGTCCCCGTAGTAGCCGTAGTTTGGGTACCCCTGCATCGGGTGTCCGGGCGGGCCGTACGGGTGCTGCTTGCAGCGCCTCTTCTCCAGCAGGTGCTGGGCGTACTCGTCCTGCTCGTCCGGGTCTCCGGGTCCCCAGTCGGGCGCCGGGCGGAAGGCGTCCATCCAGCGACCGGTGCGCGCCGTCGTCACGCCCACCATCACGATGCCCACCAGGGGTATGACGGCGGCGACCTGTACATAGATGGAAATGCACAAGTTGTAGAGAAATTAAAAGATCCATTGCGATGTAGATGGAGGCGATGATACGAAGGTTCCATTTTCGAAGGAATGCGAACGCGATGTGACCTTCTCGGAGAAGACTGCTATATAAATGCAAGGCAACTGTGAATGCACGGTTGCAAATTCCCAATATATCTTCAGGAGCTCCAAATAGGAGCAATTTTTTTCTTATTTCTGCGGTTATCATAATTCGTGCATACCAGTATGGTGAGGAACCACCCGATGCCGTTGGCCCAGGCCGAGTAGTGGTAGACCTCCCCGCCGACCGGGTAGGTCGGGGCGGACCAGCCGACGCAGGCGGCGATGAAGATGAGCGTGAGGATGACGGGGATGAAGAGCCAGCAGACCTGCCAGACCACGCTGGTCTTGGTGCGCAGCATGAAGCGGAGGTCGCTGGAGAAGCGCCGGAAGCCGAAGACCCACATGAGGACGACCGTCTCGAAGATGGCCACAAACAGCACGGCCTGCCCGCCCCCGTAGGTGTCCATCAGGTCGAACACGAACTGTCCGGACTGGGACACGCACGGGATGCTGAAAGACAAAGGGAAAAAAATTCTTTTGAGAAATGCATTTCATTACGGAATTTTTTCCAATCTTTAAAGAAACGACGAACGAAGTTCCATATGAAAAAGGTTACAAAGAATCGCTAATAGTCACTTCCTCGCCAAAGCTGCAGACGATTAAAAATACGACTTCAGCAAAAAAAAAAAGCCTAAGAAACGATAGTCCGTCTCTAGTTCCTCTTACCTCATGAGGAAGCAGGATATGCAGACGAGCAGGCAGACGAGCGGCTTCCACCGCCTGGTGCGCGGGAAGGCGTCGTAGATGGCGGTGAGCACAGTCTCCAGGAGGGCGAACTCAGAGTCCAGGCCCAGGGTGAAGAGCATGAGGAAGAAGAGGACGGACCACAGCTGCGGCAGCGGGAGGTGGGAGATGGCCTCCGGGTAGGCAACGAAGGCCAGGCCCTGCTTCTGCTTTACCACGTCCTGGGAAGAGAAAATGAAGGAAGGGTTGGTCGAACACTTAGCAAAGAGGATGGGACAAATAGTCTGGTTGGACTCAATACAATTTGTGCATTCGTTAAATAGATTTTGTTCCCAAGAGCAACAACAGCTACAGTGATGTGATACGGACAAAGTAATTATTATTTCAACAAATAAACTCCGAAATTGAAAGTTGAGCTTATACCTCAATGTCGTCAAAGCCGAGTTTGAGCTTCAGCTCTCCCAGCACGGAGAAGATGACAATCCCGGCGATGACGCTGGTGACAAAGTCCAGGGAGCTGATGGCGAGGGCGTGGTAGTGCACCTTGGTGCGGAACTTGTTGTACGACCCGAACATGATGAGTCCTCCCCACGAGACCGACAGGGAGAAGAACATCTGCTCGGCGGCCTCCCTCCAGACGGTGATGTCCAGGAGTTTCTCCCACTTGGGCACGAAGAAGGCTCTGGATTTGGACGAAAAGATGTTTGTTTATTGATTTTGTTAAAGACGAAATAAGTTACTATCGCACTTGATTCCATCCAGTGCTCCGTCGAGGAAGAGTCCTCTGACCAGGAGCACGATGAGCACCACGTAGGGAAAGGTGGCGGTGAAGTAGACGACCTTGCCGGCCACCTTGATGCCCTTGCTAAGGCAGGCGAACACCACGATCCAGGAGACTCCCAGCGCCAGCGCCAGATCCCACTTGATTTCTCTGAACGGATAAAGACAATTTTAAGGGTCGAGGAGAAAGAAATATATTAGTCAGTACGGTATATTTACCCGATATCTCCAAAGGTGTCCAGCATGTAGGTGCGTGAGACGATGGTGTCGTTGGTGGAGGACGCCTCCTCCTTGTAGGTCATCTTGGGCGCAAGGTGGATTCCCAGCACGGATCGCTCCCAGTACTGCTCCGTGGCCGTCTGGCAGGCGCCCGCCCCCACCCCTCCGGCGGCGCAAGTGGCGTTGCCGACTCCGCCATCCCCGCCGTCCCTCACGTAGCAGCGGTCGTCGGTCCACTCCCCCGTGCAGGTCTGCCACGGCAGCTCCGAGGTGAAGGAGTGGTAGATGTAGTGGAGGCAGTAGCCCATCACCACGTTGTAGTAGATGGCGACGATGAGGGAGAGGATGCACATGGCCATGCCCACGCCGCGCCCGACCGGGGCCACCTTCTTGAAGACGGCCAGCGGGCCCAGCTGGGAGAACTGTCCCAGCGCCACCTCCATGAAGTACATGGGCTTGCCCACCAGCAGGAGCAGGATGAAGTAGGGGAGTAGGAATGCGCCGCCGCCGTTCTTGTACGCCAGGTAGGGGAAGCGCCAGACGTTGCCGATGCCCACGGACAATCCCACGCAGGAGAAGATGAACTCCCACTGGGAGTCCCACTGGTCGCGGCGCTGGCCTCGCTCCTCGTCGTCCTCCTCATCTTCGGCGTACCTGCCTCCTCCTCCTCCTCCTCCTCCTCCGCCTCCTCCTCCGCCTCCGTTTTCAGCCTGGTGGTTCATAGTGCCGCCCTTTCCCTGCAGCGTTCCGCCGCGACTCTCGTCTCCTCGGCGGCGGCGGCCACCTGCAATAGGGGAAAGGAAAGAAAGAGTTTTCTTGACGTGCATATGCGTGTGCGGTGACATTCCCCGAGTTTTCCTTTTTGTCTGTTTCAACTAGGAAAATGACTAGAATCTTTATTTCAATGTGTGTACTGTACGTAGCTTTTTCTTCAGGCAAAGTTAAAATGACATTTCCTTGTACACGTGTATGATGTCATTGAAAAATTAATTACGCGGAACGTTTCTTGGGAAAAAACTCACCTCCATCAGAATTTGCCCTGAAGGAAGTCGGCACGTACGGGTAGGTGTTCCTCCACCTGTCGTCCACGCTGGGGCCCTCCGGGTCGAAGGCGTCGTAAGAAGGATCGTACTGTCGCATGTAGTGGTGGTAGCCCTCAGAGCCGTAGGCGTGGCTGTATCCTGCCCCATATCTGCGAAGGGAATATATGGATAAACATTTGTCAAGTCGTCAATTGGCTGATTATGAAACTTACCCATTCATGTATCCGGTGTACCCTGATGGGTACGCGTGTGTAGGGTAGGTCCCCCCAGCTTGGGCGTAGGGGTAGTAGGGGACTGCGTTGTGCGGGTAGTTGGTGGTGGGCGTGGCGTAGTCGAAGCCGTTTCGGGACGCCTTGCGAGACGGCATCTCGACAAAAAGATGTTGTCTGTTGCGCAACTGATGGGGAGACAGATCGTGGTGGCTCAGTGACGCTGAGATGAGATGCCAACCATTTCCGGTGGTGGCGGCGGCGGCAGCTCACCTCCGCTCTTTCTCACTATCGCCCCACTGTCACACGGTGCCAATCTTCGCAGAGAGTAGGCACCCTTTCTCGCTCTCTTTCCTCCCCACTCAACAGGTAGTAGTGCAGTAGAATGCGGGGTGCCCCTTTTTTCTTGGTCCTCCTCCCTTTTCCTTCGTCCGTGCCCCCAAGCCACTCCCCTTCCTCCTCCTCCCGCTGCGTGCAATGGTCACTTTTCCGCACCTGACTTTTTCTCCAGAAATGCTCCTCCCAGAGCGTGTGAGTGTGTGGTGTGGTGGCCGGTTATGGAGGTGGAGGAGGTGGCCCGCGCCCTGGCCTGCCCTTCCCTCGCCTTGGCTTTTGCCCCGGCCAAAAGGGAAAGAGGAGGAGGAGGAGGAGGAGGGGATGCCCCACCTTCACATCAAGAAGCAACGCCGCTCCTCCCCCCCTCTCTCCGCCGCCCAGGTAGACGTCCACACTCTTGCCCTCCTCCCTCTCCCCCTTTCTCTCCTCCCATGGATTGGAATGGGTGTCTGTTTGGGCACCGGCGGCGGCGGCCCCTCTTCCTCTTTTTCCAGGCAGTGCATGTGAGAGAGAGACTCTCCTCCCTCTTCCTGCGGCAATCAACCAAAAGCCGCTCCCCACAGCAACGGCTACCTGAGTGTAGGGGGCGGTTGTTGTTGGTGCCTCTTAAGTCACCGCTTCAGCACTCATGGGTATGTAGCTGCTGATCCTCCCTCCCCCCCTTTTTGAGGAGGTTTATGATGAGCCCCTGCTGCACGGCGGGAAGGGAGGCGGTCAAACACACACCAAAAATCAACTTCGCGGATCTTCCCCCTTCCCCCGCTTCTACCTGACTGCGAAAAAATTAGAAGGGAGAGAAGGAAAGAGCTAGTTCTGGCTGCTACGACCGCAAAGAGCAAGAAAGAAGAAATTGGCAAAAAAAATTATCTTCTTCTCTACCTCCTCTTCAATTCGACATGATGGTTGCTCAAGACCCCTTTCCCCTCCTCCTCCGCATTGTGTGTTTTTCCTTCCTTCCCCCCTTCTGATGCCTCCCGCGGCGTGAGATCTTCTTCTTAGAGCGGCTGCACACCTGTCCGCATCGATCGTCGCCTGAGAGAGGAGCAAAAGGACTTGGAAGAGTCACGCACTTACATTAAGAAGGGGGAAATGATTTTTTTGGCGTTGTTCCGTCTCTTCTTTCATTCTCCTCCCCCCTTCGTGATTCGCCGTGTACGTATACCGCCAAGCTCTCTTCGCTCCACCGCGCGCCGCCGTATCCGGCGCCGCCGGCGAAGCAATAATCATTTCTCCCTTTTCGCCCTGGTTCAAGTAGGCGCGTGTGTGGGTTGTCGTCTCCACGCGCGGCATGCAACAACCCGCGCGGAGGCAATGAAGACTCGATTATTGTGTTTGCCCCGAGGAATCGCGGCGGCGGAGAAATTGCACACCTTTTGGCTCCTTAGCATCATTAACGTGTATGTACAGCACTTGAGAGGAAAAAAGTGAAACTCTACTCCTTAAG
>JAAUYJ010159599.1_pt1 | contig 13682 bp, 21 predicted proteins | sample 7278031 | NCBI WGS metagenome assembly JAAUYJ01 (sample SAMN14350222, study PRJNA611818) | marine sediment metagenome | isolation source: surface marine sediment (1.8m) | place: French Polynesia: Moorea | collected 2018-08 | reverse complement strand
TTGGGTCTGACATATTTCATCTAAACATTTACATTTCTTTTTTCTATCTTAGCACGTTTTATTATTTTTCGAGCGATTTAGATAGAAAATTAATAACTTGTTACCAACTCTATAAAAGTTCAAATAATGCAATCGCAAAATAGTGAGTAAGGAAAATATCAGTATCTCCTCACAAAACTATTGTCATGGCAGAATGTGACCCCTAACTACTAATCAATGTGTAAGAAAATTCACGTCCATCCACAATAAAAAGTTAATTGTGACAACTAATGCACATTATCGAACTTCGCCAAAATTTAGGAGATGATTAAGACATGAAAGGAAAGAGAACAACCTCTTCCCACATCAACAAATTAAAAACAAGGAAACCTTAAATGAATATTCAAACTAACCTCAACAAAGCTTTTAGTTTCAGTTTAGTTGCTTTAACAGCTACTTCTTTATCATTTGCCACAATAACTCCTGTAAAAGCTGCTTTTGCTCAGGTAAAAGTTGAGCCCCTGATCGCTCATAGCGTTATAAATGAAGGGATGAACGGAACATGGAATTTACAATGGGAAGTCAACGGATTGTTGTATAAAGGTCGTTTAAAAATGAATGGAAATTTTGGAACTATGGTTGTAAATGTAACTAGACCTAATGGTAGGAGAGTTTACGTTGAACAACAAATAAATATGTATCGTCAAAGAAATGGTTATACTCTTCAAGGTAATAGACCTACTTATCCAGGTAGGGATGCAATAAACCGTCACTATCAACCTGATAATTTTTATGTTGAGTTAGATGATAGTGGTCATTTGAAAATGAAAAATTGTTCTGATGATTCTGGTTATATTCCAGTCAGGATGAAAAAAGTTTATTAATTCAATCAAGTTTAATCAACTTATCCTAGGGGAAAATTTCAGCTAAAATTAGACAATATTTCTCTAATCAAGTCAAGTTGTGTAAGAAAATGCACGCCCACCCACAATAAAAAGTTAATTGTGATAACTCATGCACATTATCGACCTGCTCAAAAATTTAGGAGATAATAAAAATATAGAGTAGGACTTACACAACGGCACTAAATATAGTTTGCTTATCTTGAATAGCGACCAATTAATACACTATAAATAGCGTTAATGCGTAAGTCCTGATAAATTCAAAAAACAAGGAGAAAATTATGTTTACTGGAACTCAAAGAACTAGCCCTTTTCGTGCTCTTACCTTTGGTAGCACTGGTGAAGATGTGAAATATTTACAAAGACAGTTAAATGTTTTTAGATTTGGTCCCTTGGTAGTTGATGGAATATTTGGTGTAGCAACAGAAGAAGCTGTGAAGAAATTCCAAAAATACTATGGTTTAACTGTGGATGGAATTGTGGGTACCCAAACTTGGGGAGTAATAAATACAAGGAAAATTGTCCGCACTACTCTGTTTTTGGGTAGCACTGGAGAAGATGTAGAATATCTACAAAGACGGTTAAATGGTCTTAGATATGCTTCCTTGGTAGTTGATGGAATATTTGGTGTAGCAACAGAAGAAGCTGTGAAGAAATTCCAAAAATTCAATGATTTAACTGTGGATGGAATTGTTGGTCCCCAAACTTGGGCAACATTAGAATTGATCGATGTTTAGAAGCGTTAATGCGTAAGTCCTGATAAATTCAAAAAACAAGGAGAAAATTATGTTTACTGGAACTCAAAGAACTAGCCCTTTTCGTACTCTTACCTTTGGTAGCACTGGTGAAGATGTGAAATATTTACAAAGACAGTTAAATATTTTTAGATTTGGTCCCTTGGTAGTTGATGGAATATTTGGTGTAGTAACAGAAGAAGCTGTGAAGAAATTCCAAAAATACTATGGTTTAACTGTGGATGGAATTGTGGGTCCTCAAACTTGGGCAACATTACAAGGGCGCTATATATAACGTCTACTAATTGAGGCGATTGGTGACGCAAAGCTACGCTAACACCTCAATATTTCTGCCATTCTTAAAGGCGTAAAACTAGAGCAACTGCAATTAAGTACCAATTTCTCTGCTATCACAAACTAAACAAGGAATTGACGGGATTTCAGCTTTCACTATCTATTAAAAATAGTTGATGAAAGGTATAGCATACCTTTTCTAGCTAAGAACTTAAAAGTTTTGGCACAAAAGAATTATAGGATTAGTTGACACCCTCATTGCAGCGTCTCTAGTTTTAGCCCTAATTACAGGTTTGTGTGTGCCAAATTTAATTCTGGCATTTTTATTAACTATAAATACGGATACAAAACAATTGAGTTTGGAGACTTAGTCACGAACCCTAGCTTTAAGCCATTTCCGAAAATGGCAAGATGCTAATATTCTTACAGTCTTATGAATACCTGCTGGACTGTAAGCAATAACAGCGATGGATAGTGTATTTTGGCTAAGTCCTGGATAGACTAGAACAAGTCAATGATACTTTTTCCATAGTTTAGGTCAATATGGCGAACCTGTTATACGAAACTCCCTAGAAATAGAACTCTCTTCGTACAAAGATTTGCCATAGTAAAGAACAATTTCTGCACCCATGAAGGATTACTAAAGATGAAACTACTCACTCCTGAATTCATTTACTCCATAACCCCTATCTTTATTTCAACGATTGGTGGAATCATTGGAGTTACTGTCTTAGTTACCGATAGTGATGATGCCAAATGGTCATCCGGAATCGGGTTAGCTGGAACAGCAATTGCTGGTGCCGCTGGTTTAGCACAGTCTAACAAAAATGAATCAAATGTTTCTGCTCAAGATAGCGTTGCGAGAGGAAACGGACAGAAAACAACGCCACACGTATAAGTTATCTTATACACACAGCTTAACTGGAACTAAACGTATAATTCGCTGAAAATTAGCCATGAGCACACAAAAAAAACTCATCGTATAATAAAATTCTGCTTTTTTGGGTCTTTTTTTTTCCGTTAAACCTCTTGACCTTAAAAAAACCTCAATCAATTACTGAATAAACGTTTTAGATACTTGAAGTTATCGAATTATACGACCAGCATTGTTTTTTGTCAATTTGCTGTTGGATCGCCAATTCTTTTTACCAGAAGTAAAAATATCATCTATAGACAAGATAAGGATATCGACTACTCTACAGACTGCTTATTCCTAATTTGCTCTAAAAACTTTACCTGCTCAAGAGTGAGATGATGAAATTCGTATACTCCAGACAAAAATCGCTTACGCCAAACAGCAGAATTCAATTAATAGTACAATAAAAATAATATTATTCAGTTTTATCATGGTTTTAAGCTATAAATAAACAAAATAATTAATGCCTATTTTAATGGAGAGTTAAGGCCATTAGAATCAGCAGAATCTTACTATAATGGTGAACTAATTCGTCAGCTTTCTCAGCATTTATCTAAAGAGGAAAAACTATATTCATTAGATACCCACCCTTTATTTACTGGTACTTGCCCAAGATGTAATTATGTATTTTCTGAACAAATTCTCTCAAAAAAATGTACTTGCCCCAACTGTGGTTGGACTGATGATATTGAGTTTAGTATTGAAAATTAATTATTATGTTCATAGCAAATAATGATTATGAAGCGTGAAAAGAACTCATAAATCATTTAGATTCTGTTTGTCAAATTCTTTGATATATTTACCCACATTATTATTAATCAAGAAAAACCAACCAAATAAAATGACAATACTATTATACAAAAAAAACTGTACAAATACAAATAATAATAATATTTTTGTAGGAACAATTTCATAGTATGAAAATATCAAGAATGCCCACCACAAAGGCAAAGCCCAACTACCAGAAACAACTCGAAAATCAACAAAAGCATTGTGAAATTTCACAGTATTAATCTTAGTGATTGCACCATCAATGCCGACAGGACTAGAAGGTAAATTTTTCCACTGAATCAATCTATTAGTAGTGAGTGAATCCAAAAAATAAGTAGGATTAGGAATAATATTTACAAGGTAGTGATAGCGATGGTAAGATTCAATCGATATGATTGCAATCACTATCAATAAGATTAGCAACTGCAAAAAACGAGAACGGATTTTAGAAATGATTGCAAATGCTATAACTGCAACAGCAGAACGAGAATGACAAGCGACCGCAGATGTAAGCAAAAAAAGTGATTGCGCAGGTGATAAAACAAAGGCAGCAGAAGAAAGAAAGCCGTTAGCAAGTTCCTGCCTATGTTCACCGCCATATCCAAAGAGTAAAATGATAGAAAGTGATATGACTCCCAACCTGAAACCAGCAAGAGGAAGTGATAGGGGTAAAAGTGATATCAAAATAAAATCAATGAGACCACCACCAATTACAGGATGACCAAGAAATGATAGGAAAAAATCATCTGAATACAGATTAGAATAAAAAAGGACTGCAATCAATACAGCCCAAACAAAATATCCACGAAATGAAATTTTAGAATTGAGGATAATGATTGCAAGTATCATAGTTCGCAAAGGTGCAATCATTGGTGAAAGTATAAAAGAAAATATTAAAAAATTATTTATTGCTGAGTGCATTTAATTTTTATAGTTTGAAAAGGAAGAGCGTTAATTTTAATACGAGTAGAATCAGAGCAAGAAAAATTAGAGGAATTACCATCATCAGAATCAGAAGGAAAACGACAACCAGAAGCAGGAATATGCTGAATATAAGAATAAAAATCTTGATACTCAGAACAAGAATATTCAGAAGGAACACGAGAACCATTAACAAAACATCTAGTAGCCCAAGAACAACGAGTAGGATCACTAGGCCAAGGCCAGCAAGAATAAGATCGACGAGAACCAGAAGGACAAGAAAAACCACATCTAGTACGAGTAAAAGAACCAAAACAAGTCTGACTAACAAAACATGAATTTTGTTGGATAAAAGGTTGTCCAGTAATAGTACAAGATTCTTCTGCTTTAACTGGCAAAGATATCATTAATATCATCATATTTATTGTGGGAAAAAGGGAGAGGTAAAGAAGAAATAGGGAAAAATTCAGCCGCCAATTCCTTGATTTGTTTTTCATAGTTTTGATTATAAATATCCTGAAACTCATGATTTGAATAATAATGTATTGACCTAGAATTATAGCCAGAAAAATTAGGGAAATTGGAAATTACTGGCCTATAACCAATATTTTTAGAGAAAGATTTATAGACTCTAAATAAAAGTAAATCAGAATCATTAAAAGGGATAAATTTTCTGAAAAATGCACCACGAAATCTATGCATATTAAGATTTAATCCAGAAATACGAGGAGCTTTGTTATCTAAATATTCGTAAGATTTATTAATATATACATAATAAATTTTCATAAGGATTTTACTAGCACCTTGAAGCTCACGAGAAGGCTTAAGGAACGAAGAACATTCTATTATATAATTAGATTGATTTCTTAAGACTTTATCAACATGAGAATAGTGCTGGGAAATCCACCAAAGTCGGACATTAAAATGGCGAAGCATTGCTAAATCTGCTTGCCATTTATCAGAGATTTTTTGCCAATTCCTACTACTACAAAATATACCAGCTTCATCTAATACAAAAATTCTTTGATTGCCGAGAATAAAAGATGTTAAATCAGTTTGACCTTTATCATTTACAAGTGACCGAACATGAATATTTCCTAATCTTAAATGCCTGATTACATTATGATAACCCATATAATAGCAATAGTGATATAAGGCGGTAGCGTCAATATCAAAATTAAAAGTGATTGCGTAGTTAAAATAATTTGCTTGCTCAAGGACTAAGTGTAGAGCTATTAGTGATTTTCCACTACCACGAGGAGGAGATTGGTGAGCGGAAACAACGCCAAAAATTTCACCTGTGAGCAAAAATGGATTACGCATCAGAATCGACCAGGCAAGGATTTAAAAACTTTCCAAGCTGCAACTAAAAGAAGCACATTTTTGATATTATTAATAGTCTGCACAATAATTCCCCTACCCAAAAAAGGAATATCTGATATCATACGGTTAGCAAGAGTAGAAAGCCATAAAGAGTAAGGAGTTGATGGCAACCAGCGAGTAAGTTTTACCTGTAATGAACAGACCCAAATACCATAACTATCAGCATCACCATATCCTTCAGGATAATCATTTGGGTCGTAAGAAGGTTCCCAAGAACCACCACCACTGGCAATAGCTTTATTAGCTATAAAAAATTTAATGAGGATGATTGCAAGTATGAATATGAATTTCTTAGAGATGAAATACCGCATATACCATCATTGATAATAAAAAAGCAGGACTAACGATATCAGTATAAAGGTCAAGAACCCAGCAAAGTTCATGAGAATAATCAAAAAATTCTATGTTAGGGCATTGAGATGATGAAGATGAATATGAACCGTTGTAAAGGAAATCCATGGGGAAAAATGCCCAAAATATATCCTCGGTACAATATTCAATCTCATACTCATCATCTTCATGGAATCGGGGTCCCGTATTGATTTCAACTTCTAAAGTTGGATCGTCAGAACCACCACCACCAGAATCACCAGCATCACCTCCACTAGCAAAAGCAGGATTGAAGAAGATAAGGGAAAGTAAAAACGCAATAATAAAAATTTTTAAAAACTCTTTCATTTCATAGTAAATGTATAGTAGATATATAGTAGGGTGTCTAGTAGTTAGTAAACAAACTACTAGACAGTAAAGTATTACACGTTTTGAAGAATGATACGACGGAAAATCTGGAATGCAGCAGAAATTCCACCAGAACCGACTAAAATAGTAGTGAAGCCAGCTACAACTCCCTCAAGACTAGCAGCAACAGCAGTAACTTTAGCAATTTCAGCATCAACTGATAACTGAGCTTTAGCAGGTAAACTAAAACTGAAAAGGGCAGAACTAGAAAGAAGAACAACGGGAAGAGCTTTTTTAATTTGATTAAGCATGATATTATCAAAAGTCAAGTTAAATTTGTAATTGAAAAAATCAACTACAGATGCTAAAAAGCATCTATTAGCATTTATATAAAAATGCTAATAGTGCTTTCATTTAGATGAAAAAAGGCGAACTACTAAGAATATCGCTCCGAGATATGAGAGATACTTGGCAGAAGCTTCTAATCCCCACTCCACAGCTTCCTGAAAATAAGCAACAATTGCTTGAGAATCAAAAGCAGTAAAAGCAAAAATGAAGTCAGTCACCGCAAACACTCCTTGATAAACTTAGAATGAATGACAGGAACAATTTCCTGTCTGATGGTAGAAATTTTTTACGAGGAATCAAGCTTTTTAATGAATTTATTTCAGCAACCACTTAAAAAATAGTCCAAAGGCAGATATAGAAAGGAAAACAACAACTTCACCTGAGTATGATTGCAGAGGAAAGTAGACAAACTCGTCAACTGTTCCAGCATAAGGAATGGAAGATTTAGAACCTCCAGAAGTATCAATCAAAATGCAACCAAGTTGCTGAGATGCAGAAACATCACCAATTTGAGACGAAAGATGAGGAAATTGCAAGTTAGTATCACAGGGACACCCAGGATAAAAAGTGGTAGAGCAAGTCATCTTTTGATTAAAAGGTGTAGTGCAAATATAGCAGCAAGAGCAGCAAACCACTTCTTAACTTCTGGAGAAATCCTATCAATAACTTCAACTGAAATGAATTGCTCAGGGGTATAAGGCATATCAAAAGTTAAATCAAACTGATTAGATAATGCTTTATTTGCTGGCAGGACGATTAACAAGCTTATTAGCAAGCTTTTTACTAGCAGGTTTTTCATCTTTTTTCAAAAATACTTTCTCAATTAGGATTAATAAAGCACTAAATCCTATAATGGAAAAACAAACTGTGAAATACATATTTTCTCCTAATTAGTAATTGCTGAGTGCAAGCAAAATGAATATTTTATAGGCGATGCCAAAAACAAAGACAACAGTAACAATGGGGAAAAAAGCCTCTATCATGGCATCACCAATCTGAATAACTTCAGTAAGGGTAAAAGTTGAAGTTGCAAGAATAAAAGTTATTATAACCTCCTTGTAGGAATCATGTAATAAAAGGTAGAAAGGACGAAAACATAGAGAAGAAAGGAAGATAACCTAACTAAAAATGAAACAAGTTCAGCAGAATATTCAGAATAATTAGTAGGAAAAGGGGATGAGTTGGGAGAAGAAATTAAAGAAAAACAAGATTCAGCATCAGTGATAAAACTAAAAGGTATGCGACCATTAAAGGAGCAAGTAGAACCGCGAAAGCGAAGTAGGGAATTATCTAAATATCTAATGTCAAAACGTGATAAAGATGATGGGGAAGGAACAGTAAACTGAGCGTTAGCGGATTCTGATAAGCTTGATATCAGTATCAGGAACGTCAGAGAAAAAGTTATCAAGATGTTGGCAATGTTCCTGAAGGAGAGATTCATCAATTTTTTCACGAACATCACGACCCAAATCTTTAACAAATTGACTGTTGTGAGATACTTTAAAATGATTCATTAAGCGGTCTAAAAGTATTGCAGATGCTACAATTGAACGCTTTGTGGGATAAGAAAGTTGTGAAATCTTAGTCATTATTTAGCCCCCGCAGATGATGAAACTTTCTCTTTAGTCAAAGCATTGCCAGTTTTGAGAAAATCATGGAAAGAAGTCTGCAACCACTTAATAGAAGAACTGCCAGTACCAGGAGCAGCTTGAGGAGAGAAAGAGTATTTAAGTTCACCATAGTCGCCCATCTGCATATCATCGAGAACACGATATTTATCACAAGCAAGATATTCAACAGGAACCTTAAACCTCAAGTGTCCATCATAGCTAGAACGTTTAGGAGGAGGCATTTTTTTGATGGCAGCATCAGGAGGAATTGATATTTCAGCAGAAGGAATAAATTCTGAACCCATAAAATAAATCATGGTATGAGTATTATCCTTATCGTTTTCTTTTCTTAAGAAAAGAAAAGTACCAGAACTTTCAATTTCAGTGATTTGTCCTTGTTTTGCGCTCATAATTATTGACTATTGATTATTGATTGTTGATGGTTTATGCAGAGATGCAGTATTGTTTAGCAGATTGATTAAAATCAAATCTGATTAAATTATTACTGATTCCATAAGCACGATCATCATTGATATCAGCTTCATGAATCATATCAGGGTCGTGCTCAAGAAATTGAAAATATTTCCTGAGTATGCCACCAGTAGAGTAAATTTTAGTTCCCGAAACTTGAAGACCGAATTCAGAAAGCCATCTATAATCTTTCTTGAAATCAGATGGTTTCAATTCGTACTTAAGAACTTCAAGCAATCCTTTTTCATCGTCTGATGATACAGCCTGGATATTAATGAGAGGTTTATAATCAGCTCTTAATGCTTGCTGCCACAAGCAACGCCATTCATCAAATCGAAGATAGAATTCATCAAAGTATTCTGGAGAAACTGCCAAGAGATAGTGATAGTGAGGATGACAGTATTTTTCTGACGAATAAGTGCATTCAAATTTCCTAATCCTTCCCTGAAAAGTATCACCAAGACGATATGAGAGAAGACGGAAAAATCTTTTAATGGAAGGACGAAGAACATGAATGAGAACATTTTTAAGATTGACAACGGGAACATTTTTAATTGTCAATGTCAAAAATAAATATCTCAAAGAAGGATGTCGGAAAGTAAGTAAAGGCCAGATTTGCAAGCACTTTGCTTTCCACATTGCAGACTTACGAGCTGAACACATGGGGCAAAGGCGAACTTTGCAAAAAGACGATTCCCTTAATTTGAAGCCATTCTTATTATCCCGAAAGTACAGGGAAGGAGAGCATCTGTAGATGCGATCACTCCAGTTTTTAAGTCTAGGATGATGAAATTGTTGGTATCCAAGACGAAGCAATTCTGCTACTTTCAGTGAATCTGATTTTAAGGAAGCAAACCTGATATCAGAATATTTATCAGAAAATTCTGAAAGAAAGGGACGGTAACCGAGGAAGCTACTACCAGGAAAGTCTGGATTAAACGATATCTTCATCAGATTCAGATTCGGTAGCAGATGCAAGCTTTAAGCGTGAGGAAACAGGAGGAGGTGAAGGAGGAAGTGATAACAAATCGTTAACTTCAAAAAAGTTCACCTCAATAGTATCGATATCAGAATAGAAGTCAGAGGAATTCAAATCATCAATATACATCTGATGATACAAAATCTTTGTAGCCTGAATGTCCCTATCCTTCAAGCTTTTAGCAGCTTTGAGAACGTGAGCAGGAGGCTGTCGCTTATCCATATTCAATTGATTTAATTCAATAAATCAATCATGACAAACAAGTTTGGAAAAGGCAAGAGTTTTGGAAAAAATGATGGCAGAGCCATCATAGTAATATTTCTGATAGTAATATTACGAAGAAAAAGTAGAGAGAGAATAGAAAGAATTTACAAAAACAGCAACAAGCTCATAACGGTTATGAAGAGAATGTTTAGAAATAACGCGACGAAGAAAAGTAGAAACATATTTCTTAGAAATATGAAGCTTAGTTGAAATTTCATGGTCAGTAAGACCAATAGCCATAAGTGAAATTACAGAAGCTTCCTTTTCTGTAAAAGTTACGGTTTTAAGTTGCAGATTATTTGATAGCATAATTAAACCTCTAAGTGGATTTTAGGGGTATGGGGGAGAAATCCCCCAAATATTAAATTTTAATTAAAGCACCCTTAAGAACATAGTACAAGGGAAAAATATTGAATTTAGTCAAAAAATAGGCTCAAAGCCTTGATATATATAGATTGTGCATAAAACATCTTATTATCAAGTAAAGTAGTGAGCGCCGGGGGCGGGGGTGCAGCGGCTCCCCCATCCCCATCGACGCTCTACTCACTAATACTAGAATCCATTAGGGGAGAGGTTTTGAGATAGCAGTAGTGTCAATAATCCTTATTTTGCGAGCAGAATCAGCAATAGGAATTTTAATAGTCTCAAAAAAGCCACTTGAACCCCTTGGAACAAGGAGTAAATCAGAAGAAATATTATTGCGCATTAAGACACAATAGCCAACACCATCAAGCCACAAAGGATTAGTTGAAAGCAAGTCAAAGTGATAGCTGATTTTTGAGTCAAAGTAAAAAACTCGATATTTTTCAACAGGGGTACCATCAGCGTAACAAGGCCAATTAGTAGGGGTGAAATCAGAATTACTTTTAGTAGAAGGATTACTGAGTGAGCTATCGGGATTACTTTTGGTAGGAGGATTAGTGGGTGAACGATCGTCACTACCGATGGTATCAAAAATAATTGGCCAACCATCATCATCAAGAGGGACATTTTCTGGCCATGAAGTTTTTTGAAATCGCGCGGAAAATGGTAATTGTTTTTCTTTTTCAGATAAAAGTTTCTCAGGGGGTGGGCAAGCCTCTGAGTTGATTAAATTTGTTTTTTCTTTTTCTTTTTCTGTTTGTAAGTTTTCTAGATTTTGATTTTGTGATTCTGATTTTGATTCTTGATTTAGGTTTTGCTCACGCTCTGGCAGATTAATTTTATTTATTTCTAATTCATTTTCATTTTCTAATTTTACTTTTTTGTTGCATACATCATAACTATCATTAAGAGGGGGGGGGGTAGGTAACGGTTGCTGAGACTGGGATTGAGCATTTTGAGGATTTTGGACTGGTGATGATAAATCAGGCTGAGATGTAGATGTAGAAACCGTTACCCACTGATTGAGCATGAATTCCCACAAATGTCGATATTTATATAAACTTCTATTTGAAAATCCTTTTTTAAATAAAGTAATGGACTTATCATTAATTGCTCGGAACAGAATATTTGTAGAGTCAAAGAAGCAGCCCGAAAGATGATGAAGTGTTTCTGTCAGGCGAGATAAAACAGATTGTTGCTGCTGTAAATTATTCCAATTTATCTGTTTAGTAGCTTCATCAAAAGTTAAATTTTCATCTCTAGTTCTATCATTTCCAGATTGCCAATGATACCCTTGCTTCTGCATCCAAATTAGCCAATCTGTACAGCGTTTTCTAATATCGTGTTGATGTCTACAAAACTGTTGATAGCCAGGCATTTTTCGGGCTGTATCAACCATCCAACAAAGTTTTCTATCAAAATCCCAATCAGTAAATACAATTACTTTTTGAGCAAGTTTATATAATATTCCATTAGTCTGATGAAAATCTGTCCAACCCTTTTCTATGACCTTTTGTATATCATTTTTCCATTTAGTAAGTACAGTAGATATTTTGGTAGGAGCACTTTTATAATGTTTATTGGTAGTAGATAAATGTTGTTTTATTAAGTCTAAATCTTGGTTTTCAGCACACCACTGCCAAGCAACAATAAATTCTCGCAAATCATCTGAATAAGGAGAATAATTTTCATCTAGTAAAAAACTACCTTTTTGAAGTGGTAATCGGTGGCCGTTATACTGAGAAAACTGCTTCCAATCATCAGTAACTACATAGGTTTTAGGATTAGGAAATATTTCTAAATGACCTTTCTTAAGTGGAAAGCCAGCACCTCTTAAGGTATTAGCTAAAAGGCAAGCCAATTTAAAGGTGGGGAGATTTTCTCTAAAAGTGAAATAGATATGAAGGCCACCTGAGTAAGAAGATTGAATAGCAATGTATCGGGTAAATCCTACGTTTTCTAGGCAGGTTAGGAGTTCAGAGAGGCGATTGGAAGTGGAAGGGTGATAAGGGGAGTCCTTATCTATATCAAGAAGGCAGTATTTGGTTGATTTGCCGAATCTTACGCCGACAAACTCATCTTCGGATTCCCAAAGGGAAGTTAGTAGGGAATCGGTTAAGTAATACGAGCAGGTTGTCCACTTATCAGATTTTCTGATAAATGAGTGTCGATGCAAGAATAGTTGTGGTAAAGTTAGGATAGAATTCAAGGCAATTGAATTTTAACTGAAGCGAAATTCATTTCAAAGAATAATTGAATTGAATTTCACGTTGTACATGGGATTTTTTGGAAGGTTAGATGTTCTTAAAATAACATGTACTTAAGCTTCAGTGCTAATTAATTATCAGTAATTTAAAAAATCACAGCAGAAGAGAAAAATTTTAAAAATTAATTAATTTAGGGAGCTCATAATAATGCGCTCGAAGAGGAAAAGTTTCGAGCGCATTATTATGAGCTATTGGTATAAAATATTTTTATTCCAAATAAGTATTAGTATTAAATAAACTAATCTTCATCATCTTCATTATCGTCGTCATCATCGTCATAAAGTAAATGTTGAAGACGAATATTATTAGAAGTATTAGATGGAGATGATGAATAATAAGGCTGGGAAAAATCTGGATTATATTGTTGAAGCTTCTGCAACAACAAAGACATGACTGATAGTGATGGCATTGTAACTGGCATATAACCAGAAGCAATCAATAATGAGACTGTATGATGTATCGATGTAGTCATCAAGTTGTCTTTAACACTGCGAATGCAGTTAGTTACAGTGCCAAGACTGATTCCAAGAATTTCAGAAATAACATGAGCATTAAAGCCATGCGCAAGCAAGTAAAAAACCTCTGACTGCCGTTGAGTCAGGTTTATATCCTGTGTTATCATTTTAGTTGGTTCCTAGGGTAATTAGGGACTATTGGGCTAGGAGGTGCGAACTTCTAGCCCTCTTAATAATAACACCTTCTTGAAAACTAGACACGCGCTAGACATTTGCCATCGGTGACTGCAAATGATTTCGTGGCTCACCCGTTTCAATGTGTACTTGCACAGAAAGTTGATGTTCCG
>JAAUYJ010119660.1_pt1 | contig 13685 bp, 19 predicted proteins | sample 7278031 | NCBI WGS metagenome assembly JAAUYJ01 (sample SAMN14350222, study PRJNA611818) | marine sediment metagenome | isolation source: surface marine sediment (1.8m) | place: French Polynesia: Moorea | collected 2018-08 | reverse complement strand
CTTCCTTCCTTACTTCCGTCTCATATCTGCCTACTCCTTTTTTGCCCCCATCTCATCCTCCTATCATTCTCTTTTCCCTCCTCCACCAGTCTCTCTCTCTTTCTCTCGGAAATGGGTGATGGTGGTGTCCTGGGGCTTTAAATTCACCTTTTGAATGTAAGAAATAATAAGACACGCACTGAACACTTTAAAAACTCATTTCCTTCCCTGCGCGCCAATATGGAGTTGTGTTCTGGCAAAGAAATCCTTCCATCTTTGCTCCAAACTTGGCGAATCCCGCACTTTACTGAAAAGGGGTCCCTTTTTGCATACCTGATGCTGATAGAAAGAAGGGGGGGGGAGGACGGCTGAGAGAGAAAAAGCCCCTCTTGCACGCACAGTACAGAACGATCTTTCCGGGATGGCGAGACGTAAAAGATCAACTTTGCCCCTTTCTGAGCATTCTCACAAAACGCCCGCCCACGCAATGAAGAGCAAGAGACTTGGCGTTCGCCCTTCACCTTCCCTTCCCATCCCCTCTCCCAGTGGGACACTTCCTCCCCGGGTTGCACTTTGTGATCGTTGTCCGCTGACTCAGCAACGATCGAACCCGACCCGACCCCTCCTTCTACCTCACTCCCTCGCGGCCGTGATTGCCCTTGTTTGATTGCGGAGCGTACTCTCCCCTCCGGCTCACACGCTCTTCATTCCCTCATCCGCGAGGAAAAGACGAAGAATTCCGAAAGAGCTCGTCTGTCAAATCAAATGACGGAGATTTTTCCGGACACTACGGTGCATGCGAGCTTTCTTGCCTATTGTCCGAAGGGACAAGACAGGAGATGATAGGGAAGAGACAAGGGGTGACTTTTCTGTGGTATAATTTTTTTACAGATGAGTTTTTTTCAGAGAACATGCAACATGAGTTTCATGGGAGGCTCTCCGTTCGATCCACTCTGGCACTCTCCATCCTTTCAAAGTCTTCCGCCGAAGAAAGGGGTAGCAGTAGTTGCATGAGTGCTCTTGCTCCTCTTACGCCCCACCTTCCTTCTTCCCTCCTCCCTCCCCCGAAACAAAAGAGAATTTTCTTCCCCGGAGGGTGAGCGAGCGCATGGAGCCATCCGTGCGTGTCTTGTTCAAGATGAAGAGGGAGCGGGAGCTTTTGTCTTGCTAACCCATCCGCCCACTTTTCATCTCCCGCCTTTCACCTCCTACCCTTTCAACCCGAAAAAAGATACTGAGATCCTGACGTATTACATTTTTTGACGAATTATAATCCACCTTTGCCCCTTAATCAGGTTCTCCCCTGTATTAGATAGTCATGCACGCTATCCGCCTCCTCTCTCTCCATCTGTTAGCACCAACTTCTAGCAGAGCAGGCCCATTGGCCGGCGGCAGCATGAATGTCTCGCGAGGTGGGTCCGTGTGAGCTGAGAGACCCCATTGTCGTCCACTCCCCTTCTTCTTCCTCCAGACCTCATATGCCCAAGGAACTCACACTCTTTCTCTCCTCCTTTTCCTCTTGTCTCTTCCTAGCAGGCGCGGAGGAGGAGGAGAGAGCGAGAATGATGGCAAAACTTTTGCTGGTCGCCCCTCCCTCCACCTTTTTTTCGGGAAAAGAAGGGGTGAAGGAACAGGGAGGTCTCCTCCTTGCATGAGGTGAGTTTGAAGGTGGTGGTTGGTCCTCCCTCCTGTTCTCTTGCGCCCAAAGTTTCGAGGAGGAGGTTTTCTGCCCTTTTTCGGCAGGAGGAGGGGGGGAAAGAAGAGTGAGGGGAGGAAGACAATCCCTTATGTCGTCCCAAACTCCTTTTTTTGGCCTGGCCTGACTGATCTCCTTCGTCTTCGAAGACCACTTTTCTTCTCTCTCTCCGCGAGACCTGTCCTCGCCAGATATGAAGATTTCCTCACTCCTCCGCCCCCTGTAAAAGGGAAGATTTATTGACCGAGGAGAATCATGAATTTGACTTCTCACACTTCCGCAAATTTTCAGAAAATTCAACTCTGTAGAATGAAGACTCTCGCCTTTATAGATGGACTTACCCAACAACAACCCCTTGTGATCCTGGGAACAGAATTACAACAGCCTTCCCTTCTCCTCTCCCCTCCTTGCACATAATCCACTGCCCTAAAACCGCAAAGACCCCCCAAGGCAGTCTAATTGACACAGAAGAAAGAGGGGGAGGGGAAAGGGGAAGGGGTAGTAGTGGGTGGAGCTTTGCCCAGCGCGAAAAATGTCCCTCATTAGAAGGAAGAGGAGGAGACCCCGGAGGCGACCTTAGAAGACTCTCTGCACTGCTCTGGCTGCTGTTTGGTGAGAGGGGGACGGGGATGGCAAGGAGGGATTCAGTGACGCATGTCATCTGTTTCAATCTTTAAATTATTTAAAAGAGAACGATTTCGAACCTGCCAATTTCTGCGAAGACTTCCCTTTCAATGGGTGATTCTTCGTTTTCTTCTTCCCCCCCGTCTTCTCCCCAATCCCCCCGCCGCCCATCCCCCAACTCCCCTCCCTTTTCCCCTTCCTTTTTTCGGCCCGTCTGTTGCTTGTGCCTCTGCCTCCTTTTTCCTCCTCTTTTTTTGCCCTTGCCTGCCTGCCTGTGAGCGGGGAGGAGGGGCGGTCGTGTGTGGGGATGGGGAGGAGAGGGAAGATGCATTGAACCCTTTTTTGGGCGGGGAGCCGCCCCCCTTTTTTGCGAGAGGGAGGGGGGAAGAGAAGAGGTCTCTTTTTCTTAAAGCGAGGACACTAAAGCCAGTTTCTCTTCCTCCTCCTTCCGTGATCAAACCGATTCTGTTTTTATGGCCTCCTCCTCCTCCTCTTTCCTCTCACGGAGCCACCTCCTCCTCCGAGTATGTATGCGAGAGCGTGCGTGTACACACTCGGGATACGTGAGAGAGGAAAGGGGCTTTTTTGCATCTTATTCCAGAGAGAGACATCTCTGTCTTGGATCATGATGTTCAACCACTCTTGCTCTAACTTCCCAACTCACAGTTTTGTACAGCAGGAAAGAGTGTATATCATACCGTAGTTGTATACAGTAATATACCAGGAAATATACGGTTACTACTTACTTCCCCATTGAGTACCGTACAATATCTTCTTAGTGGAAAATGACAAAAAAAGACAAAAGAAAAGATGAAAGAGAGAAGAAAACTTGTTGAATTGTCGGGGATGAAGGAGAGGGAAGAGGAGGAGGTCCCTGAGGCTCTGGCAGGTCTTTGATGTCGCTGGGAAGGGGAGGAGAAAAATCTGGAAGCTCTTCTTCTTCTTCTTCTTCTTTGTCTCTTTAAGCATAAAGGCGACAAAAGGGAATTAGCAGTCAAAGAAACAACCTTCTCCACCTCCTCTCTTTCCCTCTCCTATTCCTCCTCTTCCTTTTGCGCATTTTCAGGACCTGAAGTCAAAGGGAGAAGGGGTGCATGGGACCAAAGAGGGAGGGAGGCAGGAGGGGAGATCTTTCCGCTTTGCAAAGGTGAAGGGGGGAAGGGGAAGCTTATACTTCCGACCAGAAAAGAGACCGGAGGGAGGGAGAGATACGGAATATGTCAACTGCAAAAAGGACCCACGACCGACCGACCGACCGACCCTCCGATCTCCCTCACACATCCGCAGGTCGAGAGCAGAGAGTCCCTCCCTCCAAAACCCCCTTTTCCATCTTTACGCCCGACTTATTTCTTCATCTCCGCCCTCCCGAAAATCCCTCCTCGTCCTCCTCCCATCTGACTCTTTTCGTCGAGTGGATCCAGGGATGAAGGTGTCGCCAGTTCTCCTTTTCCCGGTTTTTCGCTGTCAGATCGCGAATTGGGAATCGTCGCTAGACTCAAACGGCGCTAGTCCCTTTAGGCCATAAAATAAAAAAAAGTGGCAACATGCTGTCTGATCCTTTCCTGTCATGGTTTTTATTTTAGTTCCTCATTGGATGAGGCAGCTTTAATTATTCCTCCGTGGATGGGCTGCTGCACTCGGTGGTACAAGAGGGGGGTCTAAAGAGGAGCTACGGAGCCATTAAGCAATTTTGAGCAATATCGCCTAGGAAAAGGAGGGGAGGAGGGATAATTACAGCGGCACCAGCCGCCGCCGCCGCCGCCGCCGCCGCCATTCGTAATGAATTGGAGCATGGAAGGAGGGGGTCGCGCGCAATAATGTTTGCCCTCTTCTCCTCTCCCCCTTTTAATGCACCGACGTCGACACTGTGAAAACACCCTGCCTCTCCCCCTCTTTTCCATCGCAATCGTGCTATGCGCTTTCATCCTAAAACGCCTCTTTTCCTCCTCTTTTGTTTCAGGTAAGCCAAGAAAGAGCCGCTGTTTGTTGCACTTTCTCTCTAGCGTGTTGTGCATGAGAGGTGTGGTAAAAGTCTTTAGGAACCGCTCGCGGCGGAGGCGGAGGCGGCGAGGGAGGGAGGGAGGGAATCGCCGAATTGGGACTCCTCCAGCGGGGTCCCTTCGTGTCCCACCGGGGCCCCTGCGCCAATCCCGGTCGGTCCGCACCTGACTTTTCGGGCACAACGATGGATGCTCTTCTTGTGCCGTGAGGGAGGGGGGTTCCAGAACTTTCTCAATCTGTCAACAGTTGGCAGCGCCGGACGGAGGAAAGGGTTAGTAGTGGGTGGGTTGGCTGTGAGCGAAGCAGAGATCCATTCCCCATCCACCTCCCCTCCTCTTCTTCCTCTCTTTCCTTCTCAACTTGAGCCGTTTACAACACTAAGGGGAGGGGGAGGGGGGAGAAGGGGGATTGTGCGGCATCACATCTTGCAGTAACAGCCTTGCTCTCCCCTCCCCAGTTTCCAGGGAAAGAAAGGAAAGAGCCGAGGGAGGTAGTAAACTTTTTGGCAAACACCCTTTTCCCTTCTAGCTTCACTGGCTCTTCCCCCCGTCCTCCTTTCCTATTTCTTTCCCTTGCAAAAATCCCTCTTTCTGGCTCCTCGTTTCATTATGAATTTTGGCCCTCCTCTCTTCTTCCACCCGCCCCCCTCCTGCTGCTGGAAATTGCTTAGGGAGGAGAAGAAGGGGGAGAAGAGGAGAAAGGAGTCTAAATAAGTTGAGAGGGGTGGGGAAGCAACAAAAAAACCTTTGCGGAGGAGGATCGGGGATTGAGTTGCGCCTCCTTTAATTCCAGTTGTCTGAACCCGTCGGGAGATCCCCTTTCCACTTCTTCCCAATTTCTCCCTCTTTCCTTTTCCTTTTTGTTATTGACTGCGCTCTCGATTCTCCTTTCTGTTTTACTTCCTGCTCATAATCAACAATGTTCTATGTCACGAGACCCAAATTCTTCAACTATGTGGCACTTCACTATGAAATTATACTTTCAAAAAGTATCTTTTGGTGTCGCATTTTGTCGAATTTCTCCCTTGTCTTTTCACGATCGCCGCCCGCTTTTGCGCCGCGCGAGCCATGCAGAAGCAATAAAGTTCCTTCCCTCTCCTCCTTCCTTCCTTCCTGCTTCTTTTCTGTTCTTTTCCGTTTTTCCTCTCCCTCTTCCTTTTTTGCCCCGCCAACCAACTCTCTCCGATCGGTCGGTCGGTCGGGGGATCCTCTTTCCCTCCCCCCCCCCCTCAGACCGAGCAAACAGATCGCTCTCTCCCCCTCCCTCCAAACATAAACTTTGAGTTTCCGTCTTCTTCTTTGCTCCCCCTCCCCACTACTTTCTCTTGCTCCTTCCCCCCAGGTTGAAGAGTTTGAGTCTAGGGAAGTGATGTAAAAAGGCAAAGGAGGAAAGATATTGGGTAGAAGAAAAGAAGCAACTTGCTATATTGTCCCGTCAAAAAAGTACCGCACATAGCGGTAGAGTCCGCGGAGGGAATAGAAGGTAATCAGTTACCCAACAATCGAAGAAAAAAAAGATTTTTCTTCTCTCTTGTCGCCATTGAACAATGATGTACCCTCCAGCCTCATACAATGAGCGGGAACGTGAGTTGGGTAAATAACTAAACCGACGCCGCCGACGCCATTTCACGACACACGCAAAAAAGCCTCTTTGCTGTTGAGTGGGGAGAGCCTCCGCTTGCCTAACTTCCTCCCCTGGGGAAAGAGCGAGCGCGGCAGATAGCAGGAGGAGGAAGACTTGGTTGGGATGAGGAAGAGGAAGAAGAAGAAGAGAGTCCAAATCGAATTACTCCGTCGTCAGTTTTCTCCCTTGAAATCTTAAGAGCCTCCCCGTCCCATTTCCGTGGCGGCGTCTTCCCTTTCAACAAGCCCCTTTTCCCTCGACTCGTTTTCGCATCACGAGGGGGAGGAGGGACTGGCTTCCGGAGGAAATCTCTCCGACACTTTCCCACCTAGCCAGGCAAATTTAATTGCAGGGAAACATCAGACGGACACGCAAAAATCCCCTCCCTAGCTTTTTTGGGGAAATATATTTTGCAGTCAAAAAGTCGTTTGCTTTTTCCCACGCTCAAAGGGACGGGGGTAGAAAATGAAAGAACGGGGGAGAAAAAGAGGAGAAGAAAGAGACGGTGGCCGACCGACCGACCTGGTAGCTGTGTGTTGTACCATAGCCCACAGCTACAGCGGATCCCTCTCTCCTCCTTTCCCCTCCTCCCTACGGCCTTTTTTATGTCTCCAAATGAAATGAGAATCTCCCCCCTCCTCTGCCCTCCTTCCCCTTTCCTGGGTTTGTTGTTTCGGGAGGGGGAGGGAGGGAGGAAGATGATGGTGGAGGCGGAGGACCCCGTAGGAAGAAGGGAAAGGGGTGTCGACGGCAAGAGGCGTCGGTCGAGCTGGTGCACTTTTTCGCCGAAGGAAGCGGGATTCACCACATTTGATGGAAATGCAACGAAAAACCAATGCTCTTACATCTGCTGCGTCTTACTTTTTTCTCCTTATGAGTGCTTGGCGATTTCCGCGCATCTGCGGGGGTTGCTGGCAACAGCTAGGTGCATCCATTTCAAGTCTGGGAGGGGATGAGGCTGGAAGTGGAAGGAAAAGAGGAGTCACCTTTCCTGTTCTCTTTGTGCCGACTTGCACTCTGTAAAATCCTTGTTTCGCGCGCTTCTTTGCCTTTGTTTCTCCCGCCATTTCCCCGCTGCTTCTCTGTTCCGTTTTCCTGCCCGTCGTCGTCGTCGTCGTCGTCGTCATTAATGTCCCTTTTCAGGAAAACTTGTAGCGGGACGGGGACAAGCGCAATTGGAAGCCACTGAGGCAAGAAACAACCGGCGGAGGGGATGGAAAAAAAGTTTTCTTTGCTCCGAGCGTGGGCCGCTGCTGCAACAATCCGAAAGGAGCGGAAGGGTCACATTTGGGACTAGAAGAAGGAAGGAAGGAAGGAACAAAGTCGCGAGGACGAGGACTGGGAACAAGAAAAAATGAAGTCCATTGTGACACCACCCCCTTGTTCCCTCTTTTTTGCTTTGGAGAAGAAAGCAAAACTTTTTTTTGCCTTTGCTGCGTTCGACACACAAAGGAAGCCCTCCCCTCCCGCCTGATTACTGGAAAATTGCCCAGAGTCCTCGGCGGTCAATTTTCTGCTACAGTTTTCTTAGAAAGAGATGAAGAGGGAGGAGGAAAAAACTTTTGCTTGTCCGATTGTCACATGCTGACGATTTCGGAGTCCTAAAAAGAGGGGGGAAGGGAGAAACAACAACATCATCACAGTCCCCCTCCCCAGCCCAAAAAGAGAGAGGGAAAGTGGGGTGGCAGTGGTGGCCCAACCAACATTGCCGCCAAATGAGCTGAATGGACTCTTCTCCCCCTCCTCTTCTCCTCTTCTCTCCAACGAGCGAGATTCCGTCTCATCTCCTCTTTTCTCCCTCCGCTCTCTATCCACCACCGCATTCTCTCTCTCTCTCTCTTTCCCTCCACTCCCCCACTCACCCAACCAGCAGAGAGAGGCGAAATTTGGTGGCGCCCCCTTGCTCGCATGCGGGGAGGGGGAGGAGGAGATCCTGTTTGGCGGAACAATTTGTCAAGCTCATCAGGCCAAAAGATTCTCCGGGGATATTTCCGTCTTGGCCGTCCTCCCCATTTCCCTCCCCCGCAGCCACAGCCCCATCTCCTCCTAAGCATCCTCCCTCCTCCCTCCTCTGTTGCTCCCTTCGGTGGGACGAAGGAGGAAGAGGAGGAAGAGGAGGAAGAGGAGGAGGGTCTCTGTCTCCTTCTTTCTTCTTTAGCCCTGCCCCAGAGGAGAAGAAAAAGAGCAGGGAGGAGAGAAAGGGGGAGATGGAAAAGAGAAAAAAACCCTCCCTGCCCCGTGCGGAAGTCTCCTCTTTCCCCCCGGTAGAAATGGATGCCAAAAAATTAGTTTCCATCCTTCAAAATACGGCTTTTTGTCTGCAATTTTTGTGCATAGGTTAATTTTCGTTGGTGAATTTGTGTTCCCCTGCACCCAGCTGCCCCGACGCCGCAAGCCTCTTCTTCCCTTCAGCCCTACTCATAGGTCGGCCGGGAGGGAAACGAAGAAGAGGAGGAGGAGGAGGAAAATCCTCTTGGAAGAAAAGAAAAAGTGCAGGGGAGGAAAAAAGAAGGGGAGAGAAGAGGAAGAAGAAGGTTCTAAATGAATGAATGAAGACATTTGTTATAACGTCTCGAGCGTGGGTCGGAGGGTCGGAGGGAAGGAAAAAGGAGGACAAGGGGAGCAAAAAGTATACGTATGTTCTGGCCCTTCTTGCATTTCCTCGTCCTCTTTGCCTATGGCTCCTCCTTCCTTTTGCATTTTTCTCCTTCCTCCTCCCCTTTTTCTTCCACCACCCTGGCGAGAGGCCCCTTGTCTACTTTTTCGCCGCCAGATGAGACCGAAGAAAAAGCAAGAAAAAAATAAGATCAAAGAAAACGTATGAGGTCCCAAATTTAAGCAAGACAAAATATTCGGGCAAAAAATCGTATTTTTTTTTCTTGTGCTCCTTGCCGCGTGCGTTCAGGCAGTAAGGATGAGTGTGGAAAAAGGGAGAGGGAAGAGGGGGAGGAAAGGGGGGGCTGTGAAGAAGGAGAATTGGATGGGAGGAAGTAAGAGGGGGGAGGGGATGAGAAAGGGGGAGGAGAAGGAGGGAATAGGGTTGGGTAAAAGGATGAGAGGGAGGAAGGGGGGGACAGAATGAAATTAAGGACACCCAAGATGTACGGAGGGTTATAAATTTAGCACCTAAATTGAAGACAAGCTCCTTCCCTCCCTCCCTTTTCCATGGAGACACCCCACACCCTTGTTCTTTGGTGGCGTCGACAACCACTTCCTCTTACTTTTTCCTCTCCTTCCCTCCGCGGAGAGCGGGTGGAGAGAAAAAAGCCTGAAGTGGGTGGTTATGTATGCCAACTGCGACCGACTTTCCTGACTTTCCTGCGCTCTGGAGATTTGTACGTTGGATGTGGTTCTAGTTTCAGAACAGGATTGCAGTAATTTTTGAGTGTGGAGTCATTTTCGTCTCCAATATCATCATCTCCAAGTTGAAAAGCAGTTGACTCTTCCTGATGCAAGAGTCCATCATTCTTCTCTGGTCTTGCTCCTCCTCTTCTACCCCCACAATATGGCCGAGGAGGAGGAGGAGGAGGAAGGACCCCTGTAGGGAGAGGGGCGGGGCGCTGGTGTAGGTAGACTGCTAAAGTATGAACTGGGAGAGGAAAGAGGAGAGGGAAACGGTACAACATTTGGCAAGAAATATCACAGCTGAGAGACTGGGAGACTAGTGAATGACTTAATAATAAGCAGAAGCAACAACAAAAAATAGTTTCTCCTGTATCAAATAATGCCAAAATAGGTGAATTCCACCCGAGGGTCCGCGAACCCAACAAGCCTCCTCCTCTCTCCCAGGGAAGCGCATGACTTGAATGTAATCAGCCTCCGCGGGAATAAAGGGGAAGAGGGAAGGAGCAGAAAGTGGAAAGGGGAGAAAGAGGAGAGGAGGACGCAGACGGTGGAAAAGACAAAAAAAATGTGCTGCTAGTCGCGGGAAGAGGGGGCAAGTGCGATTTCTTTCTTCCCTCCTTGGAAAAGTTATTTATTGCCCTTGTTTTGCTCAGTGAGTGTATTAGGATAAAGCAGGCAGGCAGCATCTGGGTCGATAGGAAGCTAAGGTACAACAATATGTTCTATACCCATACTTATTCTGGGATACTTTTTGAGAAATGAACAACGCCGGATCTATAAAAAAAATTGGAGAAGGGAAACATATTTACTATGTTAATGTACAAAGATTCAGTAGAAATATGCAATGTTGGCCGTTCAAGCCGACAGGCCAGAGCTCTGTAACTCTATGGGAACGTTCCGGCAGAGGGCGCTCCGGAGGGTCCTCTTTTCTTTCCGTCCTTCATGGCCCAACCTCTGGCGCCACCTGGAGAGGAAAGCCAGAAGGGGAAAAGACGGAAAGAGAAAGCATCAAGGAGGATGTGGAATTGTTCGGATGAAACTAAATTCCGAAGAAGCCAAAGGTGTACGAACTCTTCATTTTCGGAAGAGGAGGAAAACAGGGAACATGATATTTATCTTATGATTTAGTATGATATGAGTATGTGGGTCGGGGATACGGTGCGCAATTGAAGCCAAAAAGTGAAGCGTTGAGCCAAATGTAGTGATCCATCATCATCCATGTATTCAACGCCGACAAGTGGAATGTTGCAGTTGCCCCTCCAACGCGTACTCTATATTGATCAACTCGATTCACAACTTTATTGAAAGGTGTACAATCCTTTCATTTTCAAACTCCCTATAATAAGGAACTTTTCCACACTCCCACAAGGAAAATAAGTTTACAGGAGCTCAAGCACTCACAAAGTTTCTCAAAAAAACCGTCCTAATATGCAGGTCCCTTAAAATCCTCCATAAGAGAATCCGCCACATCAACGAAATTGTGCGCAAAAAAACATCTCTTCTTCGCCGCAAATCCCTTTTTTTTTGCCGCCCACTCGCGATCCTCCTTCCGCCCCAAGAGGCAATTAGCGCCGCTCCTCCTAATCTTCCACTTCCGCAGACGAAAGAATAAGGAACTATAATCTGCTTTCTCCTTTTCATCGGTGCCTAACAAGCGAAAGGGAGTGATGCCAATCATCAAGCCTCGCTTCTCTCCCTCCTCCCACCTTTTCCCCGCTTGCTTTTCCGTTGAAGAGAGTATCTATCACAGCGCCGCGGGGATCGATGGCGGCGGCGATGCCAAAGAAGATCACTCTCGCTCCCTCCCCCTTCCTCGCTTTTTTTTTTTTGAAAAGGATGCTTGATCCCCATCCCTTTCTCTACCCATCCCCTTCCACCGCCACTGCTGTGAGCGCGGTTGTTATGGTGATCACGCTGGGGTTTCACCAAGAGTGTTTTAATTTAACTGAAAATAATTTATTAATAGCGAAACTCTATCTTTGGTCTTCACATTTCAGAGTGATTCAATATTTCCTGTCCCACAATTGGGCGAAACAAGTTTTTTATATTTTTCTCTCCGCTCGCGCGTGAGAGCATCCTTGGCCCTCGCTGCGTATCCAGGGAGACAGCGCTCCACCTCTTCTCCCCTCGGATCTTCATAAAGTGGGGAGGAGGAAGAGATTGCGGCGGCGGCGGCGGCGGAAGGAGGGAGGGAGGGAAGGGAGGTTCACCTGAGTTGGTTGACTAAATGGTCTCTGTTGCTGCTGCCCGCCGCACGCGCATACACCGACAAAAAATGAGCAAGGCAGGAAGAGTCGTCGTCGTCGTCGTCGCCGGTGTATCAAAGCCTCCTCTGCGGCGGCGGCGAGGATGCCAGGCTGGGTCAGGTTTTTGAGATAGAGAGAGTCCCTTTTTGTTTGTAAGGTGATACATGCGGAGGGGGCGGCGGCGGCAGAGGAGGAGGAGGAGGAGGAGGAGGTCTTTGTTGACGTGAAAGCGAAAAGAGCCCCCTCACCCGTCCGCCACCGCCACTTGCTCCTGGCCTCTCACGAGTCGAGGATCGGACTTCGGACGCGGAGGAGGAGGAGGAGGAATCTTGCTGTTTTTCGTCGTGGTCCCAGTGGTGGTGGTGGTCTTCTTCGTCCGTAGTCTCAACGGTCGTCGTCGTTTTCATCGTGGGTAGAGTGTCAAATTAGCATCAACAACATCTCGGAAGAGGAGGGTGACTAATTAGAAAAGACCCCCAACGGATTAATCCAGGTAAACAAGCGGTGGTGGAGAATGTTTTAATTAGGAAGACAATTAGGGAAGGCGTCAAATATCTCGTTTTAAGGTTAGGATTTCATGTAAGCACTTCGGAACTTTTTAATTTGTGGCTTTGCAGTAATCAACCAAAGTCCTGATCAAATCTTAGAAAATAGGAAAAAGCAGTTAAAGCTCTAAATTTTTACCATCACTTCATCTGACATGTGGGAGAAAACACCATTTCTGCAGCTACTGGCACATTTTACCAGGAGATCACCTCTTTGAATAGGACCAGGCCAAATTGGAGGATCAAAAGAGAAGCAGGGAGAACAGTTGAGGTGAAGAACAGTTGCCACTTTCGACTGCCAACCAGCGACATCTCCAGAGCCCTGTCTGTGGAAGACTGGTTGCCCTCGCTCAGAAAAGCGAACAAGCACTGCTGTTGTCCGGGAGAACCCTCCAATTTTACACGGAAAATATCAAACCCATGATGATGCTGGGAGGAGGCGCAGCAGCCGCAGCCCCTGGCTTCGGCGCCATCACGCCGGGTCCGGCGGTCGCCGCGGGGATACCCGCCGCCGCCGCCGCGCCAGGAGCGGCGGCAGTCGCCGGAGCGCAGGGACTGGGCGCTGTCGGGGACGGTTCGGCGGCGGCCGCAGCCGCAGCGGCCGCCGCGGCTTCGGGTTTTTTCGATTGCTTTAAGGTGAGTGCCTGTACTTTGGGAATTTGAACGCTCGGGTAGACAAGTTCGACTATTCATCATATATTGGTGATGTGATGTTTTCTAGGAAGTTGAGCTCTTTTTGCCGCAGTTATTCTGTGCTTGGACACTGTGAGGACTTACGTGCATGGTTGAAGCACCGGATAGCGTATGAATCACAACAACAAAACTTCATAACTAGATGAAACATGACACCAAAAATCTCTGAGGGAAAAGGAACCCGCTTGCTGGAGCACCACGGGCTTTCTCTTCGAAATTGAGATTTGTGGGCAAAAGATGGCGCTTGCGTCCACTGTTCTGAGAATTTTTGCACAAAAGGGGGTCAGAACTCCAAGAGTTAAGATATATTCCTTCTGTGTTGCTCCGTATAAAGTACTTGAACCTATATTATCCCTGAGCTATATCAGACAGAATGTGCTTCGTGCATACATTTCCTGTCAGAAGTGCTAAGTATCCAGTGCATCCAGAAAAAAGCTCCTTGCTGGGTGGTGTTCCTATCCTGGGAAAGTCATATTTATTTCGAAATAGTTTTTGTGCCCTCGGGACTTCGGGAGGGATTTGGAATTTCGGACCGGAATTCTAAAAGTGCTTTCAACGAAATTGTTGTCACTCGAGACATAGAGAGAGGATAACAAAAAAGGATACGTAAATCTGACACGGACAAATTCACAAGAGAGGCTTTCAAGAGCTCCGGGGAAACGGCAACGGAGACTTGCTTTTAGCTTTCTTTTCTAGAGAGCCCGCCAGAATTGGAACGCTTGCTGCCGGGATGTAAAAAAAAGCTTGACAAAAACACTCGTTAATCACGAAAGTGGGATAATCCCGCGAACAACCCACTCTATTTATTCGCCACAACAAAGAATAAAAAGGCGCCGTGAGGAGGAGGAGAGGAGGAGAGGAGGCCCTCGAAGGAGTTATTTGAAGTGGGAAGGAGAGAGGAGGAGGAGGGGACACCGGAGAAAGGAGAAGAGG
>JAAUYJ010132119.1_pt1 | contig 13690 bp, 13 predicted proteins | sample 7278031 | NCBI WGS metagenome assembly JAAUYJ01 (sample SAMN14350222, study PRJNA611818) | marine sediment metagenome | isolation source: surface marine sediment (1.8m) | place: French Polynesia: Moorea | collected 2018-08 | reverse complement strand
CGGGTGGTGAGTCCAGGGTTGGTCGGGTTCTTGTTGGTCGTGTTGTTTTGGAGTGGCATATTAAAGAGGTTTTTTTAAATAAAAAGTCCCGTACTGCAATTTTCTCTTTTCGCCCTCAAGGTTCCCTAATACTCTCGTGGGCAATGCGGGCATTTTCTCACATATTGTTTCATTTTTTAAAAAGTGATTTTGTAAAAAAAAGTTGCGTACTACGGTTTCCCTTTCGCACCACTGTTGTATTAAGTACCAGTGCGTATCTTCCCTATCCTGTATAATGTGAAAGTTTTCCCTTGTGGCTTTTAGATGGAGAGAAACGAGACGAGATGTCACATTTCGATCGGTGGCACTTTCAATGTATTTCATTTCAAAAGCCTTCTTTACCTTGGACAGTCCGTTTTTGCGCAACAGCTGCTCATGATAGCGTACTTTTTCTTCCTGTTATTTCATGGTTCTTGCCACCTTTTTTCTGGTTCTGTACAAAGTACAAGAGGATTTCTATCTGCCTTGTCTCACATTTCTGCACGGAGGCGGAGGTAGAGGCGGAGGAGGCCCTGTCAATAAAACGTCGCTTTCCTGTCTTCTCGGATCAGTGAAAAAAGTTGTGCACAGCACACACCTCGGAAAACAAAATCGAAATCTCCATTCATGCATTTCCACCCCGATTCTAGATTTGAAAACACCACATTCCCCCAAAAACAAAGATGCAGCTAGTACATTTAAATCGATTTTTTGTTTTCTTTACTCAGGTACCTTGGTTCCCAGCGCGAGATCGCCATCTTCGAGCGCCACAGACAGGTGAGGGGGGAAAGAGGGATAAAACAATATTGGAGAAAAAATATGGGAAATACGTCACTTTTGGGTTACTGTCCGTCCTTCTGTCATCTAGATTCAAAAAATACGAAAAATGCCCAGTTTCCCAAAAATGACCAAATGGCAAAAAATATACCTAGAAAAGAGCCGTGACTCCTCGGTAGATTTGGCAAAAACCAGGGTAGAAACGGCCTGTTGCGAAAGCAGGGGATTTCCCCCCGGCTTTTCCCTTCGTCTTTCCTGTCCCTTTTCCTGGACACATTTCTCGGATTTCTCTCGGAGGGACGGGAGGAGGCGGCATCGCCATTTCCTTCCTGGCTTTTCCCACATATCCTTCCTCCCTCCAATTTTCGGTATCCGATTTCTCTTTCGGAGCCCCCCCCCCTCCTTCCATAGATGTACACCTTGAAAGGGTAAATATTAATTTCTGGGAGGTCTGCGCTCATCTATGAAGCGAAAAGATGACCGCGAGAGGGAGTTTTTTCCTCCAATAATCCCTTGGGCCTAGCTCTCCAATGTCATTTTTCCAACCCGCCCCTATCCCTTGGCTCCACTGATACATTTCTGAGCAAAGGAATCTTGGGCACGCCGAGTACATACGTCATCGAAGAAGGGGCGTACATTTCCCTTGTAATGTACGTACAAATATTTTTAACACTGGGCTTTGTTTCCCACATGCTGCATCTTTGACCTAAATAGCCTGAGTTTCTAACTTTCTATTATAATTTCTTCCAGTCCGGTCCCATCGTGAAGGTCGTCCCAATGCGCGCCGGACACGGGGCGGTCATCGCTGTCCTGCAGGTGAATTGACACAAAAATATGTACCACAAATAAATACTCAAATTTGAATTAAAATCGCCGTCATACAGGTGATTTCACAATTGTATAAAAAATTTGAATTCTAAATTCGAATTTTGCTGGCCTACAATTGATTTCCCACCAACTTAAACAAAAATATTTTTTTACAAAATTCGAATTTTTCCTCCCCGTGCAGGACCCCAACTACGAGAAGATCCCACCCGCCGTGATGGAGTTCGACGTCTCCGCCCCCCTTTCCCTTGAGCCAGACGGCGTCTTCCTGCTGGAGGGGGCCACGGTGGACTTCAAGCTCAAGGAGAAGGGGCTGGACTCGGAGGGGAACGAGCAGGTGAGGCGATAGAGGTGCTGGTATTTTTTGGGGAAAAGGCAGAATTAACGCGGGAATAAAATAATGGATTGAGTGCCCAAGCGTGTAGAATGATAGCAAATTCTCTCGAAGTAGATTTCAATACATCCGGTATAGGTCCACATTCTATTGCGAGGAAGGATTGCCACAAAAAGCCGGATGTGTACGACTATAGGTCCTCGGCCCCGGTTGGTTTTCTTCACGAGGCGAGACGAGAAACAAGGTTCCAATTTCACTCCGGGGGAACGGTTTCGAGAGGGGAAATTTGCATTTAGAAACGTGCGAGACTATATATCTGTTTGTATGATGTGCACTTTGTGGACCTTGTGAAGCACTCACGACTCCCCCCCCTCCCCCTCCGCCAGTCATCCGAATGTCTTGCCACATACACGTCGCCACCGAATGTAGACTAGGCAGGGAGCAGACGAAATACTTCCATGCTATGTTTGTGTCGCTTTGTGACGGAGGACAATCGCGCCTGTATATGGCTTTGCAATTCGAAGGAACCTCATGCGGCTTTCCTCTCAGTTCGCTTTTTCTTCCTGTGTGATGATTTGACCGTTGGGTGAAGTTTTATATCTCCATTTCCCGTTCTTAGCTGCACATGTACTGTGCATCTTCATGCACACACGAATCTGCAGTACCTTCTGTACGAAATGGTACGTATGCAAAAACACTCAAGTGCAATAATTCCCCTACTCGCTCCGGTGGGAAAGACTATCCCTCCCTTCTCCCGCTCAAAGTTATTTTCCTTCCTTTCCCCTAGCGTCTACTCTGTGTGCCAAAGCGGGCATTCATTAGCGTCCCTGTTCCCCATCCTCTTGGTTTTGCAGAGTCGCCGGAGGTCCTGGAATGGGTGGTGGCACTCTTTCTTGTCGTCATTGTTAATTTTGGGATTTTTTTAATTAATTATCTACCTGTTTTAAACATCAGCAAATGACTCTGGCGTAGAAATCGATCTTGTTTTTATCCGCGCAGTACGCCAAAGCGCAAGAATTTTCTGCGCGCTTTAAACTAGAAGCGCCGGGATAAAGAATTTGCATAGGCAGCTCCGCCGCCGCCGCCACTGCCTAGGGCAAGAGGCCCATACAGAGAAGGAGAAATTAGCATGATGGACGTACAAACATGAACGCGCTTTCGCTCAAAAGGGACCTCAAAAGAGGTTTGAAGTTTCAGGCCTTGCAAGGACCCTCGTTCAGTTCGACTAATTCGTTTAATTTGTTTTCGCAGTTATCTGATTGCGCACCGTGATTTATATGGTTGACCCATGTTCCACAAAGTTGCAAAACGTCGCGAATTATGCGGTTACGTCTAGCCGCCAAATGTCATTTTTGGCACGAAAATCTTTCAATTTCAATCTTCCCATACACATCCACCGTCCTTTCTAGGGAATAGGAGCGTAGGGCCTCCTCCTCCTCCTCCTTCTACGTAGATGGAATGCTAGGAAAAGTTTTCGAAAGATCAGTAGAGAAGGAGGATTACTTCCAGGAGACTGGTTAAGAGGAGAGCTCCAATCTTCTTCTCTCCCTTTTCTCGCGAAGTTCTTTCCTTTCCCTTTTTATTGGGGAAATTCCTTTTTTTGAATCTTCATATCTTCCATTTTCCCAGGGATCATTTCTTGAAGGGCTGGGGGCAAAAATTTGGCATAGAGGGAATATGGGTGAACGGATTTTCCTCCCTTTCAGGCGACTCTCCCATTCAATCATGCCTATTGCTTGATATTTCAAAAGAAAAAGGGTTAATATGGTTTTTTTTTGTTGTACTCTTAGCACTTACATTTACTATGCACACGCCAAGCAATTGTATTGACTAAGGGTAGGTACGGGCCGGAAAACTATGGCCCTGGTTGGGCCAGAAATTCACCCACATTTGTTAATTTTATAAAATTTATTTTTGACTGACCACGTTTCCCCACACGTATTATTCCAGATCAGCTACCTTCCTGCCACCGGCGGCGATGACTCCATCTACGAGTTCGACCTCCTGCCCCCCTCGGAGGGAGAGGAGAAGGCGGCGGAGATCGACCCCAAGACGAAGACGGTCACGGCAGTCAGGGAGGGAGAGACCACGCTCATAGTCAAGGAGAAGCTGGTATGATAGGCGAAAAGAAAACCGATTTTGAAAAATGTATTTCAATCATCTGAGAGTAATTACAAAAACAAAACATGTCTTAGGGAGGGGGGGAAATAAATCTGTTTTGAAAAGCAGCAGCAAAAAAAAACGTTGTAGAAAAAGCTACGAGAGAAAAGCCTCCACTTGAAGACACACTCTAATTATGTTTTATTTAAAAAATATAACGTTTTAAACGTTTCCATCCCACAGGAGGAGGGCTCCGAGCAGGAAGAGGCCAACGTTGTCAAGTCCTGCCCCGTCCGCGTGACGACGGCCGCTTCCCTGGAGGTGATCCAGAGGGAGAAGCCAGAGTCGAAGCAGCTCATCCTGGGAATGGACTACGACATCGACGTCGTCGTCAAGGACCCGGACGGAAGGAAGATACACCCGTCGGAGGTGAGGAGGATAAAAAGCACACGTCATGATGTCTCCATTTACTTGAGTGCATGCGCGCTTTACAAAAAGAAACCGCAGCCACTTGGTACGAACACAAAGAAGCTTCATGAGTGTATGTATATGAATGCGTACTGTATTTTTGGGGTCTTGTCAGCGAAGCACCTACGCTTTTTCTCAGAGAAAGCAGCGTACTTTCGTCTGGCATGAAAGCGGCTTGATTTAGTGACGTACCCCGGGTTTCCCTCGAGGAACTGAAGATTTTGAAGGATACGGAGGCGCAGTACGGGGAATCAACAGCAATACGTACTTCTAAACAAGTTCCTCTTTGGAGAAATGGCGTTCAAATAAGCCGATATACCGCGAAAACCAATCCCTCTTTCGCCTCATAGCTTAGAAATTATTTCCTGGTCTTTCATCAGTGCCGAAATCTGAGGAACTAGGGAAACGATGTGAGGCAGGCCTCACAGATTCCCCAGAGATCCGAAAGAGGAGAGAGAAAATTAACTTTTCCAAGATGGCAGTACAAGTGCATAACTTACGGAAGAAATCGTCCCGAAGGAGATCCTGAAATTAATTGAGGAATTTAGCCCGGACCCGCAGAATAAATTCGCGTAATTAATTAGCGTTTTTCTTATTTTCCAGAACATCCTGTGCAAGACTACGTTCCCCAAGCAGTTTGAGGTTGTGGAGATCGCTGAGAACGGGCTCTCGGCCAAGATCAGGGCGGTCTCGGTCGGGATCGGAAAGGTAATTTTTTCCCCCCACATATCAAGAACTGATAAAATTCATGTTTAAATGACTAAAAGACACAACACACATTTCCAAAAAACGCAAAAAAAACATTGACTCGTTTATGCAGGAAACGTATGATACATACAGCGGCTTTCTTTCTCTTGAGAAATCTGCAAATCTGAAATATTCAAAAAAAGATGCAACACTTTTCCCGCAAGATCATAAGCTTGAACAATTTCCTCTTTCGTACAGATCAAGGCTAGCCTCCGCTCCGTGCTGACCCCCGACGACGAGGAGCTGGAGATCGTCCCCCACGTGAAGGGGCACACTGACTTCGAGGTGTACGAGTCGGTGGTCATCAAGCCGAGGGAGACCATACTCCCGTGGGACGAGGTGGAGAAGCCAAGCTACGAGCTCAAGTACACTGCCACCGGGGGAGGAAAGGTGAGGCGAAAACAAGAGTTTTTCGATTAAAAGTTGTACAACTGTATGTACTGGCAGTAAATAATCAAAATGCCTGCAAAAATAGTAGTATATTTTTTATAAAGTTTTTTTCATCAAAACAATCAGGCAGCATGATAGCAGAAAGGCAAACCGATTTTCCAAAACGGATGCAGCTTGAATTTCGCGTATCAGGTCTACAAGTACTCCACCGACGACGAGGAGCTGGCCACGGCTGACAGCGAGGGCAAGGTCACCACCCACGGGGGGCCGGGGTCATTCACCGTCAGGGCAGCAATGGTCAAGGGGGAGCACAACTACGACGAGGCAAAGGTAACAAAACAAGCAGGGGGTTTCCCTCATAAAAGCTGTCGGAAAATGACAGATTTTTTTAAATAAAAAATGCCAAGTGAAAACTTTTAATGGATGTCACCTGATAAAAAAGGTCAATTCGTAAAATCTGACATTGGAAAGTGTCATTTGGGAGACAGGCTGTGGCTGAAACTGAAAGGGTGATTTTTTTTCCTTTGCCTGTTTCGAGGTACCGGAGTTTGGTACGTACTGCACTGCTACAAAAAGAATCCCAAAAGTTGGATTTCAAAGGAGGCAACGAATTTAATCACCTCGTTTGTAGCAGAGGGAGGGGATTCGGGCCAATAGAAGGGGAAAAAATCTAGCCTTTGATGCCAATTTGTCTGCTGCCAACAAAGCAAAAATAACAAGGTCATACGGGGAGCCCTTTTTACTTACCTAGCTGAGCGTACTACTGCAAATGGATGAAACTTTTTTTTAAAAAAGGGAGGGAAATTGTTCCTTTGGGAGTCGTCAAAATTATTGCCGTACTACACAGCATTCCCTTTTGGTGGGAAACTCAATTCCAGAGTTGGTCTTTTTATGGGTGTGTGTACAGTATGTCCGCTCATGCCTCAGGCAAGGTCCTGGAAAGGCGGATGTGTCGACTTTTTTTAATTCGAAAATTTCCCCCTTTTTTACATAACAGGAAACACCCCCTGAGGTCACCATTAGTCAGTTTCAAAAGTCTGTACTTTAAATACATTTTTGGTTCGGGTCTTGCAATTGTACGCAAGTGAAGCTATAGGAGTTTCCCCCCCACCGCAGACAGGCCTTGGGGCATAGCATGTTCTTGTCCTTTACCCTCCCATCCGAGTCCAGAGCGCAGTACAAGACCGCCATCAATCCTTCGAAAACATCTATTTGTCTCAGCCTCAGGCCTTTAGTAGGTCGGGTTTTTTTCTTTAGGTGGGGGGGGGGGGCGGGGCGGGTGGTGTATTTTGCAATTTTGGGCATGCAGGTATAGCAGGGGATTTCGGAGGATTCAACTTTAGGCTCTGAAGGGAACGAAATTATCCTGCCCCTGCTTGGTTTCTCTGAAACCTTCTGCGAAGTACAAGCGTCCAATGGTTTAGGTTTGGTTTGGTGGCAATTTCTTGGGAACTTGGAAACATGGTGCGAAGTACGCAAAGTAGTAATGGTACATTGGATTTCAAAGAAGGCGCCAAATCTGATTTTCGTTCTCTCGATGCGAAGGGCCCAAGTCTATGGCAGAGAAGCGTAAGGATTGAATTACCCTGCCTGGCTTGTGTAGGCCCTGAACGCTCAAAAAAGCGAGCAATGAATGAAATATTCGAAGAAATGGCGGAAGTACGGCTAAAGCCCAAACAGGATAGTGTTACATGAGTAAAAATTTATTATGTGTTCAATCACCACGCTTGCTTCTACGCTTCTTTGGTGTGTGGGAAATACGATTCAAATCCCGGTTTTTTTCGCTCGCATAAAAAAGGGCAAAACGAGAGAGAGCTTTTCCCGCCTTGTCAAATTGCGTTGATTCCCAATTTAAGGGCGTCAAACCCGGAAGGCCCACCGTGTTTCCAAGAATAAAGTACTTTATATTGCACGTACTTTCTTCGCCGCACGCGTTTGGTCCGTCTCTAAAGGAGGCGTTGCAGTCTGTTTGGCGCCGCTAAATTTAACAGATATCTAGCTAAGCAGCAACACATATTTCCCTTCAAAGTGCAAACAAAGTGCTTAATAAACATATAGTCTGCGTTTTTTCCAGCACACTCCCATGCAGTTTCTAGCAGAATAAAAGAAATTGCTGATGCTGCGGAAAATGTTTTTTTGAAAAATTTGAACCACCTTGAGCCTTTTAATTTCTTATTCAGGAGGAGAGGGGAAAAGAGGGTAGGTCCTTTTGTCTTATCAGCTTGCCGCAGAGTTGGGTTGGGACCGGAAGGGGCGGATAATTTGAATGTATTATCCCACTTTCGAAGAGAGGAAGAGGGGGGAAATTCTCTTGAAGGCCTTACTCATCCTCTTTTGTCCAGCAGCTGCAAGAACTTCTGCTTCAAATCTCATGAATTTCTAGCTGAAAGAAAGCAGAAATTGAACGATTTTAGGAAAGAAACCTTTCTCTTTGCAGTATGGATGAAACTCAAAGTCCGTTTTCCAAAAAAAGATCCCCTCATTTTTGGTGGGGTCTTCTCAAGGGACCAACCCACTCGTCCGAACTTTTTCCGTTTTTCCATTTCCATTTCCTCCTTCCTTTTCCCTCCTCCCCAAAGGGGAGGAAGATAATCGAACATGAGGAGAAGGGGAAGGGAGGAAAAAGCGGCCTCCGCCGCGGCCAGTTTCCCGCAAAAACGAGGTTTTTATTCGTGCTTTTTTGTGGGGAAAAGGGCGCCAGAATTTCGAGTTAGAGTTAGAGGGAACAAAAGTTTTAGAACTTCCCCATAGTACACCACTTATACACCACCGCAAGTGGGGCCGTCGTCGCCCTTTTGGGGGTTTCATTCTGGAATTTGAAATTTTGGATTCTTTTGCGGCGAGGAAGGGAGGGGGGCAAAGTTTTGGGGTCTCAGCATTTGGAATTTGAATTTCCGGATTCTCGGAATTAGGGAAAGTACAATATGGGCGGAAGGATCCTGTTCATTTCAGCCGGAACAAAAGGACACACAAGTGGGTACAACAATTCCTACACACGACACAAAGGAAAGGGAGGGGGAAGGGGCAGAAAGTTGTTTGCAAAACTTTTTTCCCTCTCTTTGATCCGGCCTAGCTGTTTGGCGTAGACACAAAATGTAAAAGTGTCTAAACTACGGTAGGCACAAAAACATGCAAAAAATTACGTAGCCCAAGAAGTGCCTCGGGGAAACGGAACCCAACTTGATTCTCACGCACCAGGAAAAATACGACTCAGGTGTCGCATTTCGCTTTGTTAGAAGGAAAAACTTTCTTAAAAGCTAGGTAGGCATCAGTTTTCAATTTCTGAAAAGGAAAGTAAGGGGGACCCTGGGAAGCCGTAGAAACTTGCATGGTTCGCGGCCGCAAACACCGGATATGGGGAACATATATAAAGAAAATTTTTGTAAACGCCACTTTTGCAAGGAAGCGACCGTTTTGTTTTTGGAAACCTTTGTTTGAAATGTTTTGCGTGAAAAAGTCCAGTCGAAGTTTTTTTTTGTTCTTAAAAATTGTTTCGTTTCATCATTCCAGGTCTTCCTGCAGCCAGTCCACGAGCTGTCCTTCAAGCAGGGTATGCACCTCGAGACCGTCCCGGGCGCGCCCCTGGCCCTGGGCCTGAGGATGACCACAGTGCTGGAGGACTCGGGGGACGCGGACCCGGTCCTATTCACGGACTGCGCCGACGTGCCTTACAAGGTGGCGCTGTCAGACAACAAGAACTTCGAGCTCGACACGGAAGCCAGTGAGTGCTAAAGACAGTCGATTTATTAGTCTATTTTTTGGGGGGCAGATAAGTGTGTCCAGCTAGAGAATTCAAATGATGGCAATCTGTAGCCAGGAGACATTGCTCGTAGACCTTGTTCTTTATTTGTTTTTAAGTTCTAGGGTGTTTGGTTGTGTATTTATGTGGTGTGCAAGTTCCGAATTTGTGTTTTTTTTATCTAACGGGTATGTGAATCAATTATCAGTCTTATCGCTTATCAGTATAATTCAGCCTATCTTCAGTTGCTGTAGAACGACATCCCCACCCCGAAGAAGCAGAGGCAGAAGGCAAAGTACACGACGGGGAAGCCAACACGGGCAAGGAGCCTATTGCGAATTAAAAATAATACATTTTTTATAAAAGTTTTTCCGGGGAGCTACGTCAAGTAGCCACCTTGCTGCCTCCATCTTCTTGGGTTTGGTGACTGTGATTGCCTCCCTGTAGTATTGCTCCCTGGCCCGGTTCTCCCTGAGCTCGTGGCGGGAGATGAGGTCGATTGGATAAGAGGAAGAGGAGTTGTCAGTAGGGCCCTCAGGGTCAACCTTGGAAAGACCCCTCTTCTGCAACACGATGTTTATTTTGATGCAATTTCCTTAAAAGGGACTTTTAGTTGCTATCGAACCTCGGGTTTGTCTTGCTTTACTCCCTTGTTCTGGATGCCCTTGACAGTTTTTCCAATGTTGTAAGCCCCGACATTGATCGTCCTGCCGTGGTGGTTGACAAGCCTGTCCTGCTCCTCTCGCAGGGAGTCCATGTAGGTGTTGATGACGACCTCGGCGAAGGGCACGAAGAGGTTGAAGATGCACCAGACGTCCATCATCTTGATGTAGTTGGTCTTGGGCAGCCTCTCACTGATGCTGATGAAGAGGGTGGTCTGCACCAGCAGGGCGGTGAGGTTGACGGTGACGATGGCCTCAAAGAAGAAAGCCTTGAAGTAGTTGGTGGAGAAGGATACGAGGCAGAGGACCATCATGGGGAGGTAGATGGTCAGGAAGGTGCTGAGGACGCGACGGCCAAACTCCAGCTGAACCTCAACTGTGCCTATAATTAGGAAATTACGATAAGAACTGAAACAAAAAAGCCTCCCTGCTCATTTCGTAGTACCAGATCCTTGATGCATATTGTAGTCCTTGACAAAGTACTGCGATAAATCCACAGGCCCTGAGTAAGTCAGGTTTCTTCCCCCAAATGAGTTTGTGCCTGACAGGCGAGCAAATCGCCCAGTGTTGCCTTTCATCATTATCACCATGCTGCACGTCTGCAAGCAATTTTTTTTAATTTTAATGGAGTTTAAGGTAGAAATTCAGAACAAACCTGGGTGTCAAAAGGGTACACTGCCATGTTGAATTCACAGAGAAAGGGAACACTGTAGTACCTAGATATGTGGAGTGGGTTTTCTCGACCTTGGTAAATGTAGGAGTTTTCCTGTAAAACACATAGATATACCGGTATCAGTTCTGAATCTGCACACACACTGGGGATTTGGCAGTATGTTGTACAGCATTACCAGAGATGTTTTTGATGATCTTGTAAAGCGCCCTTTTCTGGTAGCTGTCACAAAGGCCTTCTCATCATCTAGTGACTCCTAAATTGTTGTGGCAAAAAAAGAAAAAGAGGAATCTTAAGTGCAATATTTTTAGTCACCAACCACTTTCTGATCAGTGTTGTAAAAGACAATCTGTGGAATCCACAACTGGCTTCTCTCGGACTGGGTCAGGGTGTTGAGGTCCTCATCTTTTTTCAGATTGTACATGGTCAATCTGTGGGAAGAGGAAAATATTTCACACACATTTTTACATATGGGAAAATAAAACTTCCAAAGGTCTACCACCTGGCATCCACCCATTCAAGGGATGGTTCAAACTGTAGGGCAATGGTGCCATCAACCTCAGAAATATCCTGCGTTTAGTTTTAATTGATTAAACAAGCTATGAGTAAATGACATTTGGTGCTCCTGACCAGTATGGCACTGATGTTAACATGAACTCCTATATCAGTTTTCCCACCATCAAAAGAATGTCTCCCAGTCAGTTGCACTGGTGGTGGCGGGACCTCCTGGAGGTATCCAGTCTCCTTGGTGAAAGTGACACAATCCATCTCATCTGCAAAGGTGTAAACATGGCAAAACATTAAATGGAAAAGAGTAGTGGGTTGAAATGGTACCTGACTTATCTGGACAATCTGTCTTGCCATCACACCTTTGGAATATGTCAATGCAGTATCCATCATGACAGTTGAATTCAGACTCTGTGCAGGCATTCATGTTCAACAGGACTCTACGGCTTGAATTGCCGTCTTTTTAATAAAAACTTCTTAGAGACACATTTTGACATATCTTTTTCATCACACTGTTACCCTTTTCACAGTTGTCTCCTTCAACATTCCACTGCAGAGTTCCAAATGGATATCTGTCTCCTGAAGTCACTGGGGTGGCCCTGCATTGTTCAATTTGTGACTTTGTGGAAAAAAGTACACGATTCAATTATCAAGTGAGCAGGTTTTCATACCTGACCGAGCTGTTTTTGTACAGCTCTAAAGCCCATTCCTTCCCATCCCACCCAACGTGGGATGCTGAGTACCCCCTGAAGTAGTGGCGATCATTCAGGAGCTTGGCGGAGGTTGCCCAGCTGTACTGGGTGTCAAAAAATGAAGATGGGCACAATCCCCTGAAATTTGCCCACAATTATAGAAGCCACTAGGTAGACCCTTCCATCCAGCTTTTGGGAAGTACCTTATCTGAATCTTGGGCACATTGTTCAGGTCACAGAAGCCACAGCTCTTCTTGTGGCAGGGCTCATCGGAGTACGATCCCCTCACCACGTGGACGGCCACACAGTTCTCCATCTCGTAGCCGTTTGGGCTGCCCATGGTGAAGGGGGCGTAGGTGGTCCCCGGCCGCATGAGCTCGCCTGTCACCGGGACGGACATGACCCCCTCTCTTGGCTCATCCCACCAGCCGCTCCAAAACAGGGGGAACCTTGGAGGTGGAAAAGTAAAAAAATGAAAGCTTTTTTCTGTTTGGACTTTGGAGATACTTTGTGGTGAAGAAATCGTTGCAGGCCGGCCCCCTTACCAATTGTCGCTGCAGGTGCCCCTGTGCTTGTCAAACACCTGCACCAGGCTGTCCTGCTCCTCCCTGCTCCTGATGACCGTTGGCTCCCCTCGCATCTGGTAGCAGGTGTCGATGTGGTCGTGGAAGGTCTTGCGCTCTGGGAAGAGGACGGACCCGGGGCGGAACGGGCGGCACAGGTCGGACTCGGGGCGGTCAAACACGCTCATGTTCCATAACTGCCAGGGAAACAGACAACTTGAAACCCATATGCTTGAAAAAATATGCAGAAATAGTCTTGGATCACCTGAAACTCAGCTTCCTCCCAATTTACCAGGTCTCCCTTGATTTGGGACCTTTGTGAATGCAGTAGTAAACGTAATTAAATTATCTCGAAAAAAAATATTTTTTTCCTAACCTGCATGAAGTCCACCCTTCCATCTCTTCCCGGTTCAGGGGCTTTGACCAGATGTTCAGGTCTGAAAACTCCCCCTCTGGTGCTGAACAGGCCGGGTCCGGCCTCAGGCAGCGGCCAAGGAACACGTAGTCCAGAAAGTCGGGTGGGAAGCTGATAATAAAAAAAATATTATCATGAAAACTATTTTCCTTTTTTTGTCTAAACCTGGCGTCGGCCACGTTTCTCTCAATGTGGTCAATGTTGGTGGCCCTCCCGTCCTTGTAGAGGGAGAGGCGACTGGTCTGGGCATCGTAAGAGACGCAGAGGTGCGTCCAAACGTCCGTGTCAAACAAGTTGAAAGATCTGCAAAAAAAGTACAGTTATTTCCCGAAAATTGCATTCGGAAATATTTTTGATTCAAACCCAGTCTCCGTGTCCTTGAGCATGAGTATGACGAAGCTCCCCTGTTTCTGCGGATAACCAAAGACGAGAGAGGAGGTGGGGTGCATGGCGGACAACTTTAACATTCGGCCAGTCCTTTGATTTGGCGAAAAAAACCCAATTATTTAAATTATTTCTCAAAAACCATTTTTAAAACCTGTGCTTGTTCTCTATATTGACGGCGTTGCTCCTCTCGAACTTCTCCCCTAAAAGCTTGAACTTGAACCTTATGCACAGTGATAGTCCCTCCTCCAATGTCACGTTGCCGAATCTGTTGACGAGCCTGGCGCCCGTCAGGAACTCTCCTTCCTGGTCAAGACTCATGTCGCTCTTCAGGACCCTGATTTTTGAGACATTTTATACAAAGGAAAATCAAAAAGAGTTTAATTAGAAACCTGATGG
>JAAUYJ010005265.1_pt1 | contig 13690 bp, 8 predicted proteins | sample 7278031 | NCBI WGS metagenome assembly JAAUYJ01 (sample SAMN14350222, study PRJNA611818) | marine sediment metagenome | isolation source: surface marine sediment (1.8m) | place: French Polynesia: Moorea | collected 2018-08 | reverse complement strand
TTATAGTGCGAGTGGGAATACCTGCTTCGTTCAGGGGTGGAAGGGGGCTTTTTTGATTGTCAAGTTGTCGGTGCTTATGGGATAAATATTGTATATATAAGCCCCCTTTCCACGGATGAAAACGAGCGTGATCAGTTAATGGTTTACACCATTAGCTAAAACAGTGTACAATCAATAGATGATGATTAAACGTGCATACCGATATAGATTTTACCCCAACAAAAAGCAGCGCCTTCAATTGGCGCAAACTTTTGGCTGCACTAGATTCGTCTATAATTGGGCTTTGAGACTTCTTACTGATGCTTACTACCGCACGTCACAAAAGATGTCCTACAAAGAAACGTCTAATCAGTTAACTCAACTGAAACAAGATACTGAATACTGTTGGTTAAAAGATGTGACTGCTGTTCCATTGCAGCAAGCATTAAGACATCTAAATACAGCTTTCTTGAATTTTTTTGGAGGTCGCGCAAAATACCCCAAATTCAAAAAGAAAAGAAATAAGCAGTCTGCTACTTATGCTAGTAATGCCTTTAAATGGGATGGGGAAAAGCTAACTTTAGCTAAAATGGAATTTCCTTTAAAAATTAAATGGCATCGTCATTTTACAGGAGTTCCCACAACAGTTACAGTAAGCAAAGATTCAGCGTCGAGATACTTTGTCTCATTTTCTGTAGAAGAAGAAATCGAGCAACTTATACCCATAAAAGAGCAAGTAGCAATTGATTTGGGAATTAAAGATGTCATTGTTTCGAGTAAAGGATTTAGTTCTGGCAATCCAAAATACTACTCATACTATCAAAAAAAACTAGCCAAATTACAAAAACGTTTAGCTAAAAAACAAAAAGGCTCTAAAAACAGAGATAAAGCAAGATTAAAAGTAGCCAAACTACACGCTAAAATCGCTGATTGTCGAAAAGACTTTCTCAACAAGTTAACGATTAGTTTAATTCGCGAGAACCAAGTTGTAATTACAGAATCGTTAGCGGTTAAGAATATGATTAAAAATCACCCCCCTTACGTCCCCCCTATTAGGGGGGATGCCTTCGGCAGGGGGGTTGCTGATGCTGCTTGGGGAGAATTAATTAGACAGTTAGACTACAAAGCTAATTGGTATGGAAGGATTTTAGTACAAGTTGACCGCTTTTTCCCGTCATCAAAACGATGTCATGCTTGTGGTCAAGTACTAGAAAAACTACCTTTAGAAATTAGAGAATGGGATTGTGTTTGTGGCTCTCATAACTTAAGAGACTATAATGCTGCCCTAAATCTTTTAGCCGTCGGACGGACGGTTTTAGCCTATGGAGACACCTCTGTCGGGGACACAGCAATCGCTTTGTCTAGTCAAGTGTCGTCGAAGTAGGAAGCCCACCCCGTAGAACGGGGTGTGGTGTGTCACAAGATGGCGTTATACCCCGAGAGCTATGTCATGATTTTTTGTAGTCCTTCTTTAAGATCGAATGAATATGTAGAGAACGCCAAAATTCAATTCCTTTAATATATTACTACTTGAAATAAAACTGTAAAACGAATTACCGTAAAGAATATCTTGTTGAATGTTACCTGTAATATTTCCTTAGCTGAGACTTGGTCAGCTTAATATCTTCGTTATAGGCTTTTTGCTTAAAGTCTAATGCCCAATTCCATAGCCATCAACCATAGCCAGCAGATTGACCGCGAGGGATGCTCTCGGCTAGAGAGCATATCCACACGCGCAAGCGACTGCCGTAAGGCTCGCGGTGTTGACACAGAACGCGTTTTTTGCTGGTTATTTAGTTTGAGTTTGGTCTTGTAAGCTAAATATGACATACTAATCTTGTATATTATATTGCTATTATTATCAATGGCTAAAACTCAAATCAGCATTAGATTAGAAACTAAAGAGAAGGAACTATTAGACCAGTATTGTTTGTTAACCGATAGAACTCAAACCGATGTAATTAGAGAATTGATTAGAAGTTTAAAAAGGCGAATGCCCAAAAACTAGATATTCTGACAAGGTTAGTCTAGGGCGTGTCCAGAAAAAATAAGCCTAGACTAAAGCTCCGCCCGTTGGGGTGTAACCGTCTGCCAAGTTATTATTTGACCCAACCTAAAACATCTCGAATAATTGACCAACGTGGTGGCTCAACTGCACTAGTTTGCCCTTGTATCCAATAATTATATAAAGATTGAATCGTTCCATCTTGCTCCTTAAGTTGTAACCAAGCATTAACCAGATTTACTAAAGATCTTTCTCCATAAGGTAAGCTATAAGCGACAGGAACTGCCAGAATTGGCTTAGGAATCCCAATTGTATAATCAGGGTATAGTAGTGTCCAAGCAGCACCACTTTCAGCACTAGTCACCATAATATCAACAGGGGAATTTTCCGAATTAAAAAATTCTTCATAAGAATCAACTTCAATTAATTCTGCATTAGGTAATAATCCTTTGAGTTTCGCTTTATAGTAAGGAATAGATATTGTAATACCAATTTTTAACGATGGCAAACTCTGTAGATTGCTCCATTGACTAAATTGCTCTCGAAGTCGATCTTGCACTAGAAAAGCTAAAGTATAATTGTTAAAAGGAATAGAAAAATCAATGATTTCTGTAAGCTGTGGGGTGAGTGTGAGGGTTGACATATTGATATCACAGTAACCTTGATTAAGTGAATCTGCAATTTGGCTTATATTTCGATTATTAAAGTCCTTATTTAAAGGCACTAATTCTAGACCAAGTCCTAAATCTTGAGCTAATATATGGGACATTTCAATATTGAATCCCACTAATTCTGGAGGATCTTGAGAGTTAAAGTAGGATGAGGGATAATTCAATTCGTAACAAACTCTAATATATTTACGCTCTCGAATTTGAGCTAAACGGTTTTGGTCAGGATTAAGTGTCAAAGCTGGTGGTGGTGTAGTAAATACCTTAACCGCTTCACTGGGAGTTTGTACTCTTAATAGTCTCAATTGGGTCAATTTCTCATCTTGAGTGTATTTGCTGCCTACCCCATAAGTAAAGAAGCTATGAACAGAACCCAAAGTTACAATAACGGCTATTAGGCTAAAAAGTCCAAATCGGATGATTTTTCGGCGACGAATCGTAATTAAACCATTAATGGCACAGGTAGCAAGTAAGGCTAACCCAATGGTATTCATTCCCGCCAGCAAAGTCCCAAACCTTCCTACAGAAACTTGATCAAGAGTAATATAAATTTGCAGCATATCAGTGGGAATTCCGAGCAAATTTAGTAAAAAACGCATTGCCGTAATTCCATCCCCAAAAAAGCTGGCTAATCCTGCCAGAATAAATGTAGGATATTGAGAAATTGGAAAAGAGTTGCCTCCATACCAAGCAGCAAAGGGAACAAAAGCTAAAGACAGCAGTTTCCCCATGCTTGGAAAAGTGAAAGAAACTGGAACTAAAACTTCTAAAGGAGCGTCAATATTTAAGCTATTTTTATCAGCAGAATTATCTAAAGTCAGTAATAATTCTCGACTGCGACTGATAATTAAAGGTAAGACTATTAACAAGTTAGCAGTAGCAAAAGCAGTAACTAAGGGAGTTCGATAAGCCGTGATAATGTCTTTATATTTTAGGGGTGTTAAGACAGCAATTAACCCTGGCAAAACCCAAAAACTTAGAATAAGTGCGATCGCAGCTTGAAGAATAATATAAACTTGTAATCGTTGAAAAGCCTCTAATGGTAAGGTTCCTGCTGCATTAGCAGCAATGGCAAAAACTCCAAAAGGAGTTAGTTTAGCAACAAATTGAGTAATTTTAAGTAAGGCATCGGTTAAACTGTCTAATCCTTTAAGTAATTCCTGCTTATGCTCCACTGTAATTAACGCTAACCCAGTTGCAATACAAAACAGCACTAGAGAAGGAATGATGGTATTTGCCATCGAATTAAAGGGATTGAGGGGAATAAATAACTCTAGTAAATTGAGAGATTTGCTTTCTTCTAAAAGAGAAGTACTAAAAAAAGCAGAAGACTGCCAATTGGGAAAGCCCAAAGGAAATAATGCCACTATAAATAGCGTAATTGACCAAAAAACCAGAATAACAATTCCACCTTTGATAAAGATCGATTTCGCATCTTGATAATTAAGTCGTCCCAAACTGCCAATGAGAGAAACAATAATGTAGGGAATAACAGGCATTTGGAACAAACGCAGGAAAATATCTCCTAAAAAGGCGAATACACTCGCCATTTCCCCAAAAAATAGACCAACTGTAATGCCCAGAATTAATCCTACTAAGATTTGAGTCGATAAGCTATTTTTGAGGGTTTTAATTATAGAACTCATGAACTATTTATCTAAACTTCTTTGGATTAATGGAGTTTTTGCCAGATTTAACCTAGGTATTACTACTGATTATTGCAGAGCAAGTCATTAAAAAACTAACGGGACTTAGACATTTTTAGGTCAAAAATAGCCTCTAACTTGTATACAGCAATACTTTCACTTTTATTTGATAAATTTCTTGATCTACTTGGGTAGAGTGTATTTTTTTTGGGGTTTGGTGTATATCTATTGCCCTGTCTGGGTTTGAAGCTGTTTTCTTATTATTTTTTTTGTCTAAGTCCCACTAATAAACCTTGGAATACTTTTCCTGAAGCGAAGGTCAGCATTTCGTACCATTATGTCTTATCGTTTTGTCTCATGGTTAAAACATAATAGAGATGTATTTACTGTTTATAAAGCCAGTTGAGAATTTGTTTGGGCTTAAAAATTGTTTAAGTCCCGCTAGACAAATTAGGAGGTAGATTTAGACAGTATGTTTGTCAATGAAAAAGTTACAAATTAATGTCCGCTTTTCACCTACTTAACCTACTTAACTAGAACAACTCAAACTCTTCCTCTTCCCTGTACTCAATATTTGTTGCAGTGAGACTTTCATAATCCTGTCTGCAAGCTTCAAGCCACTGCTCAATTCTACTTCTACCTTTACACTCAGAGTATAGTGTTTTTTTGGTAACATCTAAAACATAGTCTTGATAGCTATTGGGTAAGGACTTTCGTATAGTTTCATGCTCTGTCTTAAAAAGTTTGTACTGATGTAATAACTCAATAAATAAATGGTTTACTTCATCTTTGGGCATTTTGCCTTTATAGACATCAGGGTGATATTTTTTAGCTATTAATTTGAAGTCAGCTAGGGGGTTAAGTATTATTTCACCAATCTCAAAACTAGGATAGTGAAATTTGCTCTTTAGCTTACAACCAAAATCAGTATAATTAACTGCTATTTTGTCCCAAATGACAGTAAAATAAATAATCATTTCTATAGTATGTTTTTTTTATAATATTGAATCTATTTTTTTAGCAATTGTTATACCCATAAGATATAGTAACAGCATCAAGTAAACCAATTACAAATAATATGACAACGGTCAAGACAACCGAGAATCCTGACTGTGACAAGGTTTTTATATTTGTTAAAAAACGAGCCATATTTTTTGCTGCTATACATAAATGCTCTCTACTTAAGGCAGAAGGGTTGCTAGAAATGTCAATCCTGTAGAATATTTGATTATCCAAGTTACAAGATACAAAACTTGAAAGTGCTTTGACAAGAAAGAGCGATCGCAGTATTTTCAGGCGGGGAAAATTTAGCACAAAATAAAATACTTCATCTAAAAATTTCTTACCTACCAAAACCCTAACTCGATTATTGTTGCTGCTGTTGGCTTTGAAATAAATTTAACTTTTCAATTCATCAAACATAAAGGTGATTGGAAGCGTCCTAGATGCAATGCAACGGACTATTAGTACCTTGATTGTTGCATAGATGTCGTTGATTTATCCTAAGTGTTAGGAGTGTCAGAAAAAAGTTAAAGTGGGAATAATAAGTATAATTTCTTATTCTTAGTCTTAGTAAGTCAATTGTGATGCAGAAACTATTAAATACTAAAACTTCCCTAGCCCTTAGTATAGGATTCCTCTCTAGTCTCACCCTTACATCTTGTAGTTACTTAATAAAATCTTCCACAGAGAAAGATACTACTGAGTGGTTTCCTCCTCAGCAGATTTTTGCCACTGCTCCTGCTGTTTTAGCAGTCGATCGCTCTGAAACAGAAAATAGAGCTATTCTAGTTTCAGCATCTAACCTAATTCAACAAAATCAAGGTCAACAAGCTTTAGAACAGTTAGAAAACTTAGAACAAACTTATCCTCTTCTTGCTCCTTATATCTTGTTCAAAAAAGGACAAGCCTACCAACTAGCTAAAGAAAACCCCAAAGCGGAAGCAACCTGGAAACAACTGATAACTAAATATCCCGACTCTCCAGCAGTAGCAGAAGCCTTATATTTACTGGGAAAAACCAATCCTACATACTGGGAGCAAGCAATTGAGCAATTTCCCCATCATCCTCGTACCCATCAACTAATGTGGGACTCATTAAAAAAGAATCCTAACCAACCTCGCTTAATGAACTTGTTGGTTAAATATGCTCCCGATGACCAAGGAGTAGATCAGATACGCGATCGCCTAGTATCAGAATACAGCAATGTACTCACTCCTGACAACTGGGAGGCGATCGGTGATAGTTATTGGAAAAAATGGGACTATGGTAAAGCAGGAGAAGCCTACGCTAAAGCACCCCGTACCCCTCGCAACCTATATCGGGCTGGTAGAGGTTATCATCTTGCTAAGAGCAAACAAACCGCCAAACAATTCTATTTACAACCACTCCAGCAATATCCTAATGCAGAAGAAACGGGTCTAGGATTAAGGCGTTTAGCGACTATTGTTAACAAAAGACAAGCATTAACCTACTTAAATCGAGTCATTGCTAATTTTCCCCAACAAGCAGACGAAGCCTTACTAGAAAAAGCCGGTATTCTTAAAGCCCTCAATAGCCCTGTTTATGCTAGTCAAACTAAAGAAATCCTCCTAACTCAATACAAGGATTCCGATGCAGCAGCACAATATCGTTGGAGTATGGCGAGAAAAGAAGCCAAAAAAGGCAACTTAGTAAAGGCTTGGCAATGGGCGCAACCCATAGTTGTGAATAATCCTAATAATTCCCTAGCCCCTAAAGCTAGTTTCTGGATTGGTAAATGGGCGGAAAAACTAGGGCGCGAAGAAGATGCAACTAAAGCTTTTCAAGCCACTTTAGGGGGTTTTCCCCACTCTTATTATGCCTGGCGTTCCGCAGTTGCACTGGGTTGGGATGTAGGAGATTTTACCAATGTGCGTGATATTCAACCCCAAGTAATCTCTAAAACTAATTTTATTCCTCCAGCAGGTTCACAAGTATTTAAAGAACTCTATCAACTGGGTTTAAAAGCAGAAGCTTGGGGACAATTTCAAGTAGAAATAGCTAATAAGGAACAGTTAACAGTCAATGAACAATTTACTTATGGCTTGATGAAACTTTATCGAGGACAAAATCTACGAGGTATTAATAAAATTTGGCATCTCGAACGAAGAACTAGTCCTGAAGATAGACAACAATGGCAAGCTTTAAGACAAACTCCTGAATATTGGCAATCTCTATTCCCCATTCCTTATGAAGATAGCATTTTCAAATGGTCAGAATATCGCCAATTAAATCCCCTTTTAGTAACATCTTTAATTCGCCAAGAATCCCGTTTTGAAAAAGAAATTCGCTCTTCTGCTGGTGCATTAGGATTGATGCAAGTAATGCCAGCTACAGGTAAAACTGCTGCCAAAAATATTGGACTTGCTAACTATTCTTTAACCAACCCTGAAGATAATATCAATATTGGAACTTATTATCTAGATTACACTCACAATAGATATAACAATAATTCCATGCTGGCAATAGCTAGTTACAATGCAGGACCGAATAATGTAGCCAAATGGATATCCCGTTATGGTTTAAACGACTTCGATGAATTTGTTGAGCAAATCCCATTTCGGGAAACTAAAGGTTACGTAGAATCTGTGTTTGAAAACTATTGGAATTATATGCGGATTTATAATCCTGAAATTGCTCAAATGTTTGAACAAATAACTGCTGCTCAGTAGAATAAAGGATGAGGCATCAAGGATGAGGGACTCAGAAGAAAGTAATAAGTATTAAGTAATAAGTAATAAGTATTATTTCTCCCCAGTCCCCTAGTCTCCCCATTCTCACCCCTCATCCCTCATAATTTATCCTTTGATAGATCTATAATCATTTCCTCCTAACCATTGCGTCAGGTTTTTTCACTAATGTTATCCATCCAAGCAAAAAGTAAACCAGAAATAACAAAAGTAAAGTGTATGCTCACTTGCCAAATTAAAACCCTTTGGCTAATTTCAGCAACCTTAATAAATGAACCTAATAAATCTATTGCGGATATAGTTACTAAAGCACCCATCAGCTTAAGTTTCAAATTAGAATAACTAATATTAGACATCCATTCAGGTCGATCAGCATTTTCTTCTAGATCGAATTTTGAAACGAAATTTTCATAGCCACTAAAAATAATAATTATTAATAAATTAGCCACGAGCAGTAAATCGATTAACTCTAAAATTGATAAAATAATCTCGCTGTTTTCAATTTCAACAAATGATAAAGGAATAATTTTAAAACAGAAATCTTGAGTAAACTTGATGACAAGTATAACTATTAATAATACACAACATACATAAAATGGCATCAATAACCATCGAGCCGAAAATATAGCTCTTTCTAAAATTATTTCAATTTTTTTAGCTCTGGTGACTTTTATTTTATTGCTAATATTTTCAGATAATGGCAATACATCGGAGTTTTTTTCTGCTTGTGATTCTGTAGTTTTCATTGAGGATTGTATTTCCAGCAAGAGTGGATAAAATATTAATTTTTTGTATTTTAATATAATCTGGATACAGCAGAAGGAAGATAACAATATTCCTATTAGATACACTACAAGCATCCCCCTACTTATATGATTTCCCTTTAAGCTTGCTACAGATGATTGACGGGGGGACTCGGGGACGGGGAGACACGGTGATTGATGTATTGCATAGTTAAAGTGATTTGATATTAGGGTTGATTAATGGTTATTGAAATCGTGAAAATTGTGGGATAGATAGCGGTATATCCAGACTGCTAACTGCGCCCCTAAAATTGGTCCTACAACATACAACCACTGGTGTTGCCAGAGATTACCAACCAGGGCGGGTGCTAGAGAGCGTGCAGGATTCATGCTAGCTCCAGTAATAGGACCCATGAAAGCTGCCTCTAGCCCGACCGTCAGACCAATGGCAATTCCAGCAAAGCCTATAGGAGCCCTGCGGTCTAACCCCGAACCCAGGATGACAAACATTAAGATAAATGTCAGGATAGTTTCCAGAACCAAAGACTGAAACCAGTTGCCATTTAAAGGCAGAGTTGCTCCTAGCTCCGCAACATTACCAAGAGTAATCAGCAGCAAAAACGACGCTGCAATAGCACCCCCCAATTGACCGAGAATGTAGGGTAACACCTTGTATCTGGGCAGAAACCCACTACTCCAAAAACCTAGAGTCACTGCTGGATTGAAGTGTGCGCCACTAATATGTCCTGTTGCATAGATCATGGCTGCTACAACAGCACCAAACACGAAGCTGATTCCAAGGTGGGTAATCGCGCCATCGCTGAGGGCGTTGACCATTACTGCTCCAGTCCCAGCAAAGACTAAGGCAAATGTGCCTACTGCTTCCGCTAAAATTTCAGATGACAACATTTGCTTTTTTGACATGGACTTAACAAAAAAAATTAAGCTTATACCGAGTTGCACTTAAATTTATCATTTTATTTTTTGCGCTACCCCCCCAATTCTGGGTAGGGCTGTTTCATTATGGCAAAAAAAAGAGTTAGAAAAAGCAAGTAAAAGCATATAAACAAATAATGACAAAAAAATTATATTAATTATAAATTATGACTAAAAATGGTGGTATAAATCAAAAAAAAGTTTAAAAGACTCATTATCTCTAAAAAAGCTTGCTTTTTTTTGCGATCGCCTTAGTTGAAGACAAGAAACCCCGGCCTTGACAAATAAACTCTCCCATCAAGAAATAATGTTTCCTTAATCTTAGATTTATCTTCTGTTTACAACTAACTGGGACATTAGTTACATGGTTTTACTGAAGTATCCAATAATTTTGTTTTCCACTACATGACTTAATCTACACCAGCAGCTATAGGCTGCTATTTCTGTGTGTGAACTACTCACCGCGCTTTGCGGGAGCTTCCATCTTCGTCTGCCCAGCCAATTTACTTTCTCCCAAAGGATAACCTCATGGTCTTATAAAGCATCTTCACGCTCACAAGAGTCGCTTATCTACCGACCTAGGTGTTGACGAGCATTTGCTCGATTTTATTACTTAGCGTCCTCCAGCATAGAGACTTATCCATTGGCTTTCGGCTTCCCTTAGCTCTGCTAGTACATACGCTACTCGTGAACTGAATCACCCTGAAACGATTGATGAGTAAGGTCTTTTAGACAGTAAGGCGGGTCAACGACCATTTACATATTAAAACAGTTCAAACCCTTGCTATATAAAGATTCTGTATCTGAACTGTAAACCAATAAATCCTGCGTCCAAATTCATCCCGCCACGCTTTGTGGGGGACTTCTTTGGACAAGAAGTTAAATGAGAGATAATTTATGAATTTAACAATTATTACAGAACCGAATTTTAACTTATTATCAGATAACACTTTGACTACCAATTCTCTCCCTAATGGGGAACAGCTAACTGATAACGCTTCTTTTCTAGTCATCTCTGAGATTATGTATAATCCTGCTAGTGCTGAGGATGATTGGGAATGGATCGAAGTTTATAACTCTGGCACAACTACAATAGATTTGTCTGGTTATGTCTTAGATGATGGTAATAATCTTTTCCAGACTAGTTCTAATATTGCTACTGGCTCTATTGCACCAGGAGAAACAGGTATTCTTTACAATAGCGATGATGTTTCTGCTAGCGACTTTGAAGCAGCTTGGGGTACAGTAATTAATTTGATCGCAGTCACTAACTGGAATACTTTGTCATTAAATAATGGTGGTGATACTGTCAGTCTTTGGGATAGCTTTGATAGTTACAGTGGTGATGAACTAACTAGTCTCAATGCTATTGACACGGTAGCCTACGATGATAGTGGGGAATGGGTTGCTGATAATGGTTTGGCTTCCATTTATTTGACTGACCTCACCACAGATAATAATGTTGGAGGTAATTGGGCATTAAGTACTGATGGTGTAGTGACTCCTGCTGGTGGTGCTGCTTATACTAGTGCTGCTAATGCTGGTAATAGTGGTAGTGATATTGGTTCTCCTGGTGGTACTTTAGAGGATGGTGGTGGTGAGCCTGAGATAGTACCGATCTATGATATTCAAGGTGCTAGTCAGATTTCTCCTTTTGTTACAGTAGATTTTGATAACTTACCTGCCAATACTTTTACTATCACTGGGGAAAATGTAACCACAACTGGTGTTGTTACCGCAGTTGATTCTAATGGTTTTTATCTACAAGACCCCACTGGTGACGGAAATGATGCTACTTCTGATGCTCTTTTTGTGTTCACTGGTTCATCTCCTAATGTTTCAGTGGGAGACTCTGTAACAGTAGAAGGGACAGTTGCAGAATTTTTCCTAGGGGGTACAAGTACTCGCAATTTACCAACTACTCAAATTACTAATGCTACCGTTGAGGTTTTAGCAACTGGTATTGATCTTCCTGCTCCTATTATTATCGGCAATGGTGCCAGAATACCCCCTTCAGAAAATATTGATGATGATGCTTTTGGTAGCTTTGACCCTACCACTGATGGAATTGACTTCTTTGAATCAACGGAAGGGATGCGAGTAACTGCGACAGATTTAGTTACTGTTAGTGGGACAACCCGTTTTGGGGAAATTTTTGCAGTTGTTGATAATGGTGCAGATGCTACAGGAATCAGCACTCGCGGTACACTAAATATTAGCCCTGATGACTTTAACCCAGAGAAGATTCAAATAGATGCGGATTCTGGAGTCTTTGATTTCGATATTCCCCAAGTTAACACAGGAGCGCGGTTAGGAGATGTTACAGGGGTTGTTTCCTACAATTTCGGGAATTTTGAGATCATTCCCACAGAAGCATTCACTGTTACAAACTCCAGCATCGAAGCAGAAACTACTACTATTGAAGGTGCAGCAGATAAAGTAACAGTTGCTAGTTACAACGTTCTCAATCTCGATCCTAATGAAGATGATGGAGATACTGATATTGCCAATGGAAGGTTTAATGCGATCGCAGATGATATAATCAATAATCTTAATACCCCTGATATTATTGGCTTACAAGAAATTCAAGATAGTAGTGGTTCTGTTAATGATGGGGTAACAGATGCAGATGCAACCCTACAAGAATTAGTAAATGCGATCGCTGCTGCTGGGGGACCTACCTATGAATTTATCGATAATACCTTCATCACCGATGGTCTTAGCGGTGGTCAACCTGGTGGAAACATCCGTACTGCCTTCCTTTACAACCCCGAACGAGTCAGCTTAGTTGAAGATTCAGTCCAAACCATTGGTAGTCAAGCTCCTGGTGAAGCGTTTAATGGTGCGCGTTTACCTCTAGTTGCTACCTTCGAGTTTAACAACGAGGAAGTAACAGTAGTCAACAATCACTTCTCCTCCAAGGGTGGTAGCGCACCTATCCTAGGTATTGAGCAACCTTTTGATCAGCGTCAAGAAGATGTAACAGTTAACGGTTCTCTAGATGAGCGCAAAGCCCAGTCTGAGAAGGTTCAAGGATTTGTTAACGATATTCTAACTAACGACCCCAACGCTAACGTTGTAGTTGTAGGTGACTTCAACGAGTTTGAGTTTGTCTCTCCTGTACAAGAACTTGAGCAGAATACACCCCTTACTAACCTAACTAATACCCTACCTGAGAACGAGCGTTATACCTTCAACTTCCAAGGTAATTCTCAATCTTTAGATCATATTCTAGTTAGTGAAAGCTTGTTAGAGGGGTCAGAATTTGACATTGTTCATGTTAACTCAGAGTTTGCCGACACCCCACAAAGAGCCAGCGATCATGACCCCTTATTAGCAAGTATTACTATCTCACGACCTATAATCAGTGGAGACAGAAGAAGCAATATTCTAGTAGGTAGTGTCAAGAGCGAAATCTTTGATGGTGGTAGAGGAAGAGACATTATCATCACTGGAGGCGGTGAAGATACCATAGTTTATAACAGTATTGTCGATCGCGGAGACATCGTAACTGATTTTACAGTAGGTCAAGATGTCTTTGACTTCTCAGGAATACTCAACAGTGTTGGTTACACAGGTTCAGACCCCATTGCAGATGGTTATATTGGTTTCCGTTCCCTTGCCAACTCTAGCATCATTAAATTTGACCCAGACGGAAATGATGGCTCTAGTCATTCGAGATCATTCATCTTAGCTCTAGGTGTTACTCCTACTGAACTAAACAATCTCGACAACTTCGAGTTTTAAATGCTTAAGGGATGAATGATGAAGAATAAATTACAAAGATCGATAATTTTATTCTTTGCCTTCTTCTCCCCCCTTAACCTAAATTTGTATAGCTATAATTCATCAATCGAGCAGGGAAACTCGCATCCATTTTTCTCTGCTTTTTTTAGGGGGAAGTGAACGGTTATATCAAATCACTTTCAATATGCTATATATTAATCTCCGCGTCTGGAGCGTCTCCCCCGGAAAGGGGGGATTTTAAGTTACTTATTGGGTA
>JAAUYJ010228922.1_pt1 | contig 13694 bp, 13 predicted proteins | sample 7278031 | NCBI WGS metagenome assembly JAAUYJ01 (sample SAMN14350222, study PRJNA611818) | marine sediment metagenome | isolation source: surface marine sediment (1.8m) | place: French Polynesia: Moorea | collected 2018-08 | reverse complement strand
CGGACAATTTTTGCTACTCATTATCACGAATTAAATGAACTAGCTTCTATTCTTTCTAATGTCGCTAATTATCAAGTAACGGTACAAGAATTACCCCATGAAATTGTCTTTTTACACCAAGTTAGGCCCGGAGGGGCTGATAAATCTTATGGAATTGAAGCGGGAAGATTAGCAGGTTTACCCCCTTCTGTTATTAGTCGGGCTAAACAAGTGATGGATCATATCGAAAAACATAGCAAAATTGCCTTGGGATTACGCCAAGGCATCCAACAAGTTAACCCCGCCAAGGAGAAAAAGAATACAGGAGAATTAATCGAACAATTAGATATTTTTAGTGATTTTTAAAGGGGTGCAACTTGTATTTCAATGGTTGCGGTGACTTCGGAATGAAGTTTAACAGTGGCTTCATAGAAACCAGTTTGACTAATTTCGGGTACTGTAATACCACGACGATCGACTTCCTGGTTGGTAGCCGCTTGGATGGCATCGGCAACTTCCTGAGTGGTAACGGTTCCAAAAATATCCTCTCCTTCCCCAACTTGCTTACGAATGGTGAAGCGTCTAATGGTTTCCAGGGCTGTTTTTTGGGCTTGGGCTTCTTGTTTTTCGGCTAGAAGTCTCTGTCTTTCTTTTTCTCTGCGTTGTTCAACCTGCTTAAGAATACCTGGAGTAGCAAGAATGGCTAATTTTTTAGGAAGTAGATAATTTCTAGCATATCCTGGGGCAACTTCTACTAAATCACCATTTTCCCCTAATTTACGAATAGATTCATTCAATACGACTTGGACTCGTTTAGCCATGATTTAATTTTCCTTTCTTGATTTTTTTGCCACAGCCTTTAATTATACAACAAATTTTTGCCTGGGTTAAGTTCCTAACAATTCATCACAGTTAAAAATGAAAAACGTAGAAATAATTAAGTTCTACATTCTTCATTCTATTTTAGGTAGATTTCTTATGATGATTATGAAAACGAATTCCTAAAAAGACATCATAGAGGAAATTCCAAAGATTTTTACCTTGCAATAAACCCAAAGATTGATCACATCCTTTAGCATCTAATAAGGGTTTAGTTGCGTGATAAGCTGGCCTATATTTATACCAGGGAATTGATGGCCATAAGTGATGGATTAAATGATAGTTCTGTCCAAAAATTAAGAAGTTAAGGACAAAACTAGGATAAACTCTGGCATTTTTCCAGCGATCTCGTTCTTCAAAAGGACGATGGGGTAAATAGTCAAAAAATAGACCTAAGGCAACCCCAACCACTAATGCAGGAACAAACCAGAAGTTCATCACATAACCAATAAACCCATAGTTAATACCTAGAAAAACAACAGTAAATAAAAATAAACGACTCAAAAACCACTCTAAGAGTTCATATTTTTTCCACAAACGACGTTTAAAAAAGAATATTTCATGGTAGAAAAAGCGTGCCGCAATCATCCACAATGGACCCCCAGTTGATACAAAATGATCGGGATCGTTATCAGGATCATTAACATGAGCATGGTGTTGTAAGTGAACTCTGGTAAATACGGGAAAGGCAAACCCTAGCATTAAGGCACTACCATGACCTAAAATAGAGTTGATGACTCGGTTACTATGGGCTGCGTTATGAGAAGCGTCATGAATGACTGTACCTGATAAGTGCAGAGCAAGAACGCTACAGACGAAGCAGATCCAGCTTGGCCACTCCCACAACCAATAACCGCTAATAGAACAAGAAATGAGGGATAAAGCGGTAAAAAACATCACCACGTTGGGGTTAAACCCTCCTGGGGGTTTGAGAAACTCTCTAGGGACTGTTTGCAGCGTCTGTGCCGACTGCATGGCTGTTTCTTGCTCCTTAATCGATATTGTCATTGATCTTTGAGTAGTTTACACGATAACAGAAATTTAATAAAGATTTGTAACATTATCTCATCTTATGTAAAGATGGGAGTCAAATCACGAAAACTCAATTCTCCTGTATAGTACGTTAGTCTTTCATCAAAGGTATTAGTTAAGGATACTTGAGGTTTTTGTTATGGAAGGGAGAAAACAAAAGTATTTTAAGGATTGTTTGTCAGTGGTGTTTACATTAGAGAAAAAGTTACAATTGAATCAAAAGAAAATAGGTTAAACATTAATGAATTTATTTAACCAGGAACGTTTATTATTTAATCCTATTTCCCCTGATAGTGATGCTATTCCTTTAATTTTTGCTTTTCCTAATGATTATAATGTAGGAATTACTAGCTTAGGATATCAAATTATTTGGGCCAAGTTTGCCACTCGTTCTGATGTTAATGTTAGTCGCTTATTTACTGATATCCAGGAAAATTTACCCCAAAATCCTGAGTTATTAGGCTTTTCTTTTTCTTGGGAATTGGATTATGTTAATATTCTCAATATTTTAGAATCTTTAGATATTCCTTTTGCATCAAAGGAAAGAAATAATAAACATCCTTTGGTGTTTGGTGGCGGACCAGTTTTAACCGCTAACCCCGAACCATTTGCTGACTTTTTTGACGTAATTTTATTAGGAGATGGTGAAAATTTAATTAATGATTTTATTAAAAGTTATCAAACAGTAAGATATGAAAATCGTTTAACAAAATTAAAACAGTTAGGAACAGTTTCAGGTGTTTATGTTCCTAGTTTGTATCAGGTAAGTTATGAGAGTATCGATGGTAATATTAAGTCTATCACAAGTATGGATAATGAAATTCCTTCTACCGTTGAAAAACAAACCTATCGAGGCAATATTTTATCCGCTTCAACAGTAGTAACAGAAAAAGCTGCTTGGGAAAATATTTATATGGTAGAAGTGGTGAGAAGTTGTCCAGAAATGTGTCGTTTTTGTTTAGCTAGTTACTTGACTTTACCTTTTAGAAACGCAAGTTTAGAAGCATCTTTAATCCCGGCAATTGAAAAGGGTTTAAAAGTAACTAATCGCATTGGTTTATTAGGGGCATCGGTAACTCAACATCCTCAATTTAATCATTTATTAGACTATTTATATCAACCTAAATATGAAGATGTAAGAGTTAGTATTGCTTCCGTTAGAACAAATACATTAACAGCGAAGTTAGCAAAGATATTAAGCGATCGCCAGACAAAATCGGTTACTATCGCTGTGGAAAGCGGCTCAGAAAAAATCAGAAAAATTATTAACAAAAAATTAGAGAATCAGGAAATTATTGAAGCTGCTATTAATGCTAAGTCAGGGGGATTAAAAAATCTGAAACTGTATGGAATGGTGGGAATACCAGAAGAAAATGAAGAAGATATTGAACAAACAATACTGATGTTAGAATCCATCAAAAAAGCAGCACCGGGATTAAGATTAACTTTTGGTTGTAGCACTTTTGTTCCTAAATCTCATACTCCTTTTCAATGGTTAGGAGTGAATAAACTAGCTCAAAAAAGACTAAAATACTTAGAAAAAATACTGGCAAAAAACAGGATAGAATTTCGTCCAGAAAGTTATAATTGGTCCGTGATTCAAGCGTTGATTTCTAGAGGCGATCGCCGTCTAAGTAAACTATTACAATTAACTCGTTATTACGGAGACTCTTTAGGAAGTTATAAACGGGCTTTTAAGGAATTAAAAGGTCAATTACCTCCTTTAGATTATTATGTTCATCATGACTGGAAAACTGATCAATGTTTACCCTGGAGTCATCTACAAGGTCCCTTGCCTGAAACAACGTTAAGGAAACATTTGGAGGCAGCGATGTCTATCACCCATTAGTGGTTATTTCTGGAGAATTGCTGTTTTTGTAACAAATATTAATGTCAAATAGCAAAAAGTAGAGTTACAATTGAGTCATAGTTTGATGACATTTTAGCAGAAAAGTAAACGGGTTGTAGTTTACATCAAAATCAGTGTACATTCAATTTGATAAAGTTTCCCGTGACAAAGAAAAGGAAATAATCAGCCCGTTTACTCTTTATTGTAGCCAAGAAGAAATGTCATTTTGAATAAAAAGAATGGAGTGCAAAGATTATGCATGATATGTATTTCAAGCCCTTAAGTGAAGAAGATCGTAAAAAACATCAATATTTAGAGAAAGTTAACCATGCCCCTTATTTTACAATCTTTATGATTCTTATGGTTGCGTTTATCCTATTTACCACTGCTGTCCTTTTAGGGGTATTTTAATAGAAGTAACCCGTAGTTTTTGAGACGGGGAATAAATATCTGTCTCAAAAACAACTTCTGACTTCGTTAATATCCATTACAAAATTTTTCAATACAACCAACAAACATTTCTACTCCCAATGATAAAACCGTCTCATCAAAATCAAAGCGAGGATGATGATGGGGATAGGCTAACCCTTTTTCTTGATTAGCTGAGCCTAAAAAGAAGTAACAACCTGGCACTTCCTGCAAAAAGAAAGACATATCTTCTCCTCCCATTGTTTGACAAGTGGGTTCAATTCCTGCTGGTGTTTCTACCACATCTAAAGCGACAGATTTAACCAACTCAGTCATCGTTTCATCATTGATAACAGGAGGATACAATCGCCAATAATCTAACTCATAATTAGCCCCATAACCCTCACAAATACCCTTGATAATGTCTTCAATTCTTTGACCAAAATAACCCTCAAACTCAGGATTAAAATAACGCACAGTGCCACTCATTCTGGCGGTATCTGCAATCACATTTAATGCTGTTCCTGCCTGTAATTCCCCTACTGTTACCACCGCAGAATCGAGAGGACTAACATTACGAGAAACAATCGATTGTAAAGCATTGACAATTTGTGCGCTGACTACCACAGAATCAACGGTTTGATGTGGCATTGCCCCATGCCCCCCTTTGCCGAAAATATTGAGACGAAAACACTCCACTGCAGCCATCAACGGACCGCTACGGATTCCTACCGTTCCCAAGGGTAAATTATTCCACAGATGTAACCCGATAATCCCATCCACATCAGGCTCTTTTAAAACCCCTGCTTCTATCATCGGTTTTGCACCCCCTGGACTTTCTTCGGCGGGTTGGAAAATAATTTTTATAGTTCCTTTGAACTCATTACGATGATGCCAGAGATAATCAGCCGTTCCTAGAGCAATGGTAACATGGCCATCGTGACCACAAGCGTGCATCGTTCCTTCGTGGAGGGAACGATAAGGGACTTCATTCTCTTCATGGATGGGTAACGCATCCATGTCTGCACGAATGGCGAAAACAGGTCCTGGATGGGGACTTTTTATGGTGGCCACAATACCAGTTTGAGCAATACCTGTTTGATGGGGAATGCCCATCTCGGTTAAGGTTTGAGCTATAAAGTTAGCAGTAATTTCTTCTTGGAAGCCTAATTCTGGACGCTGATGTAGATAACGTCGCCATTGTACTAATTTAGGTTGTAAATTACGAATTTCTAGACGAATTTGTGATAAATTAACTGAGTTCGTTTGGGGAAAGCTAGAGATCATCTAAAGAGATACATTAAACTTAAATATCCTCTATTCTAGAACCTTTGACAAAATTAATGTAGAGGTCAACCAAAATGTAGAATTTAGAATTTAGAATTACCTCCACCTCAAGTTGGAGACTTGAAATAAGCAAAATTCTTCTTCTCTTGGTCCATTGGATATGGCGAGGTTACCTCGCCATCGCTCTAGCGCTTTTCATGCCCCTGAAAGAGGAGGCTTGGAAGCCTTTTTTTCGGTCAACGGTTATTGCTACCTACTTGATGTCTAATGCTAGAGTTTTGTTATTTTTTGCAGCTTAGTTTTTAACAATAATGGTGATACTTTTTGTATAAATCAAGCATGACTAATTTTGTCTTAAAATCTTGAGGTTGATGATACTTCTTCCAACAATATTGTCGGCGGATGGATTCAACGGTTTTATAGAACTTATTCCAATCTCCTAACACCTGAACTAATTTATTAAACTGACAGTACATTTTACCGTATTTAGCTTGTAAAATAATATATTGCAGCATGGTTGCATAGGTTGAGGGTTCATTTTTAGAATCAGGTATTTCTATTATTTTTCCTAACTGCATAAAAATTTCTTGATTATTTTTAACAATTTTAAGCAAATCATCTGTTTTTTTGATATTTTTTTCTTTTAAGGTATTAACAACCGTTGAAACCTTTTGTAAAATAGAATAATTGGTTAACTGATATTTTTTAAAAAGATACAACAATTGAAGTCCCAGATTATCTTTATGGGTTAGGGTATCGATGGCATAAACATAACTTTCTAAGGCTTTTTTCTCTTGTTCAGTTTTAATTTTGGGGAGTAATTCCGTTAACTGATAATGAATGAGTTGATAAAATTTTTCTTGGGATACATTTTGATCAAGTAAATCAAAAACCAATTGATAAAAACTCTGTTGTTTAGAACTACGATAAAGCAATTCAATTTGTTCAATAGATAGAAAACTATTTTTAGCTTCAATGGCTACTTGAAAAAGCCTTAAATAACTTTTGATTCCTCTATATTGTCCCACTCCTTCGGAAAATTTGTTTTTAATTTGTAGTAATAAAATAAAATCCTTTTCCTTAAATTTTTTATTTTCTAAGGCTTGAGCCATAATCTGTAAGGTTTGGCTTTTCCCTAAGGCCTGATTATGTTTTAAAATAACATCAGGGTGAATCATTTCTCGGTTAAAAAAGTCTGTAACTTTATCTTTTAGCCAAGAAGTAGCAGAGAAACTTCGTTTTTCCTCAATATTTTCTTGGATATTTCCAGAAGAAATGATATTAACAGTCATTGATACTATCCCACTTTTTCACGTCTCTAATAATTTTTAGTATAAATAGGTTCTTTATATAAAGGAATGGTAAAGCTACTGATTTTTAGCAAATTAACTGCCAATTTTTGTTTAAGATTAATGAAGTTAGCATCGAGTAATTTTACAGAATCAGCCCATGAAACCTTACCAAAATATACCCATTGAAGACTGTGGAGAGCCCTTGATTCCTATCCCTTTAGAACAGTTTTCCGTGGAAACCCCTCACCCTTACCAAAAGTTAGGAGCTTCCTATCAAAATAGATCCCCTTATTATTTACGATCGCCAGTGCTCAACGCCTTCATAGAAGCACAAGATTATTTACAACAACAACAACCTGGATGGAAAATTCATATTTTTGATGCTTATCGTCCCGTTGCTGTACAACAGTTTATGGTAGATTATACCTATCAATCTCTTTTACGGGAAAAAGGGTTAACTTTAGAACAGTTATCACAGTCTCAACAAGATACCCTTTGGCAGCAAGTTTATCAAATTTGGGCAGTTCCTAGCGACGATATTGCCACACCACCTCCTCATAGTACCGGCGCAGCTATTGATATTACCTTAAGAGATAATCAGGGACAATTATTAGATATGGGTGGGATCATCGATGAATTATCCCAGCGATCGCATCCTAACTATTATGCACACAGTGATGACAAAACAGAACAAGTTTACCATCAAAGACGAGAACTTTTGAACCAGATTATGACTGAAGCTGGTTTTTTACGTCATCCTGGGGAATGGTGGCATTTTTCTTTAGGGGACCAAATGTGGGCTTGGCAAAGTCAACAGGCGATCGCTTATTATGGCCGAGTTATTTAAAAAACACAACCCATTCCTATTTGCCTGATTATTTGGGTTGACAGTTATGCGGGGGAATCAAGCTTTTTATCAAGGGAAAGAAAACCGCAGATATCAAGTTTTTCCTAACCATTATACAACTGGATAACGGCTTAATCTTTTTTTGATCCAGTCAATACAATCATCCGCATTGAGAAATAAAGTAGGGGCAGCAATATTTCTTAGTTCATGGGAAGGATAATGATCATAAAAACATCGTTTTCCTTCTTGATGAATAATAATTAATGTATTCTGATAAGTATAACGTTGTTCAAAATAGTTATCCTCTTTTAAATTCCGACTATATTCATTAAGATGTTTTTCAGCAATCTCTATAATACCCCCTAATGTATTAGAACACATTCCTGTAGGGTTTTTTGCCTTATGAAACTCATCGTCATACCCTTCTGCTGACAATAAAGTATAAGAATAAATAAACTCTCCGCCAACTTTAGCAAAGAGAAAAGGAATAATTAAATATCCTTGATAACTCATTGATTTTTCATAGAGAAAACGATTCATAATTAACCATTATTGATAGTTGAGTAGTTGATAGAAACAGATTCTATTCGTTTGACATTTGAATATTCAACCATCTAGCATAAGTATCCTGGTTCTTAAATACTAGAAGGCTGGGTTACTGTTTATGTAATAACGAAATTATCTTAGAAAAAAGTTATCAATTAGTGACAACTATAGGGATAATTCATGAATTATATTCACAAAAAGATAATCTCTATAAGGGTTGTGTAAATCGTTCTATAAAAATCACCCTTTCCCTAGCATATCAAGAAATGTCCTTTTAGAAAACCCCATCACTCAACTCTTTGCCTAATGGGGATCAGGGCAAATAAGCAATAATACCCGATAAATACTATTAAATTGTAAATTCGTCAAATTTAATGACTTTAGAATTAGGTTGGCGGGTATCAAAACGATAACTACTTATAGTTCCTTGTTTTGTGTCTAAAATACTAAACACTGTAATATCATTACTAGCAATATAAGGCAAAGGATTATTATTTTCATCTATCAATGGATCTAAATTAGGTACAATCGGTTTTAGTCCATTGGGGTTGCCTATTTCAATATAGTTTGACTTAGAATAGTTGGGGGGTATTTGTCTTTTCTTTTCTCCTAAATGTGCGCCATAACTGTTACCCACATTAGAAGATTCTAGAAAATTAATACCATTAGGACTCAGAAAACGGTTCCATAAATGAGAATGTCCATAGAATACTAAGTTAACTTTAGCTGTTTCTAATAATGGCATTAAATCCCTAATAATATAATCATTTTCTTTAGGATATTGATATCCTATTGCTGTTATATTTCCATCCCCATTATAGTCAATATTTTCTAAGGGATCGGTGTAGGGAGGAACAATATTTCCCCCTAAAGTATGAACAGGATGATGAAACATAACTATTTTATATTTTGCTTGTTTAAATGCTTCACTATTTAACTCTTTTTCTAACCATTGATATTGGGGACTTCCTTTTTTGATTGCTTCAAAAATATGTTGACCATAACCCCATTTTTCAGGGCGTTCCAAATCTCGTTTTGACTCTTGATATCTTCCTTTAACATTATCTTTTAATCCAGGCGATCGCCAAATATTTGTTACTTGTAAAACCACTAAACGAATATCACCAAAGGTAACAGCATAATAATGACTATTATTGGGGAAAGAAAAAATATCTTCATAAGTATCTGTATTAAAAGAATTATTTTTTAGCCAAACTTTTTCAATTTCATGATTATTTTCAGGATTAATAACTGCTTGTTTTTCTAAATATTCTTTTTTAGCAACTTTTTCAGGAATCGCATCAATAAATTGTTCAGATAAACGACTATTTTCTGTAAATCTTCCCATAACTTCATGATTACCAATGGCAGGAAATAAAGGAGCATTTTGAATCAACTCACCTCCATGATATACGGTTTTAATACCATCTTTTTCTAACTGATAATTACCTTTTCCTTGAAGACAAGGAAAAAATGCACACCCTCGTTGATCGTCAAACCATTCTGAAGCACGATCAGGAATATTAACTAAGTCTCCAGCGAAAAAGATAGCATCAATTTTACCAATTGTTTCTACAACCTTTTGTAAATTAGCCCCCACCATTGGCATTGATTGATGATCAGAAGTTAATAATATTTTGAGATTTTTTTCTGCTTTAGGAGAAGGATTAAGAGAAAAAATATTACTTTTTACTTCATTATTTTTAACCAAACTCATAACTTGATAATTAATGCTCTCCCCCTGTTTTAACCCTGTAACTTCTCCTTCATGTCGCCAGATATTTCTCCTCGTTGTTTGCTCATATTTGGGAATTATTTTAGAAGCTTCATCTTCTCTAGTGCGACTTAATTTAATTGTATTAGCAGTTACAGTATTTTCTAAATTACTACCATAAAAAATTTTATGTTCTTCTCCAGAAAACTCTGTAAACCAAACTACTTTAACGGATGTTTCTGTGGGAAACTGTAAAAAAGGATCGGTTAATAAGGAATAAGATAATGATGAATTCATAACAGAAGTTTGCCTAATTAATAGAAAAGTAATGATGAAAAATAAAACAGCAATTATATTTCTAAATGTCTTGGTTGATCTGATCATAGGAATACCAATTTTTAGAGATAGAATTGTATTATAAGATACTATCAATACTATTTAGACTCAAGTTGCGGTAACTGCCACCAGGGAACATCTGGAAATTCATGATGTTCTCGGTGGTAACTAAAATGGTAACAACTTAAGAACGACCAAAAAATCGGCAATTTAAGACTGTTTGCTCGATGAAAATTTTTGTATCCTCCTAATGGTTGACGATGAGGTAGGAAAGTCCCAAAATAAAACAACTGTAACGAACTCAGACCTAAAGGTAATGCCCAAAATAAGCCTACATTAATCAAAGCAAGGTCAAATATGTAACTCAAGAGAATCATGACAATAATAGAAGAGCTAAACTGTCTCCAATGCCAATATCCTTTCAAGAAATGAATATACCAGGAGAAAAAATGCGCATCTTTACCATTATGGAAATCAGGATCATTAATACTAGCTGGATGATTGTGGTGTAACCAATGCTTATCTAAAAGCTGTTTGTAGGAAAAAAATCCATATAAAGAAATTACTAGCACTCCTAACCTATAATTGAGCTTTGAGTTTTGCGGACAAACTAATCCGTGCATGGCTTCGTGTGCTGTAATAAATAAACCCGTATCGAGAAAAGTCTGCCAAAAAATCTCTAGAAGTACAACTAGAGGATGAGTTTTCCCGACTTCAGAGGAAAGTAAGCAGGATAAGGTGACAGACCAAAATACCACAATTACACTGGCTACGATTAGACCTTTTAAGGAAACAATGTAACGATTAAGCATTATTACATCTTTGCAAGAGCCGTTACTTTTGCTTTTTTATCAGGAGTTAAACCTGCTAATTGAGAAGTTTCTAACCATCCTTCTTTGATTAACTGAGCAAGCACAAAAACGGGTGTAACATCTCTGTCGTCATATTTACCGTCTATGTCGTATCTTTTACTGTTTAAATAATCATTTAAAGACCAAATATCATCTATATTAGTAATTTGACTCGCTTTTTGCCTAATTTCAGCAATTAGAGCCTCAGTTTCTTTGACGTAAGCTTTCTTTAAAGCTTCACGGGCTATTTGTTTTTCTGTCTCTGACCATTGTGTATTTTTTTGTTCCATATTTAGATATTAAAGTCAATCAAATACGCTCTATATTTCAAGAGCGTATAAATTTTAACAGGTTGTAGTCCTTCCCATACTCAAATTCTTACGATAGACCTAACGACTGAGGTTCAATAACTCTTTGGGAGATGCCAATAAATCTATCGCTACAAAGAAAATCTTATTTTGAGGATCTAGTAAAAACCGCCAAGCAATATTCATGCCAACACCACCGCCAAACCAAGGGGTTTGACACTTACCCGTCACTTTAATCTGGGTAAAGTTATCATCGGTTGGTTCGGCTACTCCTCGTTCGGGAATTAATTTGAGATTCTGACATTCTTCGCGGAAGAAACGTAAAACTTCTTCTTTCCCAACAATCGGCCTGCGAAATGGAGGTTGTAAAGCTCCATCCGGGGTAAATAATTCGATTAAGGCATCAAAATCATTGGCATTCAGGTTATTCATGTAGCTAAGAATTGTCTGATTGTCAATGCCCTCAATCTTAACTTGAGTCCGCTCTGAGATTTCTTTGGGTGGAACAACTGGTTCACTAATTGTTTTGAAATTGTTCATTTTGCTGGTATCAAAACCCATATCCACAACACAATTGCGGAGAACGGTAATTTGCTGACCGGATTCTAGGCCAATAATTGTCTGGAGAACAGCATTAGCATTGGCCGAAAGCTTGTAACCTTCGGGAATGGGTGCGATCTGACCTTGCTCCATCAATTTTCCTAATTCATACCAAAAACCGAGCTTAATATTAGGAGTCCAAGTTGCATAAGTACGACTAATGGGTGTATCAGCACGGTTGGCTAAGTCGCACATGGCCTGACTTTGGGCCAGGGGAGTCATGCCGATCATGTCTTTGAGTGTTTGTTGAGCAAACTGCATATTAGCTGCTCCAGGAGCAGCAACAGTAATGGTTTTGCCCATTTCTAGATAAGCAAACCAAATTAAGGCCAGTTGGTCTTCAGCACTCAGTTGAGCAAATCTAGCGATGGTAGCAGGTACAGCATCAGCAGCTAAAGTGTTGGGGAAAATATTTCGGGCTGAATCGAGGGTAAATGGCATCTTTTTTTCAGTTTATATTTAGACAGAACAAGTAGTTACATCTTCCCCTACAAGCCTTGTGGCTTTGTGAGGGGTTTCCCTAACTCACGACAGGGCATTCCTGGTTATTCCCGTTTATACGAGGTTTCGCCACTTATCTAGAACAGATTGGGACAAAAGATGAACACATCTTCCAATGTTTCCCGATAGAATGACTAATCAGGGGTTTTCGTTTCCCAGAGTCCCTGGGTACTTTCTTGGTTTTCTGCAGTTCTTCTCTTACTTAACCAAGCTATGATTGAACCCTAACATGAGTGAGACCGGTTTTAAATTAACTAATAAAACAAAAGATAAATTTTTGTGAGTTGATTAGACTATCGGAACTTTTAATGATAATGCCCAGTAAAAACAGCTTCAGCAGGCCCTGTCATATACAGTTTTCCATCATTTTCTGACCATTCAATGGTTAAACAACCCCCCGGTAATTCAACGGTACATAGGCGATCGCATTTTCCTGTTAACACCCCTGCAACCACAGACGCACAGGCTCCGGTTCCGCAAGCTAAGGTAATACCAGCACCTCTTTCCCATACTCTCATTTTGATATAATCCCGACGAACTACCTCGATAAATTCTGTGTTAGTGCGCTCTGGAAACACAGAATGATGCTCAAATAAAGGTCCAATGCTTTCCAAGGAAATATCAGCAACCTTATCCACAAAGGTAATACAGTGAGGATTTCCCATACTCACACAAGTCACTAACCAAGACTTTCCCCCTACTTCCAAGGGTTGGTTAATAACTTTATCTTCTCCATTTCCTAATGTCGTAGGAATCTCCTTACCTAAGAGAAAAGGAGTTCCCATGTCCACCCGAACCTGCCCATCTGCTTCAATACGGGGGATAATCGTCCCTGCTAGGGTATGGATACCATAGGACTTACCCACGGTTTCCGTGCCTTCTAAACTAGCGATAAAACGGGCTAAACAGCGAATACCGTTACCACACATTTCCGGTTCTGAGCCATCAGAGTTAAAAATACGCATTGTATAGTCATTATTCTCGTCTCCAGGTAGGGCAAAAATTACCCCATCAGCCCCAACCCCGAAATGGCGATCGCACATTTTCACCGCTTCTTCTGGGGAAACCAGAGGGGTTGCACTGTTGCGGTTGTCAATGAGGATAAAGTCGTTCCCTAAACCGTGATATTTCGTAAATTTCATCGTAAAATAGGCGAGTGGAAACCCCGTCGTCTGAAAACTTCGGGGAGGAAACGAGCCTCAACTAACCAACAGTTGCTCCAACGAAGTCCGTTCCCTGTTTACAAATTAACCCCGTAGAGCGTT
>JAAUYJ010052229.1_pt1 | contig 13701 bp, 20 predicted proteins | sample 7278031 | NCBI WGS metagenome assembly JAAUYJ01 (sample SAMN14350222, study PRJNA611818) | marine sediment metagenome | isolation source: surface marine sediment (1.8m) | place: French Polynesia: Moorea | collected 2018-08 | reverse complement strand
GCAGCTTTGGCAGCGGCGGGAGACCACTGCCGTCCATTTTTATATGCGTTCACTTTTCTGTACAGCACACCCTCCAGCACTAAAAGAGCATAGCAGGCCGGGAGTGTGTAGGAGGAGGAGGACGGGGAGAGAGAAGGTCAGTTCCGGCCTGCTATGCTCTTTTAGTGCTGGATGGTGTGCTGTACAGAAAAGTGAACGCATATAAAAATGGACGGCAGTGGTCTCCCGCCGCTGCCAAAGCTGCGGCCAAGACCGGGGCTACAGCAGCAGCAGCAGCAGCAGCAGCAGCAACAAAAGAGTGTCGCGGCGGTGTCGTCAAGATCTACGAGAAAATCTAGAGCTGCTGTTGCGGCCGCCGCCGCGGCCGCTGCAGTTGTAGCGGCGGCTCCTCCTCCTCCTCCTCCGCCAATGCCGCCGCCATTGCCTGTCGCCACCCACGATGTCACAATCCGGGCAACTTCCACCACTACAAAATCCTCTAATGTGTCCCTGCCTATTGTGACGGCCAAGAATGTTGCTTCTCTTCAGGACAAAGGCCCTGCATCTCCAGAGGAACAGGTATGCATAACCAGGTCATAACAATAATTATGATTTTCCTTTCCTTTCCTTTCCTCATTTTTAGGGCACCAGCCGCCTGTTAATGAAGAGCGGCTCCGTCGTGCACTCCATCCCCAAGTTCACCCAGGTTCGCCCGAACGAGAAGTTGGCGGAGGCGCAGAGGGTGCTGCAGTCGAGGATAAGGGCGAAGCAGATGCAGAAGCAGAGGCAGCAGCAGCAGCAGCAGCAGCAGCAACAGCAGTTTCTGCTGCAACAACAAAACGGGCGCAAACACACGATCGTTTCCGCCCCTCCCCCTTTGGATGTGCTAACCAGATCCTCCTCTACTAAAACAAGTAGAAAGGTAAGACAGATCGCCAAAATTGTATCATTTTAATCCGTAGCTTAAATCTTTACGTATATTTCCCTCCTTTCAGATCCCCGTTACACCCGCCGAGTTCTCGAATTCCTCCCCGCCCGCTCCTCCCCCTCTGGTCCCTCCTCCCCCGGCGACGGCGGAGTCTCCCCCCGCCTCCTCCTCCTCCTCCTCCTTCAGCCGGCGGCGCAAGGGCCGCAAGCCCGCCAAGGAGGAGATCTGCCACGTGGTCAACCCGCTCTCCAAACACAAGGACAAGAAGGAATTGAGAATCCCAGAGCCGGAGATCACCATAAAGAGGATCGCCAGCAACAGTGATCAGAGGTGATTAAATTCATGCTCAAAAATTCATTTTGTTGTTGAATTTCTATTTTTTCCCCTCAGTTCTACAAATTCCGTTCTGGCCAGCTTGCCGGTGCTGTCCGAAGTCACCATTGCCCCGGCGCCAGTTGCTACAGTGCCAGCGGTGGAGGTCACAGTGTCCGCAGTCACTAGGTAAAAATAATAAAAGCGTGCTGAAATTTGCGCAAATCGAAACATTTGTGAAAAGCAGGAAGAAGAAAATGGATGACCTGGACAGGGCCCTCGACCTCAGGAAGGGGAGGGAGTCCTCACCCGAGGTTGTGGAGCTGGATCCCCCTCCTCCTCGTCTTCCTCCTCCACCTCCACAGCAGCAGCGACAACAGCATCCTAGGCCGCCAAAGAAGAGGCTGTCGCAACTGATGGCAACAACAGCGGCAACAGCGGCATCCCAACAACATCAACAACCGAAACCTGCCGTCCTTCCTCCCATGCTGTATCCATCAGACTATAACAGATTGGGGAGTCCGCCGGGTAAGATTGCCAAAGACACATTTCACTAAAAATAATTAAGTGACTAATTTGTTTTTTCAGGTTACGTGTTTTGCCCGGAGACCAACGTGTTCGCCCACCCGACTGCTCTTCAGGCGCACCTGCAGCAGCAGCAACAACAACAAACTGGCAGGAAGAAGGAGACGCTCGAATCCATGCAGTCTGTGATCAGAGTCAAGCCGGCGGCGGCTTCTGGTTCTGGAGGCGGGGGATCGCCCCTACACACAGCGGGGGCAAGGAAGAGGAAGCAGGCCAGCGACGTCGCTGGAAACAGCGAGGTAAAAAGTCAAGATTATATCGGACCGGCATTTGAATATAGCAAAAAGCCAATGTATATTTTGCCAGGTGAGCATCTGCAAGTTCAAGTTCACCGGCGGCGATAGCCCGTCCCTGGAGGAGAGGAAGACGCTGTCGGTTGACGCGGGGGGGAACTTAAGGTACAACTACTCCACGGCAAACTCATCGTCTTCCACAATGTTGACATCTGCCTCCTCCTCACATCTCAGAAACGGAAATCAGGTGGGGAAAAAAAGAAAGAATGGCAAAATTGCTCTGGCCATGGGAAAAAAACACCACTTTTTTGCAGTCTTCCAGTGTGGAGGTGCGCCCACAGCACCACCGCCACAGCGTGTCAAAGATCCTGCAACTTGGAGGTGGCTCTGACAATCCAATGTCAAACCAGAGGTCCTTGGCGGCTCTGGACGTCATTGGTGCCTTCGAGGCATTGCCAGACCACTCTTCAAAGCAAAACAAGGCTACCCTGATGTGATCTCTTATCCAGCTCGCAAAATTGTTATTACATATACCGACCAAGGTGCCAAAATAAAAACTCAGGTTGTGATTCTGATGAAAAGACACTTTGCTATGCAGTAGCCTTATTTATTCACTTTCTTAAATAATGGGCGAAAATATGACAAAGGAGAGTATTCGTGAAGAAAAATAGCGACTAGTCTAATCTCAAGGGAATCTAAATACTTACGCGAGAATTCAAAAAGTATAAGCACCAGTCTGGCTTTGTCCGTTTTATCACTGCTGGCAGTTTTCCGACGCTGTGGGCGTCGCCAGCGAGAGAGAGGGCTCCGCTGGCGCCGACACGGAGGTCCTGGAGGCCGACCTGTTCTTGCTGGCCTTCTTGAGCGTGCCCGTGGCCGACTCCGGCGGCGGCGTGGGCCCGTAGAACAGCAGCTCGGGTATCTGCCCCCCCTGAACGCCGGTGCCGTTGGTGCTGTCCGCGCTGCACTGGAACTGGAAGGTGACCGCCCCTGCCTGAACCTCCGGCATCCCCTCCTGGCCGAAGTAGGACAGCTCGGCGCCGTCCAGGACGACGGAGGCCGTGTAGAAGACGTCGGGCTCGGCCTGGACGGGGTGCTCGAAGAAGACCTGAATAACGAAGGAATAAATAGTTCAGGTTTAGCTGGAAATAAGATGTCATGAAACGCTGCCAACAAAGAACAGTATATAGGATTAATGTACAGCGCCACTCATTAGGATTTTGTCGCGAACTTAGAAGTACAGAAAAAAACCCTAAAAAGTGCTAATGTCGATTGCAGTTAATCAAATACACTCTGTTAAAAAGAAAGTTGGCAAAAAAAGTGTTAATGTCGATTGCGACTAATCAAATATACATTGTTAAAAAGGAAGCTGGCAAAAAAATATTCTCATAACCTGGAATGTGTTGCTTGATCCGTCCGAGTGGAACTGCACCGCGTTCTCAGCCAGGTTCTTCGACGTGCTGCTGCTGTTGGAGGAGGACGAGGAGTTGCCTCCTCCCGCTCCTCCTCCGCTTCCCACCGCCGCCGAAGCCGTCGCTACCGTGGTGGCAGAGGCGCCGTCGCCAGTCTCTTTCAGCTCAATGCGGGCGGTGTAGTCTGGAAATTTAAGTTCAAAAATGTTAACCATACTCAACATGAGGAAAATCAAGAGTAGGGCCAACCTGAGCTGCCGGACGACGAGCCGTACAGTCCGAACCCGATGACGAAGATCCTGTGGTCGACGCAGAACTGTATGGAGTCGCACCTCCCCCTGTACCGCCACTGGTTGCTCCTGTAGGCCGAGGACTGGAACCTGTGGCAGACCTGCATCCTGAGCCCCACCCTGGGCCGGGAGGGGTAGAGGACGCTGGGCTTGGCGGCACTACGGCTGGCGGTGAAGTTGACGAAGAGGTCGGTCGTCTCGCGGAGGCTCAGCAGGTCCGACTTGACAACCTCGTCGGCGAACTCCTGCACGCTCATGGCGGGGAAGCGGATCTGCGAAGGGGCGAATTTCATAAAATTAGTTGCGAATCTTATGACTATACCGGTATAGAGACACGCTTGCAAACATTGACTCCACTAAGTTGCAAATTTATTTCGTGAAATGAACAATGTTGATTCAACAAAACGGGTTTTTTTTGCAAAGCTGATAATTCAATGAAATTCTCTGACCTGGTGCATTGCTGGCCCTAGCACCTCCCTCCTGTTCTGCGGCGATGCGGCGTCTATTCCCCTCCTGCCGCACTCCGCCGCGGACCACCTTAGGGCGGCGTGGAAGACGACGGTCTCGCGGCAGTTGAGGGTCTCCCTGGCCAGGACGGCGCGCAGGGTGTCGAAGTCAACGTCGGAGAAGCTCTCTGGAAAAGGAATTTACATAATTTCGAACTAGAATGAGGGAGATAGAGGTGCTTTCGTCGCACCTGACAGCAGCGCGGCCTGCGCCTGCGCGTCAATGACGTCCCACGCCCGCTGCATCAGAGCAGGTTCCTCAAAGAGGCGAGCCTGGCTCAGCAGGACGGCGGCGTTCTTGGCGTTCAGGCGGTCCTCTAGGAACTTGACACATCTGTAAGAAACAAGTTCAAATTTAAAAATTGTCTTTACGGGAAATACAATTAGGCAAACTCACTCCTCTGCCAGGTGCGGGACGATGTATCTCTTTGCGCAGTATAGCGTCGCCAGCACGGAGTCGTCGTCCAGCGCCACCTCATCGCAGTAGAGGTACCTCAGCATGGCCAGGAAGGCGGGAGGCTCCACGTCGGGCACTTCGATGGCGGAGGAGGAGGGGTCCTTCTTGGAGGGGCCGCCGGAGTCCTTTTCAGACAAGCCGCCGAAGAACATGGCGTATAAGACAGTGCTGCCGGTGGCCAACACGTACCTGTTTTGCAAGAGGAAAACATATAAAATTAGAAACCATATCATAAACTACTGTCAACTCTTGACGAGATAGTTACTAACATAAACATGGAACAGAAACCTATTTTACTATGCCGCTTGAAATGCCAGTAAACTTTTCCCACGAACATTTCGACGATACCACAACTGTTTCCAAACTCACTTGTGCGCGGGAAACTTTTTTGGCGTTTCGCACAGGTCCGCCCCCACGCTGAAGTAGACGTCGGCCATCATGGCGTTGTTGCACATGACTGCGTTCCTCTCGCGGACGGATCGCTTGCCGGATTGCCAGCAGGGGTCGATGGTCACCAAGGCGTTGAACGTCGACGCCAAGGTGGGGGAGATGGAGGGGAGGGGGGACTGGGGGGGAGGCTGCGGGGAGCGGAGGGGGGAGGAGGGCGGGCAAAGGTCCAGGGCGTCGGGCTGTTGCACGTTGTCGTTCGTCGAGGAAGCAGGCGGCACCTGGTGGTTGCCGGACCAGGATGATCCCGTAGCTCCTGCTGGAGACACCTGCTGCACGCCCGTCGACATTGAGGGAGAAGGAGGGGAGACAGATCCCGCCCCGACATTCTCTTGCAGCCGTCGGATGTTTTCCACCGTCTTGGCGGCCAAACCGGAGTAGGAGGCCGCGGAGGACGAGGTCACTTCCTGGTTGACCTCGGGCGGAGGAGGAGGAGACAGAGGCTGTCCTCCGGAGGAGGAGGCGGAGGCCCCCTCCGGATCTTGTTGGGCCTCCTGCTGCCGCCCGGAGGCGCCCGGGGCGGCCGCGGGTTCGTCCTTGGAGGGGGAGGAGGACATCTCGGTGACCTCAAGGTGACCTCGAGGCCAGGAAAAGGTCAACCTATCCCCTGCAGTTCACACAGTGACACAGGTCAAGTGTATTTTTGCACTTACGCTTTTTCTGTCTTTTCAGCTGTTTGGCTCTTTTCTGTTTTGGCTGCACTAAACAGCGAGAAAGAAGACTTCTCTAGCGCCGCCCAATCCGCCAGAGAAAAAAGTGACCACAAAAGAACGAGGGGAAGAGGACAAATTTTGCTCTTTTAGTCAAGAAGAAAGAAAAATATTTTGCTCTCTCACTCACTTTAGTCACTCTATTGGGCTTTCTCGCGTGGAAAAGAAGTAAATAAACAAAAACTGCGCGAACAGTTTTCTTTCTGCGCTGTATGGAGGCCACGAGGACACTCCTCGACCTCCAATAGCGTGAGTGACCTCTGACCTTGACCTCGATGCCTGGCGGCAGCGGACCCTCCCCTTCCTCCTCCTCTTCATCGTCGTCGTTGTCCTCCAGGAGGAAGAGCATGATCCCCACCGCCAGGCTGGAGGCCCTCCTCGGTAAGATCTTATCCATTTCTAGTGTCCAAGGTCGCCTTGTCATGATAAGATGCTGTTGTATTCCAGGCCATCCGGACAGCAGCATCTTCCAGGAGCGGCACACGGTGCACGTGGCCCTCCACCCCAGATACCTGGGAAACCTCGCCCTGGGACTCATCCACCACTTCAACGAGCAGACGGGGGTCTTCCACCCAAAGTAAGGCCGATTATTTAGCATTACGACAGGGTTGCTCACGGTGGCTTGACGTCTTCCAGACTCCGCGGCATCCTGGTCGGCTACGGCAAGCTGTACCTGAAGCGCCCCGAGGGATCCTTCCTCAATGACGCCGCCCACATCCACCTCGACGTCGTATCGGACTTTTGGGTGTTCCGCCCCGAGCCAGGGTGCGTCCTCTCCAGCGCAGTGGCCAAGAAGAGCGCCACCCACGTCTCCTGCTTCGTCCACGGATGCTTCACCGTCTCCTGCTACAGGCCGGAGGAGGCCGAGGCAGCCAGCAAGTGGCTGGGGAAGAACGTCAAACTAGAACAGGTATAGAACCCTCTTCTGGTGACCTGACATTGCCTCATATTTACTTTTTAAATGATTTCTTGCTCCATCCAGGCTGTGAAGGTCAAGGTGGTGAAGACCGATTTCTCGCAAAAGATACCCTTTATCATGGGGGACCTGGTGGAGTGTCCGGGGGAGGAGGAAAAGGACGACTCCGGGATCCAGCAGGACAACCTGGTGGAGGAAGTCTCCTCAGAGAGGTTCAGTAGCCTGGGCGGGGAAGGGGACGAAGGGGAGGGGGCTCCCAAGAAGAAGGCCCAGAAGAGGAAGAGGAAGGAGGCGGAGGAGGCGGAGGCGTCCTCGTCGGCAGCAGAGTCAACGGCGACGACCAACGGATCCCCGAAAAAGAAGAAGAAAAAGAGGGAAGACGAGGAGGAGAAGAGACTCCAGTCCTCTCTTCTCGAATCAGTCGAGGAGAAGTTCAAGAAGAAGGGCAAGAAGGACAGGAAGAAGAAGGATGCCGTCGACGCTGTCGCCGAGATCAAGGCCGAGCCCCAAGAGTCTTCCATGGACGAGAGCACCACCGCGTCTGAGAGCGGAGGAGGGAAGAAGAAGAGGAGCAAGAAGAGCAAGGTGCAAAAGTCAAAGGAGTTCGTGGCGGAGACTCCGGAAGAGGTAAGCAACAATTCGCATTTATATCGATGAAAGTGGGAACAAAACTGGACTTTCTCTTATTTCAGGACGAATTCTCGGCCACTGCCAACCTGCAGAACTCCCTGCTCAGCGCCGTCCAGAACCGGTTCGCATCCTCCTCAACACCGGCGGCGGCGGCATCTTCATCTTCATCAGCAAAAGCAACCGCGTCTTCGTCAAAGAAGGATAAGAAAAGGTGAGGATCCTTCGCCTCTATCGCCAACTCAAAAAATGTAAAATAAACCCTTTAAAAATTACGTTGAGTAGACAAGCAATTAGACATTTCACAGACGCACCAATTTGTTTTATAAGATACCCGGCCCTTTTCTTTTCGGAAATTAGTTTATGCTGTGGGAAAACTGGCGTCTCTTCATTGTGTTTTTTCGCTTTTCAGGAAGAGGACTGCGTCCAGCCAGTGCCGCGATGATCTCAGCCTGCTGGCAAACTCGCAGGAAACGAAGCCTGAGCCCCCGTCCTCTGAGAACGGAGAAGAACCTCTGGTCAAGTCCCCGCATAAGAACAAGGGCAAGAAGGACAAGAAAAAGTCCGTTGTTGCGACGGAGGTGGCCGTCAAGGAGGAGCCTCCAGAGACGCCCAGGAAGAAGGAGAAGAAAAAGTCCAAGAAGGCCCTGGCCGCGGAGAAGGCCAGTCTTCAGGACTCCCTCATCCAGAACATGCTCGCCAGCTTCGGGGGAGAGAAGAAAAAGAAATGATAAGATGTTTTTCTTCCCCGGATGAAGTTATGCTATGTACTGTACTCTCGTTCCCACCAAAGTTGGGTGCCTTGAAGGCTGGTGCGATTACGAAAAAAAGGAAGACACAAAAGATAATGTAATGTTCAGTTCCGCGGCAGAACCGACCAAAAAAGTTCTATATTTCACCTTTTGTTGCCGAGAAAAATATACTTTTACAGCCAACATTAAGTTAAGCAAAAAACTTTCCCCAAATTTTCTTTTAACCAGACATTTGTTGACTTGAGAACACGACTTGGCACGAATCCCATCGCAATCACCTTCGACAAACACGTCATCAGCACGATCTACCTCTTCTTGTACCAGCATGGGTTTAGCTGGAGCTCCTTTGGCGCTTTCTTCTTCTTGGCCTTGCCAGTCTTCCTGAAGTCGAGGTAGACGAAGAACTTTTGTGCGACGTCCTTTGACTTCAGCTCGAACCCGAACTTGCTGACGGCGGAGGCGAAGTCGTCCACCGTTAGGTCCTTGAAGCGGCTCTCCACTTCGGCCACCTTCAGGGTTCCCCTTTAAAAATAATATTTTCATGTAAAACACGTGGGAAACATGACGTTTTACAAAGAGTTTTCTTACCCTTCCTTTAGCACCCTGTTTGCCTCCCTGAGGTAGTCCCGCAAGTTCGTGCCCATGAGGGAGAGGCAGAAGACGGCGATGTCTACGCTTGAGTCATCCAGGGGGGTGCTGGAAAAAAAAATTAAAATGCAATTTATTTTCTATTTTTTGGGGGGGAAATTGACATACTTTGCCATGTCGCACTCTGTGACGCGGTCGTTCAGTGCCACAAAGTCGAAGGAGTGAACCTGGTGCGAGGGCAAGGCGCGGGCGAGCCTATAATTTAATTTTAAATTAATCAATTAGTTTAAAAATTGTACGGGAAATGGTCTCGCCTGGCCTCCCCGCACCCGAAGTCGGCCACGACCGGACTCCCCGAGGCCTTCATGACGGAAGCGATGACGACCTGCAGCGGGTCTGTGGGCCATCGGGCGGCCTGCTCCATGTAGCCGCGGTGGTAAACGCGGAAGGACTCGCGGTCGGAGCGAAACATTCTGAAAGAAAAACACTTGCTTTCCTTAGAACACATTTTTTATTAAAAAATAATGTCTCACTTGTTTGACTGCGCCCCCGGCTGGGTGTAGAGCAGCTCGTTGAGGTACCTGAAGCGGGAGGACTCCAGCTTAGTCTTGGCCTTGCTGCTAGGCGTCTCCTGGAGGGACTTCTTCTTATCCTGCTCCTCCTGCTCATCGGCGTCGTTGAGCATGCACTTGATCCTGACCTTGTCGAACTTTGGCTTCTTGTCCGGAGGGGTCTCGTCGCCGCCGCCGTTCACATCCGGAGAGGAGGAAGAAGAGGACTTGCGCTTCTTGGCATCCTTCTTCTTCTTCTTGTCGCCGCTGCCGCCATCCATGAAGGAGCAAAAGTCCTGCAGGTTGGCGAACTTGATGCCCTTCCTGAGTATACTCCCGGCCGAGGTGACCGCGGCCTCAGCCAGAGAAGAGGCGGAAGAGGACTTCTTCATCTTGGCGCCAGCTTGTCCGCCTTCGGAAGGACCAGGAGACTCCTCCGCAGACTTCTCCCTCTTGCTCTTCTTCTTCTTTTTCTTTTTCTTGGCCTTGTGCAAGACAGCATCTTGGCCAGAGGGATCATCATCATCATCATCATCATCCAGGAGACCTCTGAAAGGAAAACAAGAGTAAATGAACTCCTCAAGAAATCCTTGAAATCTTATCCAGCTGACCTTGTCATGCCTGGCGAGTGCGCGACTGCGTCCGCCATGCGGGTCAGCTTGGTCAGAGCCAGGCTGGCGGACTTGGACTTCTTGTTCTTGGCCTTGCCCCCGGCCCCGGGATCCTTGGGAAGGACCTCCTGAAACGACGAAGCATTCCTGTCAACATCCTTGGTACGACATTTTGAATTTGGTAATACTTTTGCCTGTTTTCCTGTTCCTCCTTCTCCGTCTTCGTCCCAGTCGTTGTTGAGGGAGAACATGTTGTTGTCTGACTTGGTCGACTGCAACCAGAACAAGGACTTGACCTCCGTCTTCAGCGCCGAGTTCCGAGTTCGGGAAAAATCGGAATTCGGAATTCGGAATATTTGTTTTGATTTCTTTTTCTTTCCCTCTCCCCGTCTCCGCGCCTTTCAAGACCTTCTCTCAACCTCGATTACAATTATTTGATTGAATTGAAGGCGTTTGTTAAAAGGAGCAACATTGCGGATATTATTCGTGCAATGAAATAGTGTGACACATGTGGCGTGTGTGAAACGAGGCTTGAGATATTCCTTTTCTTGATATAATTATGAAAACGTGCTATGTATTTTTTTTTGTAAAAGTCAGTTGCAATCGAACAGAAGAAATTATTCGCATCCTATCCGCCGTAAAAACTTTGAAATGTTATATACCCATCGTTTCGCCAAAAAAATGCCGTTGGGAAAAAAGGTCTTGGGCATTCAATGTGATTTTTTGTCTGCGGCGAAGCCTAAACCATGGAACACTAAGTGTTGTTCTTTTGAGTCTCGCCTCGAGAAGCCTTTCTATCCTCAGTGCCAAACTTGCAGCGACCAAAAACCTTCGTATAGCATCAGCCTTCACCTTCACTTTGCAGCGCAACAGGTGGTGGATGTAAAGCAGCAAAAAATCCCAGGAAAGCACACTAGTGATACATCAGGAAAGGCATTGTAACGCTGTAGTACCTTTCACCGAGAGGCTGGCGGAGAGGGGATAGAGAAGAGAGAAAGAAGTTTGCGAAGAGAGAGGAAAGAGAGGAGGAAGAAGAGGAGGAGCGCGTTGGTTCGCCGGTTTCTCGCTTCCTCCTCTTTCCTCCTCACCAGTCGCCGGCGGAAGGAGGAAGGAAGAAAACCACCGCCCTTCTGCCGAGGGCATCCTCCCCTCTACTAATCCCTTTGTGGTACAGGAGAGAGAGACGGGCCTCAAAAACAAGATTTTGCTCTCTCGCTTGCGAAGAAGGCGGAGGCGAGGCGGAGAAGGAGGGCGGAGAGTACTTTTTCGCTCTCATCCCTCCCCCGGGTAAGAAGAGGAGAGGAGACACAAATCTCCCCCCTGCTTTTATCCCTCTCTTCCCCATCTGCCACACGGCGACCCCCTCTCTTCCTCCTCCTCCTCTCCAAACCACCTACCCGGCTTTCCCCCTTCCAGGGACATAATAATGCCTGTTATTTCCTCTCTCTCCCTCTCGCCCACCAACGTACTTCCCTTAAGAATGAGGGGCGACGAAAAGAGAGAAGAGAGAGAGTGCTTGTTTGTGTGACCTGAATGTGGGATGCCCAAGTGAGTTATAGCTTTATTAAGAGAAAGAAAAAAACAAGCATTGGAGACCTCCAAAGGCCGCCTCCGCCTCCGTTGACTCCCAACTGGGTGAGTGATTTATTGCGGAAGGAAGGATTTTCGGATATTTCTGGATTTCCCCCCCTTACAGTCATTTCGCAGAAAATAGACGGAGAAAAATCGATCAGCGGAGGCCGCCATAGGAATTCGATTTCCGCATTTCTCACTCCCAACCCGCTCTTTTCCTCTTTCCATTCCTCTTTCGAAAGGGAAAAGGCTCATCAGGTGATGGATTGTGTTCCATTGTGGCGGACGATCGGCGTTGAGAAAAATTCACCAACCAGCAGTCCACCTTTTCCCTTAAGTTTAGTCAGAATCAAATCCCGCACCTCCTAAGCACGAAATATTTGCATTTTCGTTGAATCTCCCCTTCCTCCCCGGTTTTCATTCTCCGTCCGTCTTTTTTCGATCGACACGTTGTACAATACCTGGCTTTGCTGCGGCCTCCCTCGCTCGGCCTTGCGGCTGCATTGTGGTAGCGTAGGTACAAACAACAAAAGGAGGCTAGGCTAGCCCCCTTCACCTCAGTTTGTGTGTGTATGTACTGCGCTCAATACCCTCAATGCTACACACAGCGTGGGCGGCGGCGGGAGCCCGACCAAAGTTTTCAGAAATAGCAAAAAAACATTTTTACATTTGAAACGAGGAAAATGGTTTATACTGAAAATAGTGAAAACCAACTGTGAGCTGTGTACGTTTGAAGCAAACTTTTCTGATACTTGATTATTTGGTTGGGTTTCCTCCCTCCTCCCGGGACTTCGTTTCCTTTCATGTGTCTCCTCCTCCACGAGGGCCACCGAAGGGGAAAGGGAAAGACGTGAAGGGAATTTTCCCTCCTTCTCCCTTGGGAAAACCAAGTTGATCAAGAGAAGCAGGTGAATTCGGAGAAATACAAGGGAAGACGGTAGAAGAGGGAATTTGTTTTTTTGTCCCCTTGTTTTTCTTCTTTGAAGCCTCCGCGGATCAAGTAGTAGCAGAACATGATACTGTACTTTTCCCAGCTTGGCGTTAACAAATGACCCACCCACCCGCCGCCGCCGCCGCCGAGCGAAGCCGGAGCCTCCTATAGTTGAGGCGGAGGGGAGCAAAAACCCACTTTTCTTCCTCGCGACAGGAGAAGCACACGTGGGCGAGAGGGGTCGAACTTCAAGAAAGGAAATTGTTTTCCCCATTTTTTTTAAAAAAAACTTCATGTTCTCAAACTTTAAGGTTTTTTTCATCTATGAGATCCCCCAGTACTCCTCTTCTCCCATGTATGGATTGAGAGAAAGGGAAGAGTCTCGCCATTTGTCCCCTTCTCCTTCTTCCGCCTCCTATCCTTGAGATGCCTCCGACGCCGCCAAAAAGTAGGAGGAGCCTTTTTTTATGGAGCGAACTCTTTTTGCCGCCTTGCCAAATGGCACCTTTCCATCAGTGCGTACTGTTGTACCTTTTTTTCCCCGTTCGGCCAGTGAAAGAGAGAAACCCTACTACTCTCCTTCTCTTTCTTTTCGCGGACCACCGTGAAACTTTTCCCGCGGGCTGATAAATGGAATCAAATTGCTCGGAAACAACGACCACGTGCAAAGTTTCGCTATCCATTCTTCTCTTTTTTTTCCGGCGGTGAAAACGTAGGTCGGTTGGTCGGTCCGCAAAGGCTCTCTCTCTCTTTCCCAACCCACAAATGGCCCTCCTTCCTTCGCCTGACCCTCCTTCCCAGGGGCTTCAGTGTTATTTGTAGGGGAGGGGGAAAGGAGGAAAAAGGAAGAGAAGGGTTAAGTCGAACGAGGGAGCCCAAATTCGCCAAACTTTCTACGGTTTCTTAACTGTGCCGGTATTTCACATTATATTGGCCATTTTCGCCCCTTAATTGTGCCCCTCGATCTCTGGCGTCGTTGTGTGAGGAGGAGGTGGAGAAGAAAGAGAAAGGAGAAGAAGAAGGGCTGTCGCAATTATCCCCCATTTACCCCCTTCTTCGTCTCCTCCTCCTCTTTCCACCCTTGAGGAACAACAGCAACAACAACAGCGATTAATTGTAGCTGAGAGCCCCTCTTCCTTATACGCCGGAAAAGGGAAAATGATGTGGAGGTTAAGAGGGACCGAAGGATGCGGGAAAAAGAAGGAAATTTGGCACGAAAGTCAAGGTGATACCTTTCTTCCGCCGAGGTTGAGGATTGGAACAAGCTGACTTGGCAGAAAGATCACAAGTGATG